>Ga0182030_10002087_pt1 | contig 42200 bp, 31 predicted proteins | sample 812S3MmetaG_FD_121299 | JGI IMG/M metagenome (GOLD analysis project Ga0182030, IMG submission 121299) | Permafrost microbial communities from Stordalen Mire, Sweden - 812S3M metaG (Illumina Assembly) | ecosystem: Environmental > Terrestrial > Soil > Wetlands > Permafrost | place: Sweden... | reverse complement strand
GCTTCCTTCAGATTCGTGGTCGCCCACGACACCCTTGCTCTTGGCTAAGGCTCCCTACTGTAAAGCGCCTTCGGGACTCGCACCCTAGAGCTGATACACATGCATGGCGCACCATAAAAAAACTCCTTGTAAAACAAGGAGTTTTGGAATATTTTTCCGACGACGTATAGACTCCACAGCGATCCATATCACCACTTATCAACCTCTTCCCCCGTCGTAGCGGTGGGAGTGCTGGTCGGTGCAGCGGGGGTATGTCTTACCTCCTCGATGATCTCATCGCTGACGTTGCTGCCTTCCTGATAGCCCGGACTTTCCTGGTAGCCACCTTCATTTTCAGCCACGTTATCGTGGTTGTAGGCGTCGAAATCGAAGTCCGGCATCAAGTCGGTCTTTACATAATCCACCGCTTCAGTCAGCGCCTTCAGGAACTTATTGAAATCTTCCTTATACAGAAAGATCTTGTGCCTGTCATACCCGTCTTCATTGAATTTCTTCCGGCTTTCGGTGATAGTAAGATAATAATCATTACTACGGGTAGCCCTCACATCGAAGAAATACGTCCTGCGTTTCCCGGCCCTGATGCGTTTGCTGTAAACGCTTTCCATTCTTTTGTCGTTGTTTTCGTACGCCACAATGATTTGTTTTGCAGTTGAAAATTTCTAATTAAGCAGTCACAAATATAGTATTGTTTTCGAATTAGCAAAATTTGCTGAAAGATTTGTCCCTCCTAAGGAAGGCCTTTTTAGCCACGTTGTTAACGGCGTTCCCCCGGCGTGGGAAAACCGGAGGCTAGGCAGGGCTGTTTTCCGCCTGCTGCTGCTCATAGAGATAGGTATAGTAGCCATTGAGAGCCATCAATTCCCGGTGGGTTCCTGATTCGACGATCTTTCCGTCTTCCAGTACGACGATACGATCGAAATCGAACAGGGAAAAGATGCGATGGGTGATGATAATAGCAGTTTTATGCTGTAAATACTGGTACAGATTGCCCAGGATCTCTTTTTCGGTTTTGGCGTCGACGGCGCTGAGGCAGTCATCGAAAACGATGATCTCAGGGTCTTTGATCAGGCCCCTGGCGATGGAAATCCGTTGTTTCTGGCCGCCGCTGAGGGTGACGCCCCGTTCGCCTATCATGGTATCATAGCGCTCGGCAAAGCCTTCGATCTCCTTTTCGACACTGGCGTAATGGGCGGCCTGGCGGACCTTTTCCGGATCGGCGTGGTCCAGACCGAATTGAATATTACCCGTGACGGTGTCGCTGAAAAGGAATACGTCCTGGGGTACGTAGCTGATCTGGCGCCGGAGATCCTGCAGGTCGAATCGCCGAAGATCGGTGCCGTCCATCAGGATCTTACCGTGGTCGGGATCGTACATTCGCAATAGCAGTTGGGCGATCGTCGTCTTACCGCTGCCGGTCCTCCCGATGATCACCACCTTCTCCCCTTTCCGGATTTCAAGATTAAATTCTTTGAGTGCATGGATACCCGTATTTGGATAGGTGAAATTCACGTCCTGGAAGCTTATGTTTCCATGTAGAGGGGCGGCAACCGGTTCGGGAGGGTTCCGGATAGTGGAGGCTGTATCCAGGAATTCATTCAGTCGTTTCTGCGAGGCGGAGGCGCGCTGGACCATGCTGGCGACCCAACCGATGGCGCTGACCGGAAAGGTCAGCATGGTGATATAGATGACAAATTCGGTGATGGTACCCAGGTCGGTATTGTGCCGGCCGTAAATGACATAGATGCCGCCGATCATGATAGCCATCAGGGTGCTTAGCCCGATCATCAGTCCCATGGAGGGGAAGTAGATGGATTCGATCTTAGCGAGCCCCACGGCATTCTTTCGATATTCTTCGCTGTTGTGACTGAAATAGCGGAGCATGGCATGCTCCTGCACGAACGATTTGATGACGCGGATACCGCTGTAGGATTCCTGGGCATTCGTCGTCAGGTTGCTGAGGAGGGCCTGGATATGTTCGCTTCTTTTATGAATGATCGTATTGACATAATAGATCGTGATGGCCAGGATGGGCAGAGGGGTGAGCACATAGAAGCTCAGCAGCGGATCTTTGCGGAGCATGAAGAAAAGGCTGAATCCGATCGTCACCAGGAGGTTGGCCAGGTACATCATGGCCGGCCCGGTGTACATGCGGACCCGGCTGACGTCTTCTGCCATACGGCTCATGAGGTCGCCCGTACTGTGCGTTTTATAAAAATTGGTGTCCAGCTGCTGGTAGTGGGCGTAGATCTCTTTCTTTTGATCGTACTCTATATGCCTGCTCATGACAATGATAGTCTGTCGCATGAGGAAGAGGAAGAAGCCGCTGATCAGGGCCAGCACCAGGAGAGTGATACCGCATGCGGCGACCTTATACCCGAAGGTGGAGTGCCGGGCGTCGAGAAGGCGGATGATCTTCCGGACCAGGATATCATAGTTGACGGTGTCGCGGGTGTTGGCGACGTCTCCCGGAGGTATGGCGCCACCTGGTTTAACGGCAGGTTGCGAGCCGGTGACGGCACCGGGCCCGGTCGGGCTGGCGGAATGCTGAGATTCGCCTGCGGCGGGCAACCGGATGCCTGCAGCCTTGTCTGCGTTGCCGGTGGCAGCTGTCTTTTGCGCGGCGATGTTGTCCCGCAGTTCTTTATTGACGGAATTCACAACATAGCCCGTGATCTGGGGCGTTAGGATGCGAAAATAATTAGACAGGATAACGAACACCATTCCGAGCAGGAACCGCCAGCGATACTTCCAGAGATACTTATTTACAGCCTTGAGGTGCTTCAATCCAAAAATTTAGACAAAGTTACGACACCGGAAGGAAAAAATTTGGCTGTTCAGCCGGAGACCCTAATTTTGCGCCCGGAGAGGTGGCAGAGTGGTCTATTGCGGCAGTCTTGAAAACTGTTGAAGGTTACACTTCCGGGGGTTCGAATCCCTCCCTCTCCGCTGATAACTTGATCAATCTTTTGCAAAAGCCTGTAAAACGTAGTGTTTACGGGCTTTTTGCATTTTGGGGTTTATGTAGTTTACTCTCATTTTACCCCATTTTGCAGCTTTTGCCAGTGAGTAATTCATGACTCACTGGAAACGGCGAAAAGACTCACTGGAATCGGCACAACCCTTTGAGAGGGAACCCGTTCAAAAAATGAACGGGTATAGGAAAGAGCGTATGCAATTGCGAATTTTATCACCATTAAAGCAATTGTGTATGATCATGAAGCGTTTCGGTTTGCTTTTCTACCTCAAAAAGCCTCGGGGCTACAGCTCCGGCGACCGCCCCATTTACATGCGTATTACCGTCGACGGTATCGTTACCGAGCTTTCCCTTCAACGATCCTGTGATCCGGCCAGCTGGGATGCCAGGGCTTACCGTGCCACCGGCAAAACTGAACCAGTCCGGGCGTTGAACGCGTACCTGAATACGGTGCAGGCTAAAGTGTATGAAGCAAAGCTTCTGTTGATCCAGGCCGGCCATCCGGTCACAGCCGAAAATATCAAGAACCAGGTGCTCGGCCGGGAGATTGTCTCCGGAGAGCGTCCCCGGATGATCATGGAGATCTTTGCCTACCACAATCAGCAAATGGCCGCCCTCGTAGGGAAAGAATTTGCTGCAGGAACCCTGGAACGCTACGAAACTTCTCTGAAGCATACCCGGTCTTTCCTGGAATGGAAATTCAAGGTGCCTGACCTGGACATCCGCAAGCTCGATTTTGAGTTCATCGCCGACTACGAATTCTGGTTGAAAAGCGTCCGGCGTTGCGATCATAATACGACGATGAAATACCTCAGCAATTTCCGCAAAATCGTCAACCGCTGCATTCAAAATGGATGGATCTCACGGAATCCGTTTACCGGCTTTAAGATGACCAAGAGAGAGGTCGAAAGGCAGGCCTTAACCCAGGAGCAATTGGACGCCATTTCGAACAAGATATTCGTAGCCGAAAGACTGACCCAGGTCCGGGACATTTTCCTCTTTTGCTGCTATACCGGATTGGCCTATGCTGACATCCAAAAACTCCGTCGGTCGGAGATTGTGACCGGCATCGACGGGGAGAAATGGATCTACACCAAAAGACAGAAAACTGAAAGCCCTTTTCATATCCCGATCCTTCCACCCGCTTTGGAGATCATGCAGCGGTATGCCAACCATCCCCAGGTGGTGACCGGAGACCGGGTGTTGCCGGTGCTCAGCAACCAAAAAATGAATGGCTATCTCAAGGAAATTGCAGACGTCTGCGGCATTACCCAGAACCTGACTTTTCACATCGCCAGGCACACCTTTGCCACGACCGTCACCCTGAGCAACGGTGTCCCGATCGAGACCGTTTCCAAGATGCTCGGCCATCGAAATTTGAGGACGACACAGCACTATGCCAAGATTTTGGACCGGAAGATCAGCCAGGACATGCAGCTGTTGAAAAACAAATGGCAACCTGCCCTGCCAAAGGATGCTGTCCAAGAAAAAAAATCGGGATAATTGCTTTTTTTCTTTCGCCCGCCCCGAATCTTGATTGACTTATCCGGAAACGACCATAAAGGAAATGAGGTAGCCTGTTTCACCGCTACCGGCTAGATGTACCGTTGTAATACAACGGGCTCTGGCAGCCTTACTCCGGAGTCGACGGCATAGGCAAAAACAAGCAATTGACAAGCAAAAGCTAACAATCCTCCAAAAATTTCCGTTTACCGAATTTCGATAGCTGGTCAAATAAATTCATTATCTTGGAACAGCCAATTTTATGAATAAAATTGATATCTCATTTGCATCAAAAGCACTGATAAAAGGCGGGATATACTTATATCTCAAACACGACGCCTTGCAGTACGTTTTTGCATGCCAAAAGGAGGACATTCCGATACTCGGAATTGATGCCTTCTACATAACGCAAAAGTCGACGCAACCCAGCATGGAACATAGTATTGATTTTTCCACTCATCTGATTGATAAAAGCACCTTTGCTGAGGCGACTAAATTCCTTGAAGGCATGCCTGACAGTCTATATTTTGAAATAGTCACAGCTGATTGAAAAAGCAAGCTTCACGCTCTTGAGCCTGATACTTCAAGACTTCGTTTTCCATATTTCCATAAAATGTTGGTCCAAAACATCTTAGTTTGCAGACAACTTTCAAAAATAACCGAGAAAATTAAAGGCAGAAGGAAAATCCAAAGACTTCCGCAACGAGCCGGCCGGATATAAAACTTTGATAAATTGTTGTAAATTCGTATAAATTATCAGGTTATGACTACTCTTGTTATTGATAATAAATCATACGTCGTTGTTCCCACCAAAAGCTACCAAGCATTGCAAAAGAAGGCGGCTTTGAAAACGAAGCCCGAAAAGACACTCACAATTGAGGAAGCCCGAGTGCACAGTAAAAAGCTAATAAGAAAGTGGGCCACCGCGAAGTAATTATCAAGGAATCAGTAGCTGATAGCATTGCCGAAATAGCCTGGTTTATTGAATCAAAGGGGTTGCTGGCCACGGCTGAAAGATTCACCGATGCTTTATATGATTTCTTCATCAAGCTGGCAGATTCAAGAAAAACTCATGCAATTTGTAGGGAACCGGAGCGAGCTATGATGGGGTATAAGTGCATTCCTTACAAGAAGAAATACACAGTCGTGTTCCTGGAATCGGATGATGAAATAATTATTTGCGAATTCATTGCTTCAAAAAATATTCACTGGTAATTAGGAATGTCAGAGGCATACATTTAGTATCTTACGTATTGATAAGTCGCATATGCTCTTTTCCAAGGCGAAATTCAGGACTCCGTTTTCCGGATTTTCATAAAATATTGATCCAAAATATATCAGAGAGCGAGACACAATCCCTCCCTCTCCGCTGAAATTCGGTATATGCCTTCAAGGTGTTATCTTTGAGGGCATTCTTTATTCGAACTTTTCCAACCAATTTCCGCGCTCTTCCGACTACTTCTTCTTGGGCATCAACTCATTGACCGTATCCCTGGCCACAAAAGGCACGGCATATCCCCCTGTATCCAGGGCGGTCTTCGGAAAATATCGTTTCAGCAAGGACCAATCCTTCGGTGCAGATTTCGTATGATAGAGATAAATACTTTGCAACTGTTTAAGCGGCTCCAACGAGACTACACCCTGTGTCGTTACCCCCGTCCCTACCAGGTTGAGGAGACGAAGGTTGTGCAGGGACCGCAGTGGAACCAGCCCATTGTCCGTGATGCGCGTATTGTTCAGGTGCAGGACCGTCAGTGCCGTACATTGCCCGACGACAGCCATCCCGCTGTCCCCAACAGACTGGTCACCCAACTTCAGCCACACCAGCTGCTGCCGCAAAGGCAACAGCAACGCCAGGTCTTTGTCGGTAATATCGACCGCATTCAGGAAATTGACCGATAAGTAATTGCTGCCCGCGGCCACTGGAATGACCACTGCTTTCTTTGCCCGCAATGCATCCAGGTCTCTTTCCGCGGCGGCCGCGACCGGACCGGGCGGCACCAGTGTTGAAGCCCCGGCGCCAGCACTACCCGACCCACCATCTTGTAGCGCCAGCAGGTAGGCCGCTATTTTCCCGGGCTGCGAAAATTCTCTTACCTTCCTCGAGAAATCCGCCCCCTGCCCGATCCACCACCGGAAAATGGCGATCTCGCTCTCCTTCAAAGGCGTCTTCTCTTTGGGCGGCATCCGATGCTCGTCCTCCACAGGCAACAACATTCTCTTAAGCAATTCGCTTTCTTCCGGATGAAAGGCGCGAATTACCAGGCCATCTTTTCCTCCTTTAACGATCCAGGCAGAGTCGTCCAGACGGAGCTTTCCTTTTTGTTTGTTGGGCCCATGACAGCTATAGCAATGCACCTGCAACATCGGCTGGATCACATCACCGTACACCCGGGCTTCCCCGATATTGGCAATGGGCTTGCGCGTGACCACCCCGGCGTCCGCTTCGCCATCAAAGGCCGAGCCCAGGTAGTCCGAACCGTGTGTGAGTGCCCCCCCGAGATGCCCTGTGATGATGATCAGCACCAGCAGCAAGAGGCAAACCAGCCGGTAGGCCAGGCCGCCCGTCTTCCTCACCAGCATGACGAAAAGCATTGCAGAGACACCAGTGACGCAAAGCCCCATCCACATATGCGAGCTTACCAGGTTATCGTCATAGTCCCCACTGAGAGACAAAGTATAGCCCGTCACACAGGAAGCCAGGGCGGAAAGGGCCCCGCAAAGCAGCACGATCTTTATAACGCCCTGGGATATGCCGTATCTCGGATTGACGGAAAGAGCTTGTAAAAAAATCCCCATCAGCAGGATGCCGATCGGCAAATGAACCAATAGAGGGTGAAGGCGCCCAAAAAATAAGCCGATGGATAATAACATTCAGGAAAGATATCTTTTGCGAAGCAGCTGCATCATATAGACATTGATCGCCCACTGATCCGCCAGGGGCTGTCGCGTATAAGGCAGGGCCGGCATATAGTCCGGCGGCCCGAATTCAGTGAGTATGGTCAGGCGCTCTCCACGCTGCTTTTTCAACTCCACCACTTTGTCCCACCACGCCAGGTGGGCCGTTACGCAGTCTACCCATTCCGGAGCCCTTGGATCGTTCACCTGCGGTCCATCGGGATGACCAATGCGGGAATGGATATGATCCACCCTATCCAGGGCCAGCGCGACATTCTCGGGCTGATCATCCAGCAGGCTATTGTGCACATTCGTCCAATGAGAGATGTCCAGGGTCAATCGCAGCCCCGGATTTTTCTCAATAAAATGCCGTGTCGCAGGTGCGGCGAATAGCATCCTCGATCGATGCGTCTCATGAAGGATCAGGACGCCCGTTTGTGCGGACAATTCCAGGGTATGATCGATAAAAGCCTGGTTCTGTTCGAAAGAAAAGAAATCCCTTCCTGAATGGCAGTTGATATAGATGGGGCGTTGCACCGTATTACGAGCCGCCGCCCCGATCATCTGCTTAAAATGATCCAGGTGATCCCGAAAATCCGGCTGATCACCGGCCACCAGGAACCCCACATCCAGCTGATATTTTTTCAGACCGGCAAACAGCTCATCCTGTTTCTGTTTATCAAGCGGCCACCAGATCTCTATCCCGTCATACCCTTCTTTCCTGACATGGGCGCAGTACTGATCGACGCTTCCCTTATAACCCCAGTCTGTCGCCAAAACTTTAAGTTCAAAATTTTTATGCATAGTGGTAGTTGGTGATTTTTCCGCGAGGACATCCAGGGATGCCAGGAGCAGGGCCGTAGTTGCCGAACCCGTGGTCTGTATAAAATTTCTCCTGCTATAACTCATCTATCTAAGCAATTATATCATCTATGACCTTCCCTGCAACATCCGTCAGCCGAAAAGGCCTGCCCTGGAATGGAAAGATGAATTTTGTATGATCAAAACCCAGTTGGTTCAATATCGTGGCCTGTATATCGAAAACGGTCGTCTTGCCGCTGATGGCCGCATAACCGATCTCATCGGTTTCGCCATAACTGCCGCCTCTTTTAATTCCCCCGCCCGCCATCCAGATGGTAAACGCCTCCACATGATGGTCCCTTCCTTTAAAAGGGTTCTGCTTGCCATCCCGGTTCTCCATCATCGGCGTCCGCCCAAACTCGCCTCCCCAGACGACGAGGGTCTCGTCCAGCAATCCGCGCTGTTTGAGATCGAGCAACAATGCCGTCTTCGCCCGGTCCACCTGTTTACATTTGGTGATCAGGCCTATGTCTACGGAAGTTTCAGGATCGGTGCCATGGGAATCCCAGCCCCAATCGAATAGCTGGACAAAACGGACTCCTTTCTCTACCAGTTTTCGTGCAAGCAATACGTTGTTGGCCAGGCAGGCCTTGCCTGGCTGCGTGCCATACATCTCATGAATATAGGCGGGCTCATCATTGATATCCATGACGTCTGGCACAGATATCTGCATCCGGTAGGCCAACTCATACTGGGATATCCTTGACAATGTCTCCGGGTCATTAAATTCCTTGTATTCCTCCCTGTTCACCGCATTGATAGCATCGATAGACGCTTTTCGAAGATCCCTATCCATTCCTTCCGGATCGCGGAGGAACAGCACCGGATCGCCTTCACTCCGGCATTGCACGCCCTGATAAACGGAAGGAAGAAAGCCGCTTCCCCATACGCTCTTGCCCGCATCCGGAAAGCTGCCGCCCGAAGTCAGCACCACAAACCCCGGCAGATTCTGGTTCTCCGATCCCAATCCATAAGTTACCCAGGAGCCAATGCTTGGACGCCCCAGCCTCCCCGTTCCGGTATGCATCATCAATTGGGCAGGGGCATGGTTGAACTGGTCGGTAGTAACTGCTTTAAGGAAGCTCACCTCATCGACGACTGTAGAAAAATGCGGAAGGTAATCACTCACCCAGGCGCCGCTACCGCCTCGCTGTGCAAAATGCGCCTGCGGTCCGAGCATTTTCGGTACCCCACGTATAAAAGCAAAGCGCTTCCCCTTTAAAAGGGAATCCGGACAATCCTGGCCATCCAGCTTCATCAGTTCCGGTTTAAAATCGAATAACTCCAATTGAGAAGGCGCTCCTGCCATATGCATGTAGATGACGCTCTTTGCCTTTCCGGGAAACATGGGCAGCTTTGGAGCAAGCGGGTTGGCAGGATCGAACACGACCCCGCCGCTATCTCCCGCGGTTCCCGGCATACACCCGGGTAGAAGTGCCCCAAGCGCCAGGGCGCCCAACCCCATGGCACTTTCCTTCAGAAAATGCCTGCGCGTAAGATGGCTAAGGGTCCGGGCCCGGGCCTCATTCACCAATCGCTGATTATGCAATTCTTTCTGGGTCATGATTTCGTGATTACTTCATCGAGATTTAATAAGGCCTCCGCTACGACCACATAGGCAGCCGTCTCCGGGTTGTCATGCACGCCAGGCGCCCCTACCATTTCGCAGGTTGTATATTTATCCCTGCTAAACTTCGCATAGGCCCTGTCGTATAATTTCTTCAGGATCTCCAGTTTTCGCGCTTCCAGCGGCTTATATAGCAGCATCTCATATCCTTTACTGATCACGGCATCCTCGCCTGCCGCCCCTTCCATCATCCGAAAAGCAAAATACCTCGCCGCCTCCGTATACACCGAATCATTCAGCAGGACGAGGGCCTGAAGGGGGGTATTGGTCCGGATCCTCCTCGCCGTACAGACCTCCCTGGATGCCCCGTCGAAAGTGATCATCGAAGGATAGGGAGACGAACGTTTCCAAAACGTATAAAGCGCCCTGCGATATTGGTTCTTCCCGAGACTCGTGGTCCATTGCTCCGAGCTATAGGGAGAATGCCAGATGCCTGCGGGCTGCCAGGGCATGACGGGCGGCCCGTATAGGCTGTCGCATAAAAGGCCGCTGACGGTCAGGGCCTGGTCTCTGATCTCTTCGGCAGATAGCCTTACCCGGGGCCCCCGCGCATACAACTTGTTGTAAGGATCCTTCTCCTCCAATGCAGGGCTGACTTTCGACTGCTCCCGGTAGGTGGCCGACATGACCATCTCCTTCAAACATCTTTTTATACTCCACTGGTCCGCATGCATGAGCTTCCAGGCCAGCCAATCGAGCAATTCCTTTTGCGTGGGGGCGGCGCCTTGCGTACCCATGTCTTCCTGGGTCTCCACCAAACCGGTTCCAAAAAGCTGCTCCCAGAGCCGGTTCACAAGGGTCCTGGCAACCAGGGGGTTTTTTTTATCGGTCAGCCATTCAGCCAATCCTAAACGGTTGTGCGGCGCACCGGCCGGCAGTGGATTGAGCGACTGCGGCACATCGGGTTCCACCACCTTGCCCTTGACCAGCCAATTGCCCCGTTCGAATACATGGGCTACCCGATGCATATCGGCCGGGTTGTCCATCATAACGGGAATACCGGGCAGGTCCTTGGTTAACAATTCCCACCAGGTCTTCTTTGCCGCCGCATAGCCTGGACTGCCGCTGCCCTCCAACTTACGCCCGAAATGAAACCAGTCCATTTGCAAGGCGCTGGCCGCAGGTTTGCCGGGCACGCTGTTGCTATAAGTAAGATAAAGGTCATGGACACCCGAAATCGCCGGCAGATCAACCGCATTGATCACCCATCCTTTGGTCTTCGGGACGGAGATCTGTTTTGGCACCGGCCCATCTAGTTTGTCCAGGTGAATGGCCCATGAGCCGCCGACGTTGGAGATAAACCGGTAGATCAGCTGATCTCTTTTTTCCAGGTCGACCTTCGCCAGTCTTGCAGCACCGTGGTCGCGGAAAACGAGATATTTGGTATCCTCCAGGGCGCTGTTTATAAACGAATCGGCCTGGATCGAGTTGATGGAAGGCTGCCAGGTCTTCACAAATTGTATCTGTTGTCCAGCCCCTTCAGCAGTTCCGTTCCTTTTTAACCAGACTGCCAGCCAGCTCAATTTTATACTGTCATCGCCATGGATCTCGCGAAGCAAGGGGTAGTCATCATGGCTGTCTTCATCACGGGTATCATTAAAGAAAGCGACGAATTTGTAGTATTCGTCGTGCTTGAACGGGTCATATGGATGACTGTGACATTGCACACAGGCGAAAGTCGTACCCATCAGCCCCTGCCAGGTGGTGTTCACCCGGTCGAGCACAGCGGCAGTCCTAAACTCCTCATTATCCGTTCCCCCTTCATCATTGGTCATCGTGTTCCGGTGGAAACCGGTTGCGATCATTTGTTGGTCCGTATGGTCAGGCAACAGATCTCCCGCGATCTGCTCGGTAAGAAAGACATCATAGGGTTTGTCGGCATTAAAGGCCTTGATCAGCCAGTCACGATATCTCCAGATCTCTGGCCGCTCCGGATCCTTTTCATAGCCTTTGGTGTCGGCATACCGGGCCAGGTCCAGCCACATGTCAGCCCATTTTTCTCCGAAATGCGGAGAGGCAAGGAGGGAGTCTACCATGCGTTCATAGGCCCTGTCATCGTTATCACTTTTATCGTCGAGCCATTGTCGGGCGATGGAAGCAGAAGGAGGAAGACCGTCCAGGTCCAGAGAGACCCTTCTCAGCAGTTCCGCCTTATCGGCTTCCGGGGAAGGCTGCAGTTTCTCTTTTTGCAGCGCATCATACACAAAATAGTCTATATCATTCCTGACCCAGGCCGGTTTTGCGGCAGGGATCAACCCAAAAAAATGCGCGGAAGGTTTGGGCGGCGCCGTCTCCTTTACTGCTACATAAGCCCAATGGTCACCCCAGGGTGCACCTTCCTTGATCCATTGGCGCAGGATATCGATCTCTGCCGCGCTAAGCGGTTCGTGTTTATAAGGCATTCTTTCCTCCGGGTCCTTTAGCGTCAGCCTACGGATCATCTCGCTATGCCCGGGATCACCCGGAACAATGGCCGGCTTTCCGGATTTGTTGAGGGCCAGGGCTTCAGAACGGAATAAAAGGCTAAAATCGGCCTGTCGCTTCACACCGCCATGACAGACGATGCATTTCTTATTAAAGATAGGCTTGACCTGGGTATTAAAGTCGACTTTCCGCTGTCGGGTCGTGACAATGGCGACAGCCGCCAGGCCCATCACCAGGCAAGCAATCGTCAGCCTTATTTTATTGTTCCAGAACCAGGCCATATGTGTCTGATCAAATGAATCTTAGCGGAAAATACAAGTCTTTGAATGTAGCATTTCTTTCGCGTTCCGCCAAAAGCCGGCAAATGGCCGGAAACCATGCAAACGTTTGCAAATTGGAAATTATGCAAGGTGAGGTCACCCAATTATGATTGGGCTTGACCACTATTACGATTCTCAATCAGCGGGTTATCTGGCTTTTCAAATAATAATCAGATGGTCAAAGGGCTGCATAATTTCCACCCAAGGGATCAGCAGACGCCGCGAAGCCCGCATCGCTAATCCCTCTCCGCAGAAATTCAATATCGAATTGCCTTCAAAAGGGAGCTACAGATACATATTAAACGTTTTTAATTTATCCGTAACTTGTGTTCAGACTGTCTATGTCCCCAAAAATGAAACGGTTATTGTTATTACCCACGTCGACCATCATTTAATCTAAATACATTTCATGAAATTGCAAACGTATGATGTTGTTATTTGCGGAGGAGGCTTGGCCGGCATGTGTGTTGCAAGACAATTGAAATTGGAAAACAGTGCCATCAGTGTTTTAATACTCGAGAAAAATCGGTTTCCGGTAAGGGAAGCAGCGCACAAGGTGGGTGAATCCACTGTGGAAATTGCTGGGTTCTATTTCAGAGAGACTTTACAGCTTAAGCAATATTTTAAGAATGAACAATATATAAAATGCGGACTGCGGTATTTTTTCAAGGAAGAATCTGACGATTTTGCAAACTACCCTGAAATAGGTCTTTCCGAATATGCGTCCATTGATTCTTATCAGTTAGACCGGGGAAAGTTTGAGAATGATCTTTATTTTCTGAATAAGCAAATCGGTATTTCCATAAAGGATGATGTTTCTGTATACGATATAATTTTGAACAAAGGGAACACCAACCATGAAATTTTGTACACTGAAAGGGCCAACGATATGGCCGAACAATCCATCTCGTGCAAATGGGTTATAGACGCATCTGGAAGAAGGTCTATTTTGCAAAAAAAACTCGGGCTTAGACGGAAGCTGAATAGCAATTGCAGCTCCGTATGGTTCAGAGTAAAAGGTAGATTGGATGTGAGTGATTTTGTTCCGGACGACAATGTCATATGGCACCAAAGGGCCCCCCACAAAATCAGATATTATTCGACGACTCATTTAATGGGTAACGGATATTGGATTTGGCTTATTCCTCTCATAAACGGTAACACCAGCGTTGGAATAGTGGTGGACGAAAGCCTGCACGACTATACTGAGCTCAATACCATTGAAAAAGCGCTGAAATGGATCCGAGAAAAATCTCCTTTTGTAGCTACGGGGATCGAAAGCCATGAAATAATGGATTTCCTGGGTCTAAGAAATTATAGTTATTCTTCTAAACAGGTATTTTCTGAAAACCGATGGGCATGTACAGGCGAAGCCGCATTGTTTCCAGATCCGTTTTATTCTCCTGGCTCAAACCTCATTGGCTATTCAAATTCCATTATTACGCAATTGATATCAAATTATTTATCCAACGGAAAAATTGATAAAGACAGAATTGAGTTTTATAATCAGTTTATTATTTTTCAAAATGATTGGTTGGTTGGCGATATTCAATCAGCTTACCCATATTTCGGTAATTCACAGGTGGAATCACTACGTTATATTTGGGACATTGTCGTCGGTTGGGCCATGGCCGCCCCACAGATGTTCAACTCCATTTATTTGGATGAACAAAAGACAGGACAAATTCAAAATATAATGTTCTCTTTTTACAATTTGGCTTTCAAGGTCAGACAGCTATTTTCAGATTGGTCTAAGTTATCAAAAGGGACGTTTTCGTTTCAATTTATTGATTATTTGAAAATACCGTTTATAAAGGAACTATATGATCGGTGCCTTCAAAAGGAGAAAACGAATGAACAAATAATTGAAGACTATACTTTTTCCGTTAGAAAGATTGAAGAGTTTGTTCAAGTCCTGTTTTACATCATTCTCGAAGATTGTATGCCTGAAGAGTTGGACAAAATAAAGGCTCCCTTTTGGATCAACCCCCCTGCTGTCAGTCTTTCTGTGGATCATTGGGAAAGGGACGGCTTATTTGTCCCAAAAGAACCTCCCAGGGACTTTTCGGATATAAATCGGCAGATTAGATCCTTGTATACTTTTCATAATAAAAAAGACGAACCCGCACTCCTTAAGCTAAGCAGTTCCGACGAAGTTCTGAGCTAGCTCGGACCAGGTGCGGAAAACAAATGCGGAAACACAACAAAATATGAAATATATCTTTCCTCCCAGAGCTTTTCTCTTTGGATACATCGGCGCAAAGTGTCGGCACATCTGAAGGGCACCGGTTTTGACATCACTTATCTAATAACGAGGCCTGATCGATGGTTCATTTGCATTCGTCTCCCCGGAACACACCTGACACTTTTGATAGTGCCTTTTCGCTTGTCGCTCCCAGTCCCGTCTTTTGAACGTGACCGTACAAGTCGGTTTGAAGCCTGCAGCCGTATGCCGGCTCCGACGGGCCTACCGTCATCTAATACATAGCATCAATGAACTTTGTCTTAGTTCATTGTTCGTGTCACCCTTCCGATCTTAAACTCTTCACCGGGTTGGCAATGGCTGCCTTTATTGCCTGGAAACTTATGGTGACAACGGTGATGATCACAGCCGCCATAGCCGCCGCTATAAATACCCAGGGACCGATACTTATCCGGTAATCGTAATCCTGCAGCCAGTGCTGCAAAAAACACAAGACGACAGGCGAGGCAATCACACAGCTGATCAAAACCAATACAATAAAATCCCCTGTCAGCAGCAGCCAGATCTGCGATACGGAAGCGCCCAACACCTTGCGAATCCCGATCTCTTTGTTTCGCTGCTCCGCCATATAAGCGGCAAGTCCGAACAGGCCGAGGCAGGAAATAAAAATGGCCAGCCCGGCGAATGTTGCCGCCAGTTTTCCGACAAGCACTACTGCATTGAATTTTGCGGCATAGTTAGTGTCTTCGAAGTCATAGTCGTAAGGATAAGAAGGGTTGTATTTGCTGAAAATGGGCCCCAGCTTTGCAATTGCGTCCTGCGTGGAAATTCTGGGCGATAACCGGTACATCACGACGCTTTGCGGGGAGGGGTCATAATCATACACAAACATGGTGGGGTCGGCAGGGCTAAAGGGTGACTGCATGAGCGCGTCTTTCACGACTCCGATGATGGTGCGAGTAGTATCGTACTTGATGGTCTGGTTTAGCGGCTGTTTCAGACCGAGATATTTGACGGCTGCTTCATTGAGGATGACCGTCGCTTTGTCCAAAACTCCGTCAAAATCCCTACCCTGCTGCAGGGTCATCCCGAGCGTTTTAAAATAATCCTTATTGACCCACACTGTGGCGATGGTCTTCCTTTCGCCGGGTTTTTTACCGGGCCAATCACTGATGTCGTCATGCAAGTTGATCCAGGTTGCCCCGGTAGAGGACATGGTGACGGACGTTGCGATGCCTTTAGCGATCAACTCGTTCCTCAGCGGGATATAATTATGGACCAGGTCCGGGCTCCCACCGGTCAGCATCAGCCGGTTCAGGTCATCGCCAGTCGGTCTGTCCCTTGCGTACTGGATCTGCTGATAAACGATCACCGTGCTAATGATGAGAGCGATAGAGCAACTGAACTGTAAAACGACCAATATCTTGCGGGGGAGTGTCGCTACCTTGCCAATATGGAGCGTCCCTTTCAAAACTTTCACCGGCTTGAAAGAAGACAGATAAAATGCGGGGCGGCTGCCGGCCGCCAGCGCGACAATACAAAGGCAACCCGCCATCAGCAGCCAGAACCAGCCGTTTGAAAAGGGGAGGCTAAGCCGGCTGTGCGTCAATCCATTGAAAGCGGGCAACGCCATTTGGGTGAGCAGAATGGAAAGTGAAAAAGCGAGAAAGACCAGCATAAAGGACTCTGCCAGGAATTGAATGATGAGGTCTTTTCGTTGCGATCCCATGGCTTTGCGGATACCTACTTCACGAGCTCTTTTTTCCGAACGCGCCGTGGTGAGATTGACGAAATTGATGCAGGCAATTGTCAGGACGAGGAGGCCGATGATGCCAAACAACCGGAGATATTCCACGAAGCCGCCGGCCTCCTTTCCATTCTTAAATTTCGTATAAAGATTCCAATCCTTCATGGGCTGGAAGATGATCTCGGTCGTTTTTGCGTTCTGGTCATTGTCGCGTTTCTCGATGTCTTTTATTTTGGGCGCCAGCTGCGCATAGGATACGCCGGGCCGCAGTTTGACCCACTGCATGAAAGCGTTGCCGCTGCCAAAAGACATGGTACGCATTTTTTTTACCCATGGGGTCGTCGCTTCGTAATAGCTGAAGGGGACCAGATAAGAAAACGAGAAGGAAGAATTGTCTGGGAGATCTTTGAGGATACCGGTGACCTTGAGGTCATTCAGATTGTCGAATCGAACGGTCTTGCCGATCGGATCTTCCTGGCCAAACAAAGATTTGGCCGTGGATTCAGTAAGAACGATCGAGTAAGGGTCTTTCAGCACGGTACCCGCACTGCCACGAAGTAAGGTAAATTGAAATATCTTCAGAAAGTCGCCCTGGACCTGACCGCCGTCGATGTGTAACTTTTTATTGCCTACTGTAAGGCCGTGCGGGCCAAACCAATCGGTCTCGGAAACATATTCTATTTCGGGAAATTCGGCACGCAACACATCCGCCAGTTTCGTAGGGGTGCTCCCCTGGGTACTTACATCGGCGTCGGCGTTGTAGTTGCTTAAAACCTGGTAGACCCGTTGATAATCCGGAAGGAATTGGTTATATGAATATTGGTAATGTACCCACAGGCCGATCAGCAGGGTAACGGCCATTCCCGTGGCAAGGCCCACGATGTTGAGGACGCTGTACCACTTGCTTCTGATGATGTTTCGCCAGGCGGTTTTGAAATAGCTGATCAGCATAATTTTTTTACTATTTTCCACTAAGAAAGTGCCCATTTCCCATATTCTTAATAATCAATAAGTTATATTAATTCAAAAAGATCAACTGTCCGGTTTCGATACGCAGGATGTCCCATTTTGGCATTTGAAATTATACGACCTATACCACGAACTGGATCTCATAGTTATGGACATATCTATAGTTGCCGATACGCAGTATAAAATGTGGCTTATTGAATTAAAGAAGAAAATCCGGATAGCGCAAATAAAGGCAGCAATGCGGGTCAACCACGAATTATTGAATACATATTGGGAGTTAGGAAAGGAAATAACGGTAAAGCAGAAGGAGGCTAAAAAATAGGCTGGGCGTTGGCTTCTATTTCTTAGCTTTACCCCGATAAATCGCATCGTTATAAATTCAGGGTCCTTGATTTCCGTTATCATACTTAATCAAATTGTCTTTTTATGGAAGCGATAGTAGCGAACTATCTGAACCCGGATTTACCTGTTGGGTTAAAACATTTTAGTATACCTATTGTAAAGGCTACTCCTGAAAGTGTAAAAGGTTATGGTTGGCTCGTTAGCGATCCCGCAGATTGCAGCATTGATATAACCAGATGGCCTGCACAGGGCAAAAGGCCTGTGGACCTGGACAGCGGAAATGAAGGTGGAATTACGGAAGGAGTATTCTCGAGTGAATGGAAAGGCGACATCCTTTATGGCCGCAATGAAGCAGTGGGCGGCCATTATATACTCGGCTATGCTACCGATCCGGACAGGTCATCAGAGAAGCACGAAGCAGCGCCTGAAAAAATTTTGATGTGGCATGCCAACTATCACCCGGATGGTGGACAAATGTTTTTCCCCTTGGAGAATAGACCGTTTCTTGTGCCCGTAGCGCTTCCGGGCGATGATGTACGGCCTGAAGATTTTATATGTTTCCTATGTAGCGGGCATCAAGGTTTATACATTCATGCCAACATATGGCACGAAGGGGTTTTTGCGATCAGCGGTAAGCAGCGTTTCCTGGACCGCCAAGGTGCAGTGCATGCGCGTGTATCGGTTGATTTTGTAAAGGAGTTCCAATGTCTTCTTGAAATTCCATTGAAGCACATGGTTGAATATTGACGAGAACCGATCGTATCCGGCTTATATCTCAACTTTCTTCAAGTAGATTTCGTGAGCAATTTTTCATGTTTTAAGTTATGGATATTTGCCCGTTTCTCTGGTTTACAATGGCAACCGGGAATCGGCGTAAGTCTGATAGAAATATAGAATTTCGGAGATCCAGCCAGGTTTCCGGCCGGTATTTGCTGATTTTACTTGGATAAATTGCACCCGTTCTTTGGAAAAATGCCAATAGAAATACGCGATTATGGACCTATTTCCATGGCCCTGACGGTATGTCGGTTGTCATTAATCTAAAAAGGTCGAGATGACAGCACAAATGTGGTATCAATTTCTGAATATTTTTTTCTTTACATTCCACAGCCTGTTCACCCTGTTCAATGTGGGCGGCTGGGCATTTCCGGCGACAAGAAAATGGAATCTTCTAACGCTCCTTTTAACTGGTTTCTCCTGGTTTGTATTGGGCATCTGGTACGGATGGGGGTATTGCTTTTGTACAGACTGGCACTGGCAGGTGCGCCGTCATTTGGGATATCAGGATCGGAGCCGTTCTTATATCCATTTCCTTTTGCTGAAGCTGACCGGCATTGATTTCAATCCTCAATCCGTAGAAGGGGCTACCCTGGTCGTGTTCCTGGTTAGCCTGGGGATCAGCGTTTGGCTGAACATAAGGGATTGGAAGAACAGAACGCGGGGATAGGTTGAGAAGCCAAGGGATGGAGGATATGCAGAATACATGACGGCCCGGGAGGAGGTGCCGGTGAATATTCCACGTGAACTTGATGCGTTGGCCGGTCTATAACAGGATTTAACGGAGGCGATATCACAGAAGCTGTGGAATTCAGTCTTCTCTCCAGTGTTGCTCCAATGGCCGAATCATTCCCGCTCGAACAAGCCTCACAGGCATTCCAAAAGATGATGGACTCAAGCGTCCGTTTCAGGGCTGTGTTAAAAATTTCCTGATAAGAAACCGCCCCGCGCAGCAATGACTTGGGATTGCTGGATGTCAGAATGTGCACGCCCAGTGACTACAATCATCGCTTCAACTGATGGACATCATCTTTACCATCCCGGGATCATCGTTAACATTGCAGTGGGACTATTCCCAACGACTAAAAAGAACGGGAGGCATCTATGTTACATACCATCCATGTCAACGTGGCAAAGTTGGAACCTGCGAAGCTTAACAGCTTTTTACAGCCTGACACTTCCTGTTTATCTTCAGCCTCTCCCCGCAGCATGCAAAAGAATATTGTTACTTTTATTCATGCCCTGGCACACGAAGTCCGAAATCCGTTATGTACTATCAAACTTGCAGCGGAATTGCTGAACCAAAGTAGCCTCGATGAGGAACAGAGAGAGTTCGCAGACATTATTATACGAGGGTCCGAACGAATCAAAGAGTTGATAAACAACCTTCTTGTATCTGCCCGGTCCGAAGAAACTGCATTTGACTTATATTCCATGTCCCAATTGTTGGAAGAAGCATTAATCATGACGAAAGACCGGATGCTGCTTAAAAATATTACCGTCAGTAAGCAGTATACGGAAACCGAATGTAGTGTAAGGGTAGACAAGGAGAAGATGAAGATCGCCTTGATCAATATTATCATTAATGCCATTGACGCCATGCCATCGGAAGGAGGCGAACTAAAGCTGATTACGAAATCGACATGTGACCGCAATACCGTGGAGATCCAGGATAATGGCATAGGCATTAGTAAAGAGCACCTGAAGAGTATATTCAAGCCTTATTTCACGAATAAGGCGGGCGGGATAGGCTTGGGACTATCCGTAACATTGGATATTCTCCGGGCAAACGATGCCTTTGTGGATGTGCGATCCGAGGAAGGTGCAGGAACCAGTTTTATCCTATCATTCGACAAAATGAAGCAATCTGTTTAAGATTATCCAGCTAGTATCCAAAAATACAGTTGGTGATCAGCTTTATGAGTTCATTAGCTGGGGCTGATTCCTATGCCTGCATCTGCCTGAGACGCATGAATTTGCGCATCATTTGCAAATATGCAATTGCTGGATTGGCATGAGGTGCTTGTTTAATACTGCCGTTCGTTGTCAACAGGATTCTCTGTCCCGTCGACAAAGCCAAGTATTGAACGCCCATCCCGATACCTGAAACCATGAATTTCTTCCAGACAGTCTGGTCATCAATTAAACGACTGCCTGAATTCCAAAGGCGAAAGATTCGTTTTCATCTTGAACAACTTGCTGAAAGACTGCGGATGTTCGAAACCTAATTCGTATGCAATTTCACTGACGGACAAGTCGGTGGTGGACAGTTTTTCTTTTGCTTTTTCCATCAATTTCTCGTGAATGTGATCCCTGGTGCTTCGGCCTGTCTGTACTTTCAGCAACTCGCTCAAATAATTGGGCGATATGTTCAACTTTTCGGCAACGTATTGAACGGTAGGCAGCCCTTTTCGGGATAAATCTTCGCTGTTGAAATATTCCGCCAGAATATCTTCCAGCCGGTCGAGAATTTTATGGTTGGTGATCTTCCGGGTGATGAATTGGCGCTGATAAAACCTTTCCGCATACGTGAGCAATAATTCTAATTGCGCAATATTGACGTTCTGACTGAACTTATCGATGTTTGAATGATATTCCTGCTCGATATTCTGTATGATGCCCGTAATCGTTGTTTCTTCCTTCTCTGAAAGGAATAAGGCTTCATTTACAGAGTAGTCGAAATATTCGTATTGCTTGATTGTTTTGGCCAGGGGGGTCTTCCACAAAAAATCGGGATGGATAAATAGTACCCATCCCGAATGTTTTAATTCTTCACCTTCACCAACCTCAATTCCAAAAACCTGACCTGGCGCCATAAAAAACATAATGCCATCGTCAAAATCATATTTCTGCTGACCATATTTCATTTTGCCGTTAAAATTCCTTTTAAGGGAGATGGAATAAAAATCAAAGACTACATTGGTCGGCGCTGCGACAGGAAAATTCCTGATCGAATCAAGATGTACGACGCTGATCAGGGGATGCTCTGGTTTGGGGAGACCCATCAACAGATGATATTCCTTTAGCGTCTTAATCCTGTAAGGTTGTATATTTGCCATGAGGCCACGACTATTATTGCTTATACAAGATAGCAAATTCCTTTGCAAAATCGGCCAGTTTGACTTTTCCCAGTGCTGGTTTATGACGATAATAGTCCTCCATTAATTTGCCGCTATGCTGGGCTGAAAACATTTCAACCAAACCTGATGCAAACTCCGGGCTTAATCCTACTGCTTCTAAAGCATTTTGCCTTTCCTGGTCGCTGACAAGTATCCATTTCAAATCAGGCTTACCGATAGCCGCCCCTAAAACACTTGCCGTCTCGTGACCGGTCAATTCATCGCTTGCCACGTACCGGACTTTCCTATGGGAAATGGGCCCTTCCAATTCCTCGGCCACTGCAGCAGCAATATCAATCGGGGAAACCCAGGCAAGATTTTCTTCTGCACCATAGTTCGCCGAGATAACACCTGCATTTTTTATCGCAGGTATAAAGCCGAACAAATTGTAATAAAAGCCCACCGGCCGCATAAAGGTGATGGCAACATCCGCCAGTTTGTTCAGGATAACCTCTGCTTCATGATGAGCGAGAATGAGACCTGATCCTTTTTCCATGTGAGCGCCAATGCTGCTGAGGTGAACTACACGCCTGACACCCGACGCTTGAATCGCCTGTACAAAATTATTGGCGAGTTCGCTACAGTATGCCATGAGGTTAAAGGCCGGATTGAAATAGTGCGGGGGTGGGATCATAGTATATACGGCGTCTGACCCCGTAAAAGTAGCCGCCAGAAAATCAGCGTCTTCCAGTGAACCGATAGCGGCGGTGGCGCCTAATTCTTGAATGTCCTTTTGTTTTTCGGGTTTACTGCTGATCACAGTGATGGAATGTCCTTTTTGAACCAACGATGCGGTCAATGGCTTGCCGATGTGACCTAATGACCCTGTTAATGTAATTTTCATTATTTTTGCTTTTTGATAGACCAAAGGTCTGTCGAAATAAAGCAACAGGTGTAGGCAAATCTACTGTTGTTGTAGCCAAATCAGGGTTTTCAGGAATGCACCCTCCTCACGGTAAAGACAAAACCGACTCCATACACATTATCGATACTGACCGCTGTGGAACTGCTCAAATGTTTGCGCAGCCGGGAAATGAATACATCGAGACTCCTTCCCAGGAAGTAGTCATTCTCGCCCCAAAGCTGGCTCAGGATATCCTCCCGTTTGAGGATCCGGTTCTCGTGCCGAAAAAGAAAATCCAGTAGTTCAGCCTCCCGGGGCGTCAGCACGATCTCCTTTTTACCGCCGATCGTTAATTTAAAACAATCCTTTTCAAAGACGACGTCTTCCCTCCTGATGGTCACCGCGGGGCGGCCGGCCGGTACGCCGGCATTCCTTTTAATGATGTTCCGTATACGAAGCACCAGTTCGTCGACATCGAATGGTTTGCAGATATAATCATCTGCCCCCAGTTTAAGCCCCCGAAGCCGGTCAGATTTTTCATTGCGGGCCGTTAAGAATAGAAAGGGGAGCTTCATCCCCAGCTGGATGATCTTGTCGGCCAGCTGAAACCCGTCCATTTCGGGCATGGCCACGTCGATTAGCGCCAGATGATAGTGTTCAGGGTCCCTCAGCAAACGGTCATAGGCCAGCCGGCCATTCGTCAGCCAGTCCACTTCGAAATCGGATATTTCCAGGTACTGTCGAACGACATTGCCCAGATCCGTCTCGTCTTCTATCAACAGGATTTTCGATTTGGTTATATCTTCCATTTTATAGGGATAAAGTGTGTAGTAGAAAAATGTGGCTTACAAAGGAATGGTAATGGTGAAAGTACTCCCCTCTCCTTCCACGCTGGTGATATCGATCCCCCAGTTATGAGCTTCGATCGCCTTTTTCACATAGAACAATCCCAACCCCAAACCCTTTACCGTTTCGTTTCCTGACCGTACATGCCGGTAAAATTTTTCAAACACATGCTTCTTTATTTCTTCCGTCATGCCGATGCCGTTATCACGGATGATGACATATAAGGATTTCTTATCGTCAAAAATGGCCACTTTTATTTCTTTCCATTCATTGGTGTTATATTTTACCGCATTGTCAAGAATATTGAGCATGATGGTAGTGAACCAAAAACGGTCAGCGCGAACGGAATCTTTTTCTGCATCCTTCTGAAGGCTAAGCTCCACATTGGTACCCGTCAGTTTGAGCCGGTAATCAAGGAGGATCTCTTCCAACTGGTTGTGAATAGCAAATTCTTCCTTCGAAAGAGAGATCCTGTTCATGGTAGTAATGTCAAGGACCTGGCTGATCAGGATCTTCAGCCTTTCTGCCTGACGCTGGATCACTTCGGTGAGCGGCTGAAGTTTTTCCCGTGTGCTGATCACTTTCTCGTTCTGCATCGTCTTGTTGGCTACAATGATAGCCGACAGCGGCGTATGGAACTCATGGGTGATACTATTGATGAAATCGGATTTCATCTCCGACAGCTTTTTCTGGCGCATCCAGTTTCGGAAGGTGATGAAGAACAGCAGTACAACCGACAACACGGAAAACAACGACAGCAGGAAGGTGGGCATCATCAGCCAGAAAATGGTCGCCCTCCGGTTGCGGATATCGACATGAAAGCTGAATTCAACACGGGATGAATGACCCGCAGGGCTTCCTACACCGTAAAAACTGACCAGGTTCCTCGTGGCGATCTCCTTCAGTGTACCGCCGATCCTGATGCCATCCTTTGCCTGGATAGCCGGATCGATCAGGGAATATTTTTTGCTACGGTCATAAAGGTTAATGTACTTATTCGGCTCGAAGGCGATATCCACTCTTTCCACCAGCAAAGCGTATTCCAGGTCTCGCTGCAAGTGATTTTCAGTCACCCAACGAGCCAGCAGGCTATCCATATTATTGGCTTTTCTCAAGGCGAGAAAGGCGCTATCACAGATCTTTTGCGCCAGGATATCGAAAGCCTTGTGGTCCCGGTTCCAGGTTTGTTCCATCAGGGCCATGTCGCCTGCCAGATAACAGTCCATGATCCGCTGTCCCCCCGGCATGATCTTGTCGTTGGCCACCGCCTTCGTATAGGCTGTATTCAGGATGCTTTGCTCGGCTAAATAGAAGTGATCGTCTTTCAGTTCGTACGTATTGTACAGCAAAAAGAACTGAACGGATGACAGGATCAGGAAGCTTACAGTCGCTATGATCTTATGCGTAGTAGTAGAATACCTCACCATAAGCAGTTAAAAGGTTAGCAATTTTGGTGCCCTTAAATTAAGCCTTTTAATGGGATGAAGCGTATTTGCGGTGGCCCTTTAATTTCTTTTAACATTCCGTTTGAAGTCCATTGACAACATTAAGCTCGGACTATAGATATCTTTATTTCGACCCGCACCCTCGCAGACTATACGCAGCAATAACCAAACACCAACTATAATGAGAACGCGACTGACAGCGCTGACGGTCATTGTCCTGGCTTCGTCTATTTCTTTCACTGCAGTGGCCGGCGACCGGCAGAACCCGCACAACCCGGTGACAGTCCGGGATACCATCACCCGGGAGGGTTATACACTATTCATCGTGAACAACGATCCGGCCTTCAACCCTCAAACGCGTCAAAGAATGATCGATGCATTCTTCACCGTCTATCCGGAAGAGGCGGACCGGTTCAACAGGCATACGTTGAAACAGGTGACTTTCCTGATAGATCCTGCTTACAAAGAAATAGCTGAAACAGGGAATGGCATTGTCCGCTTTAATCCTGCCTGGCTGAAGGATCATCCCGAGGATATCGACGTCGTGACACATGAGGTGATGCATATCGTACAGGATTACCGCCACGACGGACCAGGATGGCTGACGGAAGGAATTGCGGATTACGTCCGGTATGTATATGGCGTCAACAACCTGAAAAGCAATTGGATCCTGCCTGATTACCGGCCCGGCCAGCGCTACTCGGATGCGTATCGCGTGACAGCAAGATTCCTCCTGTGGGTAGAGAAGAATAAGGACCGGCACATTGTGGATCAACTGGATGCAGCGCTGCGTGAAGGCAGTTACCGGGCTGATCTGTGGGCGAAGCGGACCGGCAGTACCCTCGACCAGCTTTGGCTACAGTATGCAGCAGCACCGTCATTGACGCTGAGTTACAGATAACGCTAACCAAACCAAACTTGAATTTATGAGAAAAAAAATGATGCATGCCACGCCTGTGGCATTCAAAAGGCTTTTAGCCTGTCTGCTCCTCTTTTATCTCTACGGAGTTTCTGCACTCGCCCAGGGCCCTGTTACCATTACGGGTCTTGTCAAAGACAAACTGAACAAGCCCCTGGAAGGGGTCAGCATCCTGGTAGTGGGTATGCAACGCGGGACAAGCACAGATTCACTGGGAAAGTTCTCCATCCGGTTGGATAATCCCAAACAGCAGCTGAGGTTTTCACGGGTCGGGTATATTGCGCAGACTATCGGTTCGACCAATAGCTTTTACCTGGAGATCGTCCTGGATGCTGAAGAAGGCAGTGCGGATGAAGTAGTAGTGGTGGGTTATGGCCAGCAGAAGAAGATCAGCCTGGTAGGCGCACAGTCGACCGTCAATGTCGATGATCTGAAAGAGCCGGTGGCCAACTTGAGCGCTTCACTGGCCGGCCGCATTTCGGGACTTGTGGGCGTACAACGGACCGGTCTCCCGGGAACCAATGGCGCCGACCTCTGGATCCGCGGCATCTCTACTTTTGTCGGCAATGGCAATGATGCCGGGCCGCTCGTCATTGTCGACGGCGTTCAGGGGCGAAATATAGATGCCTTCGACCCGGAAGATATCGCCTCGTTCACGATCCTGAAAGATGCTTCTGCCACCGCCGTCTATGGAGTCGCGGGAGCCAACGGCGTTATCCTCATCCAAACCAAAAAAGGCCGCGTCGGCAAGCCGGTCCTGATGTTTAATTATAACGAAGGCATCAATTCCTTTACCAAGGTCCCGCACCTTACCAATGGCTATCAATACATGAACCTGCGTGACGAAGCCGAAGTGGCTTCAGGGTTCCAGCCGGATTTTTCCCAGGCTTATATCGACAGCACGGTAGCAGGGCATCAGCCCTATCTCTATCCGAACGTCAACTGGATGAAGGCCCTCTTTAACAGCGTGGCCAACAGCCGGCGGGCCAATTTCAGCGCACGGGGCGGCACGGAGAATACAACCTATTATGTTTCAATGGCTTACTACGACGAGACAAGTCTCATGAAGACGGACGGCCTGCAGCAGTACAATGCAGACACGCGTTTTCGTCGGTATAACTTCACGTCGAACGTGGATATGAACTGGACGAAGACCACCAAATTCGAGCTGGGTATCCAGGGATACATCTCCAACACCAATTATCCCGGCGTTCCGGCGGCAACGACTAACCCCGGCTCCGCGTCGTCCACCAGCAACGCCCCCCAGCAGATCTTTGCGGACGTCATGCAGACCAATCCTGTCCTGTACCCGACCATGTACCCCGGCGATATCGTACCCGGTGTTAGCTCGGCTGGCGCACAGCCCAATCCGTATTCCGAGCTGACCCAGACGGGCTACCAATCTGTTTTCAGCAGCCAGGTCTATACCAATGCCCGGCTCACCCAGGACCTGAGCCCGCTGTTAAAAGGCCTGTCGGCTTATGCCATGTACGCCTTTGACGTCCTGGACAGCCAGGCTGTCGCCAATACCCGTCAGCGAAGCTCCTATCTCATCGACAAGACTACGCCTTATAACCCGGACGGGACCGTCAACCTCGATCTGATCTCGGAAGGGTCGGACAACCTCAGCTTTAGCAACGCGAACGGGGGCAACCGGCAGAACTACCTGGAGGCGGCTGTTAATTATGATCGCAACCTGAATCCCAAAAACCACGTCACCGGTCTGCTGTTGTATAACCAGCGGTCTTATAACGCGGCATTCCCGACGAGCCTTACTTCGGCGCTGCCTTACCGCAGCGAGGGGCTGGCAGGTCGCGCCACCTATGGCTGGAGCGACCGGTATTTTGCCGAGTTTAATTTCGGTTATAACGGTAGCGAGAATTTTGCGCCGCAAAACCAGTTCGGTTTTTTCCCGTCATTTGGCGCAGGTTGGGTGATATCGAAAGAAAAGTTCTTTGAACCTGTCAAAGATTTCCTGCAGTTCCTCAAGATCCGATACTCGAACGGCTATGTCGGTTCCGGCGGGGTTTCCCAAAATAATGATGTCCGCCGGTTTGGCTTTCTGACGCTGGTATCCAATCAGGCCTCAGGTTATACGTTCGGTAACGGTGTCAACAACACCAGCTACGGCGGTATTGCGATAACCGACTACGGAACGGACGTAAAATGGGCCCGTTCGCACAAGCAGGATGCCGGTATTGAACTGAAGACGCTCAATTCCAAAGTCTCGCTGACCGTGGACTATTTCACCGAATTACGGACGGGCGTTTTTCTGCAAAGGGCCAGCCTTGCTGCCTATGCTGGCTTTATCAACAATCCCTGGTCTAACCTGGGGGTGATCAGCAACAAGGGTTTCGACGGTACCCTGGACGTGACCTCTATCAGCATCGGCCGAACCACCTGGACCGCACATGCTACGTTCAGCTGGAATCGGGACAAGGTGATCCAGAATGACCAACCTATCCCGCCCTATCCCTATATGGACCAACGGGGCGTGAACTATCTGTCGGACTTCGGTTATAAAGCGGAAGGGCTGTTCACCAGCCAGAAGGAGATCGACAATGCACCCAGTCAGACTCCGTTGGGTAATGTGCGGGTCGGTGACATCCGGTATAAAGACCTTAACGGAGACGGCAAGATCGATGCCAATGATGTGACGAGGATCGGTAACGGCGATGTCCCCAACCTGGTGTATGGTTTCGGGTTTAATGTACAATGGAAGCAGTGGAATTTCGGGGCTTTCTTCCAGGGCACCAAGGGCGCACAGGTGCAGCTGGGCGGTGACGGTATATTTCCTTTCAACAATAGCACCGGTGCGGAGCGCAGTAACCTGTATACCGAGGCGGAGAGCCGCTGGTCGCCTGAAACGCCCAACCCCCGTGCCTTTTATCCCCGGCTGGCTTATGGCAACTCAGAGAACAGCAATAATGATGTTCCCAGCAGCTGGTGGGAGAAGAGCATTGACTTCCTAAGGCTGAAAACCATGGATTTCGGGTATACGTTGCCCAGGGCGACGTTGAAGACTCTGGGATTGAAGAATGCGCGGATCTATGTACAGGGCGTCAACCTGTTCTATTGGAGTCCCTTCAAATTATGGGATCCGGAACTAAATACAACCAATGGCGCCTTATATCCCAATTCCCGGAATGTGACGACAGGCATCCAGGTCAATTTCTAATTCATCATAAACCGATTATCATGAACCGAACGATATATTTTCTCCTGGCTGGCTCTTTCCTGCTACTGCTGGGTTCCTGTAAAAAGTATCTGCAAACTGTCCCCAACGACATACTGACGATCGACAGTATCTTTACTTCCAAAGCCAACGTGGACGAATACCTGGCGAATATCTATTCTTCCCTGCCCGATGAGATGGTTCAGCGGTTTCCCCCTTATCTGAATGCAGGCGTATGGGAAGGCGCTTCGGACGATGCCAAATACAATTGGGATTTCGTCTATACCAACGAAATGAATTTAAGCGTCTGGAGCAATACCGATGGCACCGTCTCGGGTTACTGGGACAGCTACTACCAGGCTATCCGTAATGCGACGGATTTTATGAACCGGATCGATGGAGCCAACCCTAAGGAATTGCCGGACTCGCTGAAAGCAGAGTATAAGGCGGAAGCCAGAGGCCTCCGGGCGCTCTTTTATTTCTATCTCCTGCGCCAGTATGGCCCAGTCGTGCTGCTGGGCGATAACCTGATCTCGGCCGATGCCTCGACCACTTCCGTGAGGTTGCCCCGGACCCCTTTCGATTCCTGTATCAATTTTGTCATCACGCAGCTGGATTCGGCCTATATCAACCTGCCGTATACCCCCACGGGCAATCAATACGGGCGGATCGTGAGAGGAGTGGTGAAAGCCTACAAAGAACAGGCGCTCATGCTGGATGCGAGCCCGTTGTACAATGGAAATACGGATTATGCCGGCCTGAAAAACCAGGATGGAACACAACTCATCAGCCAGACCTACGACGCCAGTAAGTGGGCCACCGCAGCAGCAGCCGCCCTGGCCTTTATCAACGAATTCGTGCCTGGCTACTATTCCCTTTTTGTAGAAGCCAATGCCGACCCCACTATGCAGGCCTATCTATCCTGCAAAGACGTGGTGCTGACCGATTGGAATTCCGAATGGATTTTTGCGGCATCTAATGTCGGCAGCTATATGCGTTATGACCGCACCCCTAAGCATGTCGGTGGCCCCTCCGACCAGCAAGGCGGAGGCGCCTTTGGAGCAACCCAAACGATGGTCGATGCCTATTTTATGGCTAATGGCCGGCCTATCACTGACCCGGCTTCCGGGTATGTCTCGAGTGGGTTCTCCTTCTATTTGTCGGTCGGTGACGAGTACCTGAATAATCAATATGGTCTCGGGCTGACGGGGCATAATACTTATAATCAGTGGGTGGGCCGCGAACCACGCTTTTATATAGGAGTTACCTATGACAGCAGCTATTGGCTGTATCAGGACAATGGCTATGCGCCGATCGTTACTTCTTTCGAATATTCGGGAAATTCGGGCAGGTCGCAGAGCACGTCGGATGTGTCGCCTACCGGCTATGTGGCGCGGAAGAACGTCGCAGCCAATGACGACAACAGGGGTGCATTGCTGCTGCGTCTGGCGAATATTTACCTGGACTATGTCGAGGCGCTGAATGAATCAGATCCTTCCAACCCGGATATCCTGACCTACCTCAACCAAATCCGCCAGCGCGCCGATGTTCCGCAATATGGTACAGGTACGAATGCCCTGCCGGTACCATCGACGCAGGACTCCATGCGCATCGCCATCCGGAATGAGCGGCGCGTGGAACTGGCTTTCGAGAACGTTCGCTATTTTGATACCAGAAGATGGAAGATCGCCCCGCAAACGGATGCCGGTCCATTCTATGGCATGAACATGTATGCCGACGAATCAGCCTTTTATCAGAAGACACAGACTGAGACAAGGGTATTTTATCCCAGGGATTATTTCTTCCCCATTCCGGAGAGCGAGGTCCTGATCGACAACCTGATAGTACAAAACACCGGGTGGTAAAGGATCGGGGGCCTAACCTTGAATATAACTAACGCTTAAATAACCATACTATGCGCAACAATATTAAATCCCTATTTCTGAGCGGCGTGGCCGGCTGTTGCCTTTTCGCCGGAGCCTGTAACAAGCCTGCATCTATTCACCTGGCACAGGAAGGGACGATCTATATGCCCCAGGCTTATAGCACCAACGGCAGCCTGAGCCTGTTACTGGTCGATACTCCCCAGCAGGTAACTTTCGGAGCTGCATACGGCGGGTTGGAATATGCACCGAAGAATATTGACGTGAGCTTTATCATAGACACGGTAGATATTGCGGCCTACAATGCGGCTAATGGTACTTCCTATCTGCCCCTGCCGCCGTCCGCCTATATGGTATCTGCTTTGACAGATACGATACAAGCCGGCCAAACCAGCTCCAGTCCGCTGACCTTATCGGTCTTGACTGCTGCGCTGGATTTCACTGCGCAATATATCCTGCCGATCAAGTTGGTCAGCGCTTCATCCGGCACCATCAACAGTAGCTTGCAGACCACTTATTTCACCATCAATCAGCTGAATAACATCTATGCAGGATCTTATACCACGAATGGAACACGCTATAACTATAATGCCGACGGATCCTACGCCGGCAGCGACACCATCAGTGATACCCGCGTGCTGACGACGATGGCCTACGATTCATGCAGCATCAATACGATCGCCAACCTGGGTGTCTATAACGGAACCGTTTTCTATGTGCGGGTGAACGCGGACAATACACTGGAGTTCAGCGGCTATCTGCAAGATGTGACAGGATCGCCGATCGCCAACGAACCGGGCAAGAGCAGCACCTATGATCCGGCCACCGGTATATGGAATGTCCATTATATGTATACGAATACCAATGGCACTTACCGCTATATGGATGAAGTATGGACGCCGCAATAAGCCTTGTTTATTCCTGTTAAGTCCCGCCGTCCGGATAAGCGGTTATCAACGGCGGGTATTTTTGAACCATTCGGAAGGGATATCCACGGGTTCCGATCCGTTGATGCTATATTGCAATTTCAGCGTATAACCACCGCCGCCTTCAATAAAATCAAGGTCGAAAGGCTGCAGTCCCTTCCTCAAAGGGATCTGGCCATTCTTTTCAATGGCAGAATGCAGGCCATCATTATCTACCACCACGCGACCTGCTATTTTCAGGACCCCGCCATCGTCACAGGTCAGGAAAAAACTGTATATGCCGTCGGCAGGAATATCGATATACCCTTTATAGTTGATAGCAAAGGATGGCGCCGTGACCGTTGCGGGTACGGTGATAGTATTCGAGAGGAATGTGCTGTCACTTTTGGCCCCGCTGATCAGGCTCGTTTGCTTAAAAAAGGCCTTGTAATAATGGCAAACCAATCCCGGACGTGTGCCACTGTCCGCCCGGATCGCTTCGGCATAATCCTGTTGCTTGAAATGCAGGGTATAAATATCACCACATAAGCCATTAGACATAAAGGCAGCCAGCTTGATCGTCGCCGATTTTTTAATGATCAGCCGCATTTTTAATTCGGTCGCCGACATGCGGGGCAGGCTCCCATCGGTGGTATAAAAGATCCGCATGTCGGCCAGGGGCTTTTTAACGGTCAGCGTATCCGCATCGACGAAAACATTTTCCGTGATGATGCCCGGCAGGTCGGGCAGCCGGTAATGCACCTGTAATTCGTCCAACCGCCTGTATTGCTGCTGCAGGCGGTCCAGGTAAGAAGGATAGTCCTCGCGTTTATTGGTCCATAATAGCTCAGACAGCGCCGTCATCCTGGGCATGAACATATAATCTGCCCGGCGTTCGGATGGGATATTCTCTGACCAAAGTTCCGCCTGCGCCCCGATGATCGCCTTTCTCTCCTGCCCCACCAGCCTGGCGGGGATGGGATTGAAATGATATATCCTCGACAATGAATTCTGATCGGGCGGATTATCGAAATACAACGGGTCCCCCGGGGCCATAATGACCGAATTGCCGTTCCGGGCAGCTTTTACCGGCGCATCGGGCACCCAACTCCGCCAGTACATGACGACAGCCGTCGGATTAATACCCCCTTCGATCACTTCGTCCCAGCCGATCAGCCTCCTGCCCCGGGAACGAAAGAATTTCTCCATGCGGTTGATGAAATAGCTCTGTAAAGCGGGCAGGTCGCTGATACCCTCGCGCTGCATCAAAGCCTTGCAGGCCGGTGATTTTGCCCAATCCGAGCGATCCACTTCATCTCCTCCGATATGGATATACGGAGAAGGGAAAATAGCCATTATTTCGGTGAACACATTTTCGGCGAATTCAAAAGTCGTCTCACTACAAGGACAGATGGGCTTGGAAAAGAGCTCACCGAATGTGTTCTCCCCATTGCAGCTTAAATAAGGATAGGCTGTAATGGCAGCCATCATATGACCGGGCATATCGATCTCGGGAATGATATCGATGTGCCTGGCAGCGGCATAAGCCACGAGGCCTTTCATCTGTTCCTGCGTGTAAAAGCCGCCGTACTGCGTTTTGCCGTCCTTATGACGGATATGTTGCGGATCGATCGTGAAATCAGGATTATCATGAGATTTCCTTATACAGGCCGAATCGTTCTTATCGAAAGTGCGCCAAGCCCCCTGTTCAGTCAGCAGGGGATATTTTTTTATTTCGATGCGCCAGCCCTGGTCATCTGTCAAATGCAGATGCAGCCTGTTCATCTTGTAAAGGGCCATCACGTCGATGAACTTTTTGAGGTAGCCGATAGAAAAGAAATGACGCGAGACATCCAGGTGCATGCCCCGCCATGACCAGGCAGGTGCATCCTCGATATTGACGGCGGGTAAGGCGATCGTCCGCCATTGGCGGGTCAGCGGTCGTTCTGTCTGAGCGGGTAATAACTGCCGGATCGTTTGCACTGCCATGAACATACCAGCTGCCGTATGGGCGGCAAGGGTCATCCCCAGGGGCGTAATGATCAAACGATAACCCTCTTCCGCTTCAATGCTGCTGTCATAGGTGAACCGGATGGCCTTTTTGCTAGCCGGCGTGCCTTTTCCCAGCGGCTTGCCGAAGCTATGGGTAAAAAGGATATTCAACATATCGGCTTCATTCCTGAATAAGCCGTCGCCGGGCAGCACGATAGTCGTAGCGGGCGTAATGATGAAATGGCCGGGCGCAGGCGTCAGTTGAGCCGGATAGGGAATGATCGGGTATTGTGCATCAGTTGGTTGGGCGGCAGCATGTACAAGAAAAAGAAACATCAAAAAAAAGGCAGCAGAAGTTTTCCTGACGAACGCCTCTATCAATCGCATGATCTCCGCCCCTTCCGGGCCACTGCTGGGATTGGGGCCTTCGTCCAGGAAGTACCGGACGGTAGCGTCAATCATTGGCTGCTGCACATGCAGCAGCGGATCGAAGGAATGAGTGACCGTCGAATCGTCCGTCATGACAGTAACAGTGTCCGTGCTAAAAACGGCAAAGCTGATCTTACCTTTCGTCCCGATGATTTCACAATGGTCGCGGGTGGCTGCCGGCGCAGCATTGAAGCACCAGGTTCCGCTGAATGCAACGCCGTTCTCATACAGGATATTTCCGACCACCAGATCATCGGCGGCATAATTGTGTCCCTGGTTGGCCGCAAAACCCGTTACTTTTTGAGCAGGCCCGAAAAAATAGGACATCAGGTCCAGCTGATGGGTACCCAGGTCGTGAAAGAGTCCGCCGCCGGCTATGGCCGGGACGACCCGCCAACCAATCTTCGGGTCCGCCATTTCGGCCGCCGTCATCGGCGGTTTGGATAATTCAAGCCGGACGAGGAGAATCTCTCCGATGGCCTTCGCATCAATCAATTGTTTGACTTTCCTGAAGCGGGGTTGCTCGCGACGGTAATGTGCGACGACCAGTTTGATCCCTTTGGCGGCAGCGACATCATTCATCCGGCAGGCAGCAGCATAATCGTTCGCCATCGGCTTTTCGACATAGACAGGTTTACCGGCCCGGACGGCGGCAATGACATATTCCTCATGCGAGGAAGGGGGTGTGGCGACGTAGATAGCGTTCACCTCCGGATCATGGATGAGTTTTGCGGCGTCGTCGTACCAGCGCGGGACATGGTGACGACGGGCATAATCCTCTGCTTTCACCGCGTCGCGTCGCATGACAGCCACCAACCTGGAATGGTCAACCTTGTTAAAAGCAGGGCCGCTTTTTAGTTCCGTGACATCCCCGCAACCGATAATTCCCCAATGAATTGTTTGCATATAATTGGTTTCAAAACTACATATTCCCCGCAGGATTAAAATATCCAATAATTTTTACATATATTAGTCTGCGAAACCTATTTCGGCTATATGCAGAAACACCCCCGTTGTCTCATCATGATGCTGTTGTCACTGGCCTGTTTGACGGCCGGCGCGCAAATGAATAAAGCTGATTCTTTGGCCCAGGTGATCGATCACCGGCCTGCCAATGACAGCGTCAAAGCTGACCTGATGGTCCAATTGGCTAAGATGCTGGCTTATTCCGACCCTGGCCGGGCAATGAAGATAGCGGACGCTGAATTGCCCATGGCCCAACAATTACATTACAAAAGCGGCATCCTGGGCGGATACAATGTCAAGACCAGCCTACTGTTCATCACCGGCAACCTGCAGCAGGGATTGATGGTTGGTGAAGAATTTCTGCGGGCGGCCGACCAGTTCCACAGCCAGGCCGGTTCGATCACCGCCAATAGCCTGATGGGCATCATGTATTCCCAGAACGGCAATTACGCCAAGGCGCTGGAATACATGCTCACTTCATTGAAGATTGCCGAACAAACCGGCGATCAAATCAGGATAGCGGCACTGGATCAGAATATCGGCAACGTCTATAATGATATGGAAGATTATGACAAGGCCATCGACTATTATAAAAACGCCATCTGCATCACAGAGGCCCTCGTCCCTCCTACTCCTGTACCTCCTTCTTTGTACAACAATATCGGATCAGTGCTGATCCGGCAGAGAAAATATACGGCCGCCGTCGACTACCTTGAAAAAGGAAGGCAGATCAGTCAGCAGATGAATAACAAGCGCTCATTGGCCGGAGCCCTGACCAATCTCGCGGATGCCTGGCATAACCTCGGCGACGACGAAAGATCATATGAATACGGCAGGCAGGCGCTGGCGATCAGCCGGGTCCTGGGAGATAAAAGGTCGATAGCCAATGCCATGATCAATGTCGGCACAGCCATCAATAATGTATCCGACAAGACATTGACTGACCAGCACATCGACCCGAAGGATCGTTCTGCCCTGGCCATCGCCTCATTGGACAGCGCCATCCTGCTGGCCTCGGCGATGGGAGACCTGGCAACAAAGGAACAAGCTTACAAAGAGCTGAGCGATATCTCCGAGAAGCAGCAGAACTATGCACTGGCGATTTCTTCTCTCAGAATGTACAATCACCTGCACGATACGATCGTCAATAACGACAATGAAAAAAGTATCATGCGGAAGTTTATCCAGTACGATTTTGATAAGAAAGCAGCGGAGATCCGGTTGCAACAGCAGATCACCGAAGCCAGGCTGAAGGAGCAGCAGTTGCTGTCTCATGAAGCGTCCCAGCAGTTGAAGATCAATCAAAACGAGCTGTCGCTGAGCAATAAGGACAGGGACCTGCAAAAACTGGCCGCACAGAAAGAGCAGGTAGAACTGATGAAAGAGGAACAGGAGAAAAAGAATATCCAGACCCTGGCCGATCAGAAAGACAGGATCCATGCCCTGGAGATCGCCGGCCAGCGAAGGTTGAAATATGGACTGATCGCCGGGCTGCTGCTGCTCGGAGCTATCGGGGTCCTGATCTATCGCCAAAGCGCGATGCGCAAGGTGGCCAATCAGCGGCTCACGCTCATCAACGGACAACTGGATGAAGCCAATAGGGTAAAAGCAAGGTTCTTAGGCATTATCAGTCACGATCTCCGCAGTCCCGTGGCCAATCTGATCAGCCTGATCAATCTCCGCCGGGAGGCGCCGGACCTGTTGGATGAAGAAGGGATGGTTTACGGCCAGCAAAAGATCACCGATACGGCGGAGAACTTATTACATGTGATGGAAGATATCCTGTTGTGGAGCAAGGGGCAGATGGTCACGTTCAAACCGCATGTAAAAACATTGTCTATCCACAGCGTATTTATGGAAATGCAGCTGCTCTACTCCGGCAACGGTCGCGTCCGGATCCTGTTCACCAATTCCCAGGACCTCCAAATCAATACGGATGAAGATTACCTGAAAACGATCCTGCGAAATCTCACCTCCAATGCCCTCAAGGCTGTCGATGGCCGGCCGGATGCACTCATCGAATGGAAGGCCTGGCGTGACAATCCGCAACTGGCTTGTCTCTCCATTACCGACAACGGACCGGGCATCTCTACCACGCAACGGGCTGCACTGTTCAACAATGAGGCCGATATCGGGATCAAACACGGTCTGGGCCTTCCCCTGGTGAGGGATTTTGCCACCGCCGTCAACTGCACCATTCAGGTGAACGCTGCCGCCGGTGGCGGCACTACCTTCCTCCTGCTGTTCAGGGAATACGACGGCCATCTTCTGCAATGAGCGCCAGGCGCTGCCATACCCGATCCGTAGAAAAGCGCCTCGCTGCTGGTTTTTAGGAGACGGCAGTGAACACGGGTGGTGACAGGGCAAGGATCCGCCTGTATAAATCGGAAAATTCGAAAGGTTTTGTCATGTAATCATTCATCCCGACTTCGAAACAGCGAACCTGTTCACCGATCAGCGCCGTCGCCGTCATGGCGATAATAGGAATTTGCAATTGGAGATCATGCCGTATACGTTGGGTCGCCGTATATCCATCCATGACAGGCATTTGGAGGTCCATGATAATAAGGTCATAATTTTCACCCTGCTCTAAATGCCGGATAGCCTCCTCGCCGTTGCCGGCCAGTTGTACGACGCCTCCGCCCCTTCTCAACACATGTTCGACCAGTTGCTGATTAACCTCGTTGTCTTCTGCCACCAGGAAACGCTTGCCTGCCAGGCATTGGTGATAGTCAGCCAGCGCCGCAGGCACTCCTACAGGAGAAACGGCGCCCTCTGCAGATGTATAACCATACGTCAAGTGAAAACTGAAAATGGACCCTTGTCCTTCGACGCTTGTCACCAGGATGCTGCCTCCTTGTAACTGCACCAGCCGGTGACTGATGGCCAGGCCTAAACCGGTGCCTCCGTATCGCCGGGAAATATCTACCCCGCCTTGTGAGAAATGGTCAAAGATATAGGGCAGACTGGGTTCCGGAATGCCGATGCCGGTATCGGCCACGGAAAAGAGCAGGGTGACCGCGGTAGCCGTACGATCCTGCAGCCCGATATGGACCTTCACCGATCCCTTATCTGTAAATTTGACGGCATTGCCGATCAGATTGATCAACACCTGGTTGAGCCGGTAAGGATCTCCCCGCAAGGAATCCGGTATCGCCGGATCAATCGTCGCCTGCAACAGAATACCCTTTTTCTTCACCCGGTGATCGAAGATGCCTTTTACATTGTCCAGCACGTCTTTCGGCCTGAAATCAATCCTTTCAATGGCCAGCTTCCCCGCCTTTATCTTGGAGAAATCAAGGATATCATTGATGATAACGAGCAGGTTATTAACCGAACGCTTGATCATCCGGGCAAATTCCTTCTGCTGGTCCGTGAGCGTTGTGTCCAGCAGCAGGTCGGTCATCCCCTGGATGCCATTCATGGGCGTACGGATCTCATGGCTCATATTGGCGAGGAACAGCTCTTGCATCTCTTTGGCCTTGTGCGCATCCCGGGTAGCAGCGATCAGTTGTTGCTGATATTGCACCCTTTCAGTGATATCTGTGGCAATGCCGCCGATACCGATCTGTCTGCCATTGTTGTCCAGCAAGGGGAATTTGATCGATAGCAGGTGCACGTCCTTGCCTTCCGATACGACCACCTCTTCGATCTCCAGTGATTTTCCTGACCGGATCACTTCATCATCCAGCAGTTTATAATGATCCGCCGCAGCCTCTTCGCTAAAATCACGATCCGTGCGGCCTATCACCTGGCTGTCCTCCACCTGCAACACTTCTCTGAACCGTCGATTGATCATAATATAACGCTGTTCGGGGTCTTTGATGTAGATCAGCGAAGTTGTATTGTCCAGAATGGATTGCAGCCATGCCTGGTTTTCCTTTAATCTGCCCTCGGCTTGCTTTCGCAGCTGGATGTCCTGGTTGAGACGGACGAGGATGATGAAGATAAAGGCAAACATCAGTACATTGCCGCCGATCAGGGCAAAGGCAATCTTCTTGTCCGCCATATTGAAATAGATCAACCAGCCACCAAAACAGAGGGAAAAAAAAGAGAAGAACAGAAGCCATGCTATCTTGCGCTGTAAGGCAATTTTCGCATTCAGAACGATTCTCATACAGGTAACGGGTTCTAAGGGTCAGGGTTATAGCCACATATAACGCTTAAAACCGCATAAGATTTCTCGGAGGCGGGTTTCGCGCCTTTTTTTACGACAACATAAGTGTATACCCCTAAAAACGGAACCGCAGGCCGAGGGTGACAGGCAGCGCCACGAGGTGATAGGTCATGACCGAGCCTTTATTGTCGAAATACTGCCCGGCAGCCGACAGGCTAATCCCGAACCGGCAGCTGAAGAAATAGGCGATGCCCATCCGGAGGCCGGCGGTCGGTCCGCCTTTCAGGGAAGGCTTTTGCGCCAGCGTATTACCACTGTTGACGATCTGGCCGTCACCGACCGGAATTCCATAGCCGGCGGACAAAGACACATTGGACTGCCATCCGAGAGGTCCGCCGATGGTTGCTTTGCCAAAGAGCTGGACGGGGATGATAGGTTTCGCCGGGTAGACCGTGTTATAGGTATTGGCTGCGGCACCCGGATATGGCAGGTCGTCCTGGTAAGAAAGGGTGATATAGGAGGCGGAGAGACCCGCTTGGAACCAGTGACTGAAGATGCGCGAAATAGCCAGTTCGCCAGCCAGTTGTGCGCCGTTGGTCCGGGTATGTTCGGTAGTATTGTCGTAGCGTGGAATGGAATTGAATGAAGCCCCGCCATCGGCAGCGATTTCCCATTTCTTATGACAGTCGTCGTTGCCCTTGTATTCCCTGATGTAGGAAGTATCCGCGAGGGTATAGTTGAGGCTATCGGCGCCTGCCGTAGAATCCGCTGCCAGCGGAATCCGTAGTGATAACAGGGTATCGCGGCATGCCAGCACCTGGCTGAACCATTCCTTGCCATAGACTTTCGCCGGCAGCGAGGTACTGTCTTTGACAGTAGTGATGGTATCGATGCTGCGGATCAGGCGGACGAACGTGTCCGTTGTATTACGCCGTTTCCCTGCAACGATCATCGCCTGGTAAAAACGGATGCTGATATGAAGGGGCCGGTCATGTGGAGAACGGCCTGCCGATAAAGTGTCGGTCTGTGCTTTGATGGTGATATCCCGGCAACAGCCGGGGCCGGCCGCCGGGTCATTGGCGAAAAATGCATTCCCGCAGGTATGCAGGATATAAAAATAACAACCTGCCGGACCTGTTATCCTCCAGGCAGCGATGCCATCATCCCCTTCTCCTTCGGGGTTGAGCTTGACATAGATATAATTATTTTCTTTATTGAAGAACCCGAGGTTGCCGATCGTGCCGGGATTGATAAAGAGGTTTTCTATATTCGATACTCTCAGGTCTTTATAACCATTCGTGAAGCCTATCTCATGCAACAGGTCATTGAAGGCAGCGAATTCTTTTGCAAAGTGCCGGCGACTGGCCGGATCCTTAGCCGCTTTAGTGAACAAGGCGCGCGTAACGATACCACTGTCATATTGCAGGAAGGGGAACTGCGGATGATTGCCCAGTTTCTCCGTGAATATCCGTGGTCTCATCCGGGGATCGAATTTGAATAAGGTTGAGTGTGTATCACAACCCGATTGCGACGATGCCTGTAGGGAAAGGATGACAAGGATAAAGGACAGAAAGCGACGCATTAGTGAGGTTTTAGGGGCTGGTTTTGTTAATAACGCGTCAACAGGGCTTTTCTTTTACATGACAGAAAAATAATATATCCATTCACCCGTTAAACTCTCCGTATCACCATTAGTCCTAAGTAAATCCATTTAAGGAAAAATTGAAAAACTACTAAAATCAACCACATGAAGACCGCAACCTTTTCTAAACTATTTATCATCACTGCCTTGACAGGCGTTTTATTTTCCTGTAAGAAAAGTAATTCTAACAGCTCTTCTACTACTGAAACAACTACACAGGTATCGACATCTTCGGATGATGTGAGCCGTGCCTCTACAGAGTCGGATGCAGCTTTCGATGATGTCAACACTGCTATGACGACCCAGACCAGCATCACCGGCGCTGCTTTGGCACCAGCCATTCGCAACGGTATTCAAACGCTGGGTGGCCCCGGCAATAATGATACCGTAGAGACGGGCATTTGCGATGCCGTCGTGACGGTCGATACGGTAGACAATCCCCGCACTATCACGATTACCTATAACGGCAACAACTGTGCGATGGATCGCACCCGTACCGGTTCTGTCGTCATCTCCATCGCACAAGGTGTAGTATGGCGTGATGCCGGCGCTGTCGTGACCGTGACCTTCAATAAGCTCGCCATCACCCGGCTGATCGATAACAAGACGATCACGCTCAACGGTACGCATACCTATACCAACGTCAGCGGCGGCAGCCTTATCAGCCTTCCGAATAATCCCGGTGACAGCATTACCCACACCATTACCAGCAACGATATGGCGATCACTTTCGACGATGGCAGCAAGGCTACCTGGAACGTCGCCCGCCAGCGCGCCTATACTTATAACGATGGTTTTGTGATCACCCAGACCGGCACCCATACCAGCGGCGCCGAAACAAACATCTCCATGTGGGGAACAGATCGCTACGGCAATGCTTTCACCGTAGACATCCTTCAGCCTTATGTCGTTACGTTAAGCTGCAATTGGCTGCTGACAAGCGGACAGGTACAGCTCTCTCTGCCCAATGTTACCGCGACCGTCGCCTATGGGTTGAATTCCGGCGGTGTCGCTACGGGCTGTCCTGTCTCTGGCTACTATTATTATCAGGTCTCTGCAGACTTCACTGCCAGCGGCAAGGTCTATACCGTTATTCTTCCGTACTAAGCCGCTGCATATATAATTCCAGCCGGCCTCTGCTGAGGCCGGCTTTTTTTTGGTGCGCCATGCATGTGTATCAGCTCTAGGGTGCGAGTCCCGAAGGCGCTTTACAGTAGGGAGCCTTAGCCAAGAGCAAGGGTGTCGTGGGCGACCACGAATCTGAAGGAAGCTG
>Ga0182030_10002086_pt1 | contig 42204 bp, 53 predicted proteins | sample 812S3MmetaG_FD_121299 | JGI IMG/M metagenome (GOLD analysis project Ga0182030, IMG submission 121299) | Permafrost microbial communities from Stordalen Mire, Sweden - 812S3M metaG (Illumina Assembly) | ecosystem: Environmental > Terrestrial > Soil > Wetlands > Permafrost | place: Sweden... | reverse complement strand
TAGTTTCGGCCTCACATGGAGTGCATATGACTGGATAGTCAAAGCCGGAACCTACAAAACCTTCATGGTGATTTCCTCGATTCAGATCGTGATCTGTCTATTGAGCGTTCCCATGTGTAAGCTCTTCAGCCCTTTTCTTTCGTAAGTTACTGATTAACATGTCTAGACGTGTTTGGAAAGCGAAACAGGAGCTTCTTCCATCGACACAACATACTGAAGATTCTCGGATTGACTTGAGAACGATCTGTTATTTTGGCGTCTTGTTGATGTAATAGTAATAAGCTAGATAGTAGTGCAAGGCAAATGTGCAGGAGCTGAAGCCACACAAAACAGGGCTACTTCGTGTCTCACGCCAATGTGCTGATCGGTGCTTTGACCTAGGATGATTGTCCCCTCCTTCCTCCTCATCCTTCCTAGCTACTAATGTTGAGTTCAGACGTAAGAGGAGCACTCTCGAATGTGAATGTATTGCTAATTATAGCACAATGAACCTTCCCATCTTGTCCAGACAGATAGATATCTTATATCTCAGGATCCAAGACTGGAACCGATCTGTTCCTAATCAGGTACATGTAGAGAGAACAGGGATTGTTGCGAGGGAGGTGAAAGTTGGAATTGAAAATGAGGAAACGAAAACGATGACGTTAGGGACCGAATGTGCGGAGTAGGTGTTATAGAAATAATGAATGGAGAGAGGGTGTGGAGAGGAATTGTGTTGGATGGGATCGGTGATTGCCAGATTGGGAGCAAGTTAGATAGGAAGTGGTAAATAAAGAGTAGTGAATAGGGTGGTGAATAGGAAAGAGTGAAAGAGGAAGGAATGAATAGAGAAGGGTGAATAGGAAGTAGGAAGTATTGAATAGGGAGTGGTGGTGAAGAAGGTGCACGGAAAATAGCTGCTGGGGAGTAGAAGAAGCCATACTTCATGCATTGTGATAGCCCCTAATATTAGACGAAATCAGTTTCGGCCAGTATTCAAATTCTAGACAATCTTAGATCCTCACATACTATCCATCACAAACTACTCGTCCGTTCATATTTTGGCTCAAACACCTCCCCCCTAAGTCTCTCCCTCGCCTCCTCATTCCCTCTCTTCCACATATCAATCCTCTTCAAATGACCCTTATCAAAATCCTCTCTCCATTTCTTCTCCCCTGCCTCCTCCACCAATCTCCTCACCTCCTCAAAATACTCCTCAAAATCGGGATACAGTGCTGTGAACGGTACCCCATCTCCTTTATACTGAATTCTCCCTTCTTCCCATTTGATTTGTTCGGAAATAGGGGGCAGGGTAATGCGGCCCGCGAGAAACCGGGCTGCGAGTACGGACTGCCATTCAAAGACTTTGAAGGTAAAACCCGCGGCCACGGCGCCCACGAAGGTGAGTGTTGGGTCCTCGCGCCAAAACACATGTTGATATAAATTCGGCAGACGGTTATTCCGTATCGTAGATGCGAGTTCTGGGAGAAAGGGAAGGGTCCACGAATATCCTGTTCCGAAGATGATATGGTCGACGTTTTCTAACTTCGTGCCGTCTGAGAAGTGGACTGTTCGTTCATTGGTCGTGCGGTTCGAGACAATGTGGGTGATTGGGGGGGGCGGAGGATGTTAGGGTGTTGGAATGCGTAGTCGAAGAAATAGGGGTGGTATCTGCCTCTCACTACTGGATTCAGGGGCGTCTCTGCAATATTTGCTAATGTGAAAGAAATGTCTGTTCCGGAAATGCTGGCGCCTACCACGACGACTCGCTTTCCACGGTATTTCTCAGTGTCTCGCCAGGCTTTGCTGTGCTCGACACTTCCTGGGAAGTTCTTGGAAAGCTCAGAGAGTCCCGGAGTCAAGGGGATAAAGGGGACGGTGTAGTGGCCTGCTGCGACGACGACGGCATCGAAGCTTTCGGTCCACCATTTATCTTCCTTCCCATTGTCTAGTGGTTTGCGAAGAGTGAGAACCCATTTGTTGTTTTTGTCTTTGTGGACCAATTCGACAAAGGTATTGTACGAGACGAACTTCTCGTATCCCTTCCTGTTCAACAGACCCTGGATGTATCCTTCCACTGCTTTCCAGTGCCTAAATGGAGATTCCTTCCCATGCCTGGATATGTTCAAGGCTGATCTTTCCTCCGGAAAAGGTTCCTGAGAGAAGGACATTGCAAAAGCGTCAATATTTGTTTCGAGGGTGGGGTAAATTGACGTCTCTGAGAATCGGTACTGATCATTGTGAGGAGTGGTAGCAGGAAGATTCGTTGGAATTGGCAGAGTTCCATCTGGCGTTCGATTTGCGAGCTTCTCGAAGTCTGGTAATTGTTGAATATGATCCTCGGGGTCTGCAATCCTGGGAGAGGTAAGCTATTTGATTTGAAGCATATAGGATGGACTGACCAACAGCCTCCTGCCTTTTCCCTCCTCTCGAACACTCGAATTGTATCGAAGGCTTGCTCTTGCGCTAATGCATCTACAGCAATTGCTCCAGCAGGACCTGCGCCGATGATGGCGATTGATTTTATGGGAGACATAACTCTTGTACGAGGCTTTTTTTCCCCCTCTTCTAATTTGATTGTATTACTGAAAGGTGGATAATCATGGGGTTTGAGAAGGGGTTCTCTTTTCACTTGAATTCAGACCATAGAAACTCATCTTTGTATTGGAAAAGGCTGAACGGAAGTCCAGCCAGTACCTACGGTGCAGAAAAAGCAATTGGATCTCCAAGATGGTGCAATACCTGGGGCGGGGTCAACATATAGGTATACTACCGCACACTGCCCTACTGAGCTTTAGTAGTGGGATCGATAAGGACGATCAGTGAGAGATATCGGTTGAACGCCGAAGTAAGCTGATTTCTATATTTGCATGAAGGAAGAGAGGACAAGCATAGAGAGAAATTAAGGATCCAGGGAATGAAGATAAATAAATATAAATATATATGTATATATATATATATATATATATTATGGAGTTAGATAGAACAGACTCGAGATCTCGGTTCGATTTGTTTTTCATGAGGATAAAACATTGAAGGGATGAAAAGTCAAGGCGCGGAAAACAAATGGAAAGTTTGGTGTGTGTCGGGTGGTTTTATTAGTGATACTCGTGATCGCACACACAGTGAGGGCACTGGACGATGCCTTACCAATGTCCCAAAGAGGCAGAAATAAGAAGTCAACGTTCCCCCTTTTTTCCAGTATTTTCTCACATTTGCTCTCACATGTGCCATGAGCTAGCTCTTTGAGCTGGTGAGAAATAAACTCAGCTTTACGCCACTATTACCGACTTGTTGCATCACTATGACTGGCCAGAGAGAAAATAGAAATAAGATTTTCTCCTTTTCCTTGTCAAACTCTTCTAATCATGCCTCAAAAGCGGCACCGTTCATTACCGAAACCCTGCAGGACACGAGAAACGCGGGATGGCCCAAGGAAAAAGACCCAAAGAAAAAGATGAGACGCCAAAAGAAAACGAGAGGCTAGTCCTAATTGAAGGGCCTGGAGCTGAGGATCGTAGGCAGGGTCCAGGGGGGAAAGGAGATAACAAACAACCAGCACGAGGATGAGTAAGTAGTAAGTAGCAAGTAATAGTAGATAGTAAGTACTAGTAGATAGTAAGTACTAGTAGATAGTAAGTAAGCTTAACGCTCATCCTCACGGAGCCTGTACATGTTAACTAGTACGTCGGTCCGACTCACACACACCAGAAGGTTGATGGCCGGCCTGTATAAAAGAGGTCTCCTTGATTGTCCTGGCATCGGTGCAGCTTTCTCTCAATTCTTGGTGCAGCTTACTATCAATTCTTGAACTGCACTACTGGAGATCAGCCTTAACGCCCACCGTCGAAATCTCTAGGCCGCCTCCACGCCATTGGATCGGGTCAGTACCTAAAAGCCTGAGCCTCACATGGCGTTACTAAACTAGTAGCCACCTACAGTACTAGTACCTACTGTATAGCAGTCAGGTACCAAAAACAAAAATAAGATAAAAATGTCCCGCGTTACACGGTGAACTCAACCTCATGCTTTCTATATGACGAGAATTTGCCTGCAATCCATGCAGAGATGCGAGTTTCATCGTCTGCCAAGCTTCGTACTGGACATCTAATTTTATTTTTCTGCCCCAATCTTCGTGCCGGTGATGGGGATAGCCCTCTCGTGTCAAGAATAGCACCAGGCCAGGAGGGTCTTCAACGGTGCCGCCATAATCTCATCCTTGCCACCCTCCCACTGCTCACGGCCTTCGTCCTTCTCTTCCAGCGTCTTGGCCCTTAGAGTGTGGCACCGCCCAGGTGAGGCTGACATGTCATTTGCTCCGTCCTACCAGCCCGCTACTGCGCCTGTCCGGATCTGTTTTACTACTTTATCTTCTCTTGCCCATCACTCTACCTCCTGTCTTTTTCCTCATCCTATTATCGTATCACCACCACCTTCGCTTTTGCAGACTCAATTCTTTCCGTCTTCCTTCTTCACCCACTTAATTTATTCCTTCACTCTTTCAGGAATATTCTGCTTGTTCTATACAATAATTTGAAAAAAGATGTATATTTCAGCCGCCCTCCTTTTCCTCGCTGCGTCGAGCGCGAAAGCCACCGCGATCCTCGCCCAACGCGCAACTTCCAACCTCCAAGGTCGTGATGTTTCTCAAGGATGGTCTCTCCAATCTTCCAGTCCGCTCACCGATCTCCACTCGTGCGGAGCTGGAGCCTACTGCCCAATTTCTCTCCACTGCAACTCTCAAGTAAACAACGATCAAGTCGTTGCTTGCTGCTCTGATAGTAAGTACTTTCCACAACAATTGATCCCGTTGAATCTAATTTGTCGTTAGCCAGCGATTGCCGTGGTGCTGTTGAGGGCGCCCCTCAATGCGCAGATTCTTCATGGAACCTCTGGGTCGGATATGATGGAAACGGATTCTGTTGCCAGGCAGGACTTGTCGGTGCATATGATACCAGCCAGAATGTCGCAGGTCAATGTGTTGCCAGCAACAACATCGGAAATCTTCGAACTGCTATCCTCACCTCAACCGGAAGCGGAGGACAATCCACAGCCGCAGCATCGAGCACTGCATCATCCGCTGGTGCCTCCACGACAGCAACCACTACTGGTACCACAACCAGCACTGGTTCTTCAACGACCAGCACAGGAACTTCCACTTCCACCTCTACTGGCTCAAGCTCCAGCACAGGTTCAAGCACAGGTTCGTCATCATCAGCTACCACCGCTGCCCCCGTTTCCTCAACTGGCAACTCAACGTCTTCAGCTACTTCCTCTTCATCCTCCGCAAAGGCCACTGCCAATAGTGCCCACTCAACGGCACAAGGACTAGGTCTAATGGGTGCCATCTTCTTCGCTATCGCTGCTTTCTAAATTTCTCGCCCGATAAAGTCATGATGCAAAGATACCATTTTGGATTGAAACTTTTTGTGGAACTAAATTGATGAATGGATAACATGGTTTTTGGGATACGGATTTGCATTTGCTTATGTCGGTTCGTAATATGGCGGGCCGAATAATTAGACTTGAGGAGGGAATGGCGACAATGATGTAGAAGGATCGGAAAGGACAATACGTCTAATTTATTTCATGGTGATATTTAACTCTATCTGTGCCACTTTGTGTGACATGCCTCGATCCGAAACCAATATTTAACCAGTGTTTACGCCACCACTGTGCATTCTCCCAAACACTACGCAATTCAGCTCAGCCACCTAAAGAATACCATCCTCACTCTCCGTCACACTCCCAAATACCCCACCACCTTTCCTTCCCTCCCTCTCCAACTGCTTCAACGTGCCCAACACACCCATGCAAAACCCCCGAGCCTGCTCATCCCCCAACCACCCACAAATCCTTAAAGCCGCTTCGCCAGCACCCACACCCATTTGCCCTTCCTCATTAAGGAATCCCTCTCCCTCCATCCCCCTAACAACTTTCTCTCCCCAGATGTACAGATTCCTCATGGAACGAACCGCTTCCGCTTCCGCTCTGTGCGGAGCCATGATGTCGCTGCGTGCTTTGCGCCAGAGGTGGGTGCTGATTGTGGAGATATTGTCCATTAACGTTCGCTCTCTCCCTTCCCTTCTCCTACCAATCCCCATATCCCTTTTACTTCCTATTCCTGTAGCAGTCTGTCTGTCTCTACCTTTCCCCTTCGCCTCATGACGACCTCCGGTACGAGATTGAGCTTGAGGAGGAGGAGGATACGGGTGATATCGGTACGAGGAGTTGCGATTGCTGCGATTAATGCGACGATGGCTGCTAGCAGAAGATGTCATCGACGCAATGTACAACGACGAAGCATCAAGACACGTATGATACAACCTTAGCAGTAAATGATATATCTCCTCTGACCCCCCTCCTGCACGAATCGTACTTTCTGAAACGCCTGAACACGGTGATTGCGGAACAGGTGTCGGTGTGGTTGTAGATGGAGTTGTGTTTGGCGAGAGAGGCGGGGTATCAGGACCGGGGTTAAGATTTGGATGGGAGATGTGTATGTAATTCATTCCTTGACTTTGAGTTAGGCCTGGGTTGGTGAAGTGACTTGGGGAAGGCGAGATCTGTGATTGGATGCTGGGAAGTCGTTGTGGTTGGTAGGGGAGTTTGGTTTTGGGAGGAGGATAGGGTGTGTGATATGGGGGAGAGTTCGAGGAGCGGCCTTGCAAGAATCCCTCTCCTGGGCAGAGGCAAAAGCTTGTCTCATCGGCCATAGAGGGTTTGCGGCTGTCACCTATCACCGAGGGGTCGAGCATTGGATAGTCATCTTCGTCTTCCCCGTAGGCATCTTCGTCGCCGAGCATAGGAACCTGATAGCCGTTGCCGAATGGTCCAGAGTTTGGGGTTGTCGGGTTTGTTTGTTCAACTCCGATCATGCCTGGGGAACTGGCGCGGCTAGAGTGAGGTGCTTGTACGCCGGGAAGAAGGAGAGTCGCCGGATCAGAATATGATGGACGAGTTAGGTTGGACGGATTGTTGAATCCCTGACGAATTCCTCCAAAGCCGCCGAAGTTGACATATTTGGCGTTGGAAGTTATGGATGCCATGTTGAGGTTTTGATATCCTGGACGCATGATATTGAGGAAATCCTCGTCCTCTGTCTCCATTCTGAAAATTGTAAATCGCATTTGCGTGGATTCAGAATGCTGCGATCTGCTTATAGAACGTCTGCAAAGGGTAGGGATGAAGAGCTCATAATATAAGAGGGTAAAATTCTAGAAAAAGGGGAAATAGACCTACATCGGCTTTTCTGGAAATCTTCCTGAAAGGTGAACGTAGAATGAAATGATTTAAGAGGCGCGTAGAATGGGCAGCAAATGAAAGCTCGAAACGTTATTAAAGGTCATTCATAAGAGATGAAACACATCTGTGCTTTCATTTCTCTATAATTCTACGCATTCCAGATGACTATTCTTCCATCAACTCCACTCGCTAGAAAGTGTCAGTTTTAACTCTTTGATGGTGTTTTGCATGGGACTTACTGCTAAACTTTCGAACAGCACCGCCAGAGGCTTCATAGACACGAATAGTGCTTATAGTGTTCTGGTGGACAGTTTTCAGTTGGGTGTCATCCTTGGTGTTCCCTTTCAGATCCATTGCCTTGAACATATTGAATGCAGACTCCTCCCGTGCATCTCCAAGCCCTGGACGGCCCTTTGATTCCAAGGACCCGGTGAGTTGCCAGCCTGCCTCACTTCCCTTAAACCTATACGCCTCACAGTCGTATCCTGCAGCAATGATCTCGCTCTCTCCATTCCAGATAAGGCTCATGAAAGGTAGCAACTGAGTGCTAACGCTAACCACTGCTCTTGGTGGTTGATCAGCACCATTTGGATATACCACGGTGATGCTGCTGTCGTGAGCTGCGAAAGCCAATGAATCTCCACTGGGAGAAAATGAGACAGCATGAACCCAGCCAGCTGAATTGTTCAGGTACTCTCCACAGACCGTGTTAAATGGTAACCTCTCACCCCAAACGCCAGCCTGTGGTCTCTCATCCACCCCTTTGATAAAGCTCGAGAAGACTCTAGCATGTGCATCCGTCGAGCCAGCTGCCAGAAGGACAGAGTTTGGATGCCATGATACCGTGGTGATTGTACTTCTAATGGGCTTCTTGATATGCTTCGAAACCCACCAATCGTTCTCCTCTTCGAAGTAACAGATGGCAATAACTCTAGCACCGGATCCCACGGCAAACTTGGTTTCGGAAGGTGACCAACGAACGAAGGTAGCAGCACGATTGATTCGGAGGAGGACGAGAGTGGGTTTGTATCCAGTAGGGGAGGGTTCCCAAACCAAAGCATTTCGATCTGACATACAGGTTAGCTATGTCCGGCCAGCCTCTCAAGTTGTCGCTGACCTTGAGAGCATGTCACAATTCTTCCACTCTGCAGTGCAATATCAACACTGGTGACCGTCTTATCGTGCCCTTTCAGCTCATCCTTAAGTTTGAATCCGCTGCCTGTACGACCATAGAGCTCAACACTGGTGTCCCGTGCTACAGCAAGGGTTTGCTTATCCGCAGAGAATGAGTGATCCGCGATGGGATGGTGGAAAAGGTGGTGAACTTCTGGAGCGGCCATTCTATAGTACGATAGGAGGAACTCTCTACTACCAATGTACTGAATGATATTGAAATAATTCTAAGTGACGCAACGGATGGTGGGGGAGTTATGCCTGAGGGGCAAGCGAATCTGAAATCTTGGCGTGCTTTCGCAAATTTAGGGTAGACTGAATTCAAATTGTGAATCTTTTTAAACCCAAGACTACAACTTCACAAAGCTTTATGAAAATCGATCATTCCAATACTGGGTAGACATACTCAGAGATCTCCAATATCTCACGCGACAATGGCTGCTACAGCCTCCAGAGGAGCTGCCCCAGGCTCCAAAGTTACTACAAAAGCTCCCACATATGCGCCAAACCAGACGTAAGTTGATTCACAATGCTCCGATGCGGTGTTTGACCTATATAGACTGTATATTACAAATCTACCTTCCTCCAAAATTCAAAAATCGGACCTGCGCATCTCGCTCTACACCCTTTTCTCTACCTATGGACCAGTTCTTGATGTTGTAGCTCTACGAACCATGAAGATGCGAGGTCAAGCTCATGTTGTATTTCGGGATATTCAGACGGCGACTCAGGCTATGAGGGCATTACAAGGATTCGAGTTCTTTGGGAGAGAAATGGTGAGTCTACTCCCACCCCGATGTAGTTTTGCTCTAGGTCACTGACAGATCCTGCTACAGCAAATTTCGTATGCGAAATCGAAGTCAGATACCATAGCTAAGTTGGATGGGACATTCCGCATGCCTTCTGCAGCTGCGGGCGAGGTTACTGCTACGGAATTGCAGCAAAGTATCTTCAACGCACCCCCTTCAGCTGCGGCGACAACAACTGCACCTGGAACGTTGAAGCCTCCTCCCGCTGGGGTTGATCAACCAATGGAAGATGCGAGGAGCCCTACTACAAGTGTTGCAGGTCAAAAGAGGAGAAGAGATGAGGAAGAGGAGGCAGAAGAGGACAGTGAAGGCGACGTTGCTATGGACGAGGACAGTGACGATGAGTAGGGACATAGATAATATTGCATTGCGGGGCGTTTGGAGTTGGAATTCCTGCACAGGCATTCATCGCATGGGGAAGTCTCAAAAGCTACTGCGGATACGGCCCAAAATAGGACAAGGAACGAGATATAGTTCTGTTATCACAACACTGCTTCCGTTCCTGCTCATGCTTTATATTCTTGAAGAACTTTAAGTTTCAAGTATCAGAATCATTATCTGCTCATGAGTCTATAGCTCTTCTTGAGCCATCTCAGGAGGTACCCACAGACCCACGCATCCTCCCACTAAGCCTAACCATACCATCAAGTAATTATTCAAAGGAATTTCAAAGCTCTCCATAGCTTCTTTCGTTTGGCATGGATGAATGAAGAAGGCTGGAACATCAGTTACTGGATTTGGCTTGAGGATTGTTAGCAAGTGACTTGCAAATCGACAAGGGAGAACTCACTGCTGCCGAAATTCCCCCAGTGATACCTGCTGCACGGAGTTGACTCTTATACTGAGCTGGCACGAGATATCTGTAGACGGAATCCAGGTCAAAAGTAGGATCACCCATTGGAAGATCATGTAACATGAACCATAAGGTGGGCATGTTGTAAGTTGGATGTAGGTGGATTTCATAGACCACATATGGCTGATGAGAATATTCAGTATACTGAGGGGGAAGATCCCCAGTATCAGCCTTTCCATTTGTATCAGGCCGTAATGCTTCCTATAGTCAACGTTAGTCTTCGCAATATAGGTCAAACATAGGAGTATCGCAGAGGGAGCTGACTTCATCCTCATCATCGTCTATCTCCATGTCTAGTCTAGCAAGAGGCCCCTCTCCTCCTCTTAGCTTTCCAAGAGCTGCTGATAGATCATCCTCATCATCCGGAAGTTGGAGTAGGCGGAGGATTTCAATATAAGAAACCCCCGACGTAGCAGTTCGACGAGCACGGATCTTGAATATTTGTCTCGTTGGGCCTAGCTTTGCCTTGACATATCTTTGATCAAAGAAAGCACATGCGAGCTCGAACTCTTCTTGGGTAAGAAATGGCCATTGGCGATACTCATCATGATAGGGCATCATGAAATTTGAATTCTGAACTAGGCTTTGGCCTGCTGGGGTTATTCAGGGGCAAACCAGAGGAGATCTTGCCTTGAGACCTTCGACCTCTATCGACTTTTGAGTTCCATACCAAATTAAACCAATATAGAATAAACCAGATCCAGTCAAATCCGAATCTCGGAATTAAACGACGTGACACAAACTCTACCAATGGCCACGATTATTCACTCTAGTTGAGGGCTTGTCGCTCTCCACAACTCGGCATCCACCTGCAGCCTTGGAGAGGAATATGATAACCTGCATATATATGTCCAGTATGTCTCTAGAGTCTTGGAATCCATAGACCAATAAAATGCTTGTTATGAATTAATGGCGTTTTCTGAGTCAAGAACAGGGGGGAAATCACGAGCCGGCGAGGCCGACGAGGCTGCAAATGCACAGATGTCCATAACAAGCGACATTCTGTTCCTTCCAATACGTAATAAATCTTTCAAACAACATTTCCATAAGATATTCTCTCCTTCTCCTTGTGCTTCAAGTCGCTCCTTACAGACATGATCTAGCCTATTCAATGAATGTTCGCGATCCCTTCGACCTCCACCGTTCGTCCGCGTTCGACATCCTTCGAGGGTCTGCAAGACAAGCGGCTACAAAGGTGACGCAGAGGGTCAGAGAAGCTGGCAATCAAGCCATAGAAGTCGGTACCCAGGCCTACGAGACTGGGAAACAAACTTTCGAAGACATGTCATCGTTCTCGATACCCAAGAATGTCCCTTCCTTCACAAGTCCGCAACGTGAAATAGAGAATAAGGTTTGGGGTACTTCTGGCATGAGTGCAAGATCACCAGCCGTACATACAAATGGCGGCGTAATCAGTGGGATGCAAAATCGAATGGGAGATTTTTTCGAGAAGAACAGGGACCTTCCATTGTATAAAGACAAACCTTACTCGTATGCGTCCTCTCGGCGGCGGCGACCCATAATGAAGCGAAAACGGACATTTGGAATTCTCGGAATCTGTATAATTGCTGTATTATATTTTGGGGGATTCTTTGAAAACGATACGGTGGCAAATAAAAGAGCAAAAGGTGCATGGGCATGGTTACAGACACCTGAGAGCGACTCGAATGTGGACTGGTTAGGCCGAAGGGAACGAGTTGTGGAAGCCTTCAAGTTGAGCTGGGATGCCTATGATCGATATGCTTGGGGTACATTCTTTTATCTGGCGTTCTGCAACCCATCTCATGCTAACTTACGTGAAAATAGGTTTTGATGAATTTCATCCGGTATCGAAACGTGGACGACAAATGGCTCCTAAGGGAATGGGGTGGATAATAGTAGATGCATTGGATACTATGATTTTGATGAATCTAACGAGCAGATTGACGCATGCCAGAGAGTGGGTGGCGACCTCCCTGGACTATGAGCAGGATCAGGAAGTCAATACGTTTGAAACTACCATCCGAATGCTTGGGGGTCTTCTCTCGGCACACTACCTCTCAACCGAGTTTCCGGATATGGCTCCTTTAGCAGATGATGATGAAGGAGCCGCTGGAGAGGATCTCTATATTGAGAAAGCGAGAGATCTGGCCGACCGTATCTTAGGAGCTTTCGAATCAGAGTCAGGGGTACCATACGCCAGCATTAACCTCAAAACTGGCCGAGGCATACCCTCACACGATGACGGAGGAGCTTCATCGACAGCAGAAGCAGCGACACTTCAGTTAGAGTTCAAGTATCTGTCCAAGCTTACCGGAGAAGCTGAATACTGGCATAAAGCAGAGAAAGTCATGCAAGTCATTGACGACAACGGAATGGAGGATGGTCTTCTCCCAATTTACATATATGCGAATACTGGGCACTTCAGGGGTAACAATATCCGCCTGGGTAGCAGAGGCGACTCATATTATGAATATCTCATCAAGCAGTATCTGCAAACATCGAAGGAGGAGCCAGTATATGAAGAATTATGGGATGAAGCCCTGGCAGGTGTTCGAAAACATCTGATCACGTACTCCAACCCCTCTCAGTTTACGGTTCTAGGCGAACGTCCTGAAGGTCTGCACAAACCTATATCTGCGAAAATGGACCATCTGGTCTGTTTCATGCCAGGAACTATTGCTCTTGGTGCTACAGGAGGAATTTCTGAGGCCGAGGCCAGAAAGTTGCCCACCTGGAACAAGAGGAAAGATGAAGAGATGCAGCTGGCCCGAGAGCTGACACAGACATGCTGGGGAATGTACAAGGTCATGGCAACGGGACTCGCCGCAGAAATCACCCATTTCCATCTCGATGAACCGCCTCTTCCAGCCTCTGCTCACCACCAAGCGCCTAAAACGTTTGATGAAAGTAAGTACGCCCAATGGAGCCAAGATTTCTTGGTGAAGAACAACGATGTGCACAATCTTCAACGTCCAGAAACGGTTGAGAGCTTGTTCTACATGTGGAGAATAACTGGCGATGTCATCTATCGAGAATGGGGGTGGGAAATGTTCAAGTCATTTATGAATTACACCGCCGTTGAAGAAGGGGGTGGCTTTACTAGTCTGTCAAATGCCAATACTATTCCCCCAATACAAAGGGATAATATGGAGAGTTTCTGGCTTGTAAGCATCTCCTTTCTTCTCGTTAAAATTTCATCCAATCTTCAAACTTTCGTCCCAGCTTCACAGCTTCCGCTAATCTTAAACGCAGGCTGAAACGCTCAAATACTTCTATCTGCTTTTCTCACCAAATGATCTCTTACCCTTAGACCGTATTGTCATCAATACAGAGGCGCATCCATTCCCACGCTTCAGCATGGGTAAGGGTGAACTGTTCACGACAGGTTGGAAGAGAAAGCTCCGGGGTCCAGATGGAAAGATCCTTCCTGAACCAGCTAAGACAGAGCAAACAAAGGTTGTTGAGTATGTGAAGGTCGAAGAAGTGAATAGTGCGAAGGGCGCATGAGAAAAGTGGAGGGTCGAAACTGTACATATCTAAGAGATGGGTTATTTCAATACCTGTCTCTCTGTTCTATATCCAAACAGGTCAGGCAAAGAAAGCCTCTGGTTAAATATAATTTGGGCTCTATTTGGGTTTGACCATGCACTTTATTTCCTCTGCTGAAAGGATCCTCAGGCTGCGGGCCACGCCAGCCTTGGCGTCGCCAACTTTGTGGATATGGCTGATAGCTCATGAATGTGGCTGACTTCGTCAGCTACGGTATTGACCCCTTAAGGCACCGGATCCCGAAAGTACAAAAGTTTTAAGAATCTACAGAACTGGGTAGTACAGAGGTATGCATAGTAATGGGATCCTGCATATTTTCGGTTCCAGCCGGCCTGTCTCGTGCTTCGGTCCCAACTCCTGAATTAGGTTTTCCTGTCAGACTCGTTGAACCAATCATAACCAGAGGATCGTCTGAAGGATGCACGATAAGGCCTTCCCTTTGCAGGCAATCAACATGGACATGGAAGTGTCTAGGCTTCCGACAAATTGTGCCGCTGGAGTCTCTCCACCTCCAACAATCATCCTTATATGTGGAATATGGGTGATCCTAAGCCGTTGAGAGGGCACACGTTGGGGTGTTGTTAAACCACAATAATTTTCGTGCCCGCCTTCCAGTTTACGAGGACTTGTACGACGTCTCGATCTTTCACCTCTCGAGGCTACTTACTCTCTCCCCAGCGTCGATACCCCTCGATATCGTGATAGCATCCAATTAGGGACCTATTGATGGGCTCGCGACACCCTTCTCCTGTAACACTAGCACGCAGCAGACTGAAGCGCAAATCGAATCGCAACATGCCGGGGAGCGACATTGACAAGGGCAGCGTCTTCGACAAACAGTCCATAACGCCCGATTACAGCAGCTCCAGAGGAGAACCAAACTATGAGGAAACAACATTCATACAGCAGAGCATACCTCGGCGGATCTTCGAGAGCTTTAAGAGAGATCCAAGTCTTACCGTAACGCCTCGAGGAGCTGTAGGCGCAAATGGACGAGTATTTGATCCGGAAAATGCGGCCACTGCTACTGCTACTTCGCCATTAGCACGAGAACTGAAGAGCAGACATCTACAGATGATTGCAATTGGGGGTTCAATTGGTAATTTTCATTCTGATATTCTGCAGAATTGTCTGACGTTCTCTAGGTACTGGTCTTTTCGTTGCTTCAGGCAAAGCCCTCGAAGCAGGAGGACCGGCCTCTCTTTTGATATGCTTCTCGCTCATCGGGATGATGTTATACTGTACAGTACACGCGCTTGGAGAATTGGCTGTTTTGTTCCCAGTAGCCGGATCCTTCTCCGCATATTCGACTCGATTTATTGATCCCGCATGGGGTTTTGCTATGGGCTGGGTATGAAGAGATACGCCTATGCTAGAAAGATTAATGCTGACGAGCACAGAATTATGCTATGCAATGGCTCGCCGTTCTTCCCCTCGAAATAATCTCAGCATCTATCACAGTCAACTTCTGGGATGGAAATGGCAAATATGATCATGCTATATTTGTCACAATATTTTTGGTTGTCATTATCTCGATCAACTTATTCGGAGTCAAAGGCTATGGTGAAGCCGAATTTTTCTTCTCCTTCGTAAAGATCGTTGCTGTAATCGGATACATGTCAGTATATTCGGTTTTCTTGCAAGTTCCGTACTGACTTCTGCACAGTCTTCTCGGGGTAATTTTGAATTGTGGAGGCGGTGCAGATGGTGACTATATTGGTGGCAGATACTGGCATGACCCAGGTGCTTTCCACAACGGCTTTAAGGGCTTATGCAGCGTGTTTGTCACAGCTGCTTTCGCTTTCGCTGGGACCGAACTGGTCGGCTTAGCAGCTGCTGAGACCAAGAACCCGCGCAAATCTTTACCAACAGCAGTCAAGCAGGTCTTCTGGCGTATCTCCCTTTTCTATATCGTAAGCCTTTTCCTGGTGGGGCTTCTGGTGCCATACAACGATCCTCGTCTGCTCGCCGGCGGGAACGCAGATACTGCGACATCCCCCTTCGTCATCTCCATTAAGAACGCAGGCATTGACGTTTTACCATCTGTCATGAATGTCGTCATTCTAATATCAGTTCTGTCGGTGGGAAATTCCTCCATTTTTGGATCTTCTCGAACTTTAGCAGCCCTGGCAGATCAAGGACAAGCCCCAAAGTTCCTTGGCTATGTCGATCGGAAGGGGCGTCCACTTGTGGCTATTGGAGTTGCATCGGTTATTGGATTTGTCGCTTATGCCGCCGATTCTGGCGCTCAAGGCACGGTGCTTGACTGGATGCTTGCCCTTTCAGGCTTGTCGTCGATTTTCACCTGGGGCTCTATCTGTCTGGCACACATCCGTTTCAGAAGAGCTTGGAAGTTGCAAGGGCACAACCTTGATGAACTTGCCTTCAGGTCCCAGCCCGGTGTCATCGGGTCTTGGATTGGATTTCTCTTTAATTGCCTTATCCTGATAGTCCAATTTTGGGTCGGAGCCTGGCCTGTAGGATATAAGGAACAGGGGCCTGCCGGGCAAGCAGACAGCTTCTTTTTGGCCTACCTGGCGGCCCCTATCGTTATCATTTTCTTCATCGGATATAAATTCTGGTTTCGAACACCCTTCATGCGTTGTAAGGATATGGATCTACAAACGGGGACACGCGAATTGAATCTTCCAGAACTAATTGCAGAGGAGAGAGCAGAGAGGGCCGCATGGCCAAAATGGAAGCGGGCTTATAAAGTGGTTTGTTAAGCGTTCTGATTTTTTTGGATACATAACTTTCTTTTATGCGTAAGATACCCAAATAATATATGCAGCTGCAAATTTAGAGCCGCGTTAGTGTCTTGCAAAGAGGCAATTGTGTCATAATTGCGCATAAGTCTTATAATCGAAGTCCTTGTGGACATTGCGATTTTGGTTGTACCCCGATTTCTAAGACAATGAAAATGATTCTGGAATCAACCTTACTATAGGTAGTACTAGTATTGCTAATAGTACTTGTATCGCTAGCAATTGACGTTGGCGGAGATTCTTCCTCTTCAAGAAGCAAAGTCCGACTTTCAATTGGACTACAGAGGCGGTCAAGGCCGGAGCCGGGGTCTTCATCTGCACTGCAATTACCATGAGTAACCACATTAACTCTGGAGGCACCCGGAGAAGCTGGACCATCGGTAATGAAAGATGAAAAGTCCTACAGATAAGCTTGACCCCACTAATGGCTCCAATCCATAAGAACATGTAGGTCTCATTACTTTAAGTTCTTGATGTGCATTATTTTCTCAACCCTCTATATCTTCTAGAAGAAATTCAAAGGCCGAGAAGTCCATCAAGATGCTCGCTCAACAGCTTCTCTTCCTCTCATCACTGCTTCCCTTGCTTCAAGCACAAGAAACTGTTCTTGGTGTATACATCTTCCATCGTCATGGAGATCGCACATCCAAGAGCTTCCCTCCAGCATCTTTGACTGATCTTGGATATTACCAAGTTCACGCCTCGGGAGATTATTACCGTAATCGCTATGTTGCTGCGAATGCTTCCGCCCAGATTTATGGAATTGCTCCATCTTTGGTCAAGAATTCCCAACTAAGCGTGGAGGCTCCTGTTGATACTGTCCTTCAAAACTCAGCCGCTGGATTCTTACAGGGTCTTTACCCTCCTGTCGGAGCTACCTTAGGATCAAACCAATTGGCCAATGGTACTACAGTCGAGGCACCTCTTGGAGGCTTTCAGTTGATTCCGGTCAACGCCGTCGCATCTGCATCTTCCAACGCCAATTCTGAGAACTCAGCTTGGCTCCAAGGCTCAAGTGGATGTAACAATGCCATTGTGTCCTCGAACAATTACTTTTCATCTCCACAGTACATGCAGACCTTGAACTCGACGGGCGCGTTCTATCAGTCTATTTTGCCTGTGATCAACAGCACATTCTCATCCAGCCAGGATAGTTTCAAGAATGCCTATACCAGTAAGTTGATTCGATCTGCTACAAAATTAGTTTACTGAATTCTGTTAGTCTATGACTATATCCATGTGTCGCAGATTCACAACTCAAGCTCGAGCATCCCTTCGGATAACCTCCTTACCACGGATACTGTACATCAGCTTCAAACTTTGGCTGATCAGCATGAGTTCGGTCTTGCTTTGTAAGAAGCCCCCAAAATTGGGATCCTCTCCTAAGCGCTCGGATTATGTTCATGAATTGACTCGAGATCTTTAGTAACGCAAGTGATCCCATTCGAGCTATCTCTGGCTCTGTCCTTGCAGCCCAGATTGGTATGTACTAAATTATTCTTAAATATTATACTCTGTCTCTCGAAAAACCACTCACTGTCCGCTTTTAGTCCAACAACTCAACAGTACTATTGTTGGAAAGTCCAATTCTCAAGTAGGAATCCAATTCGGCGCTTACGGCTCCTTCCTCTCCTTCTTCGGCCTCGCACAACTTCCTGCCGTCTCTGAGAACTTCACCGGAATCGTCGACTATGCATCTTCCATGACCTTCGAGCTTGTCACAAATGCTACCGTCTCCAACACTTCATACCCAACTAACGATCAAATCTCCGTCCGGTTCCTCTTTTCCAATGGGACTGCGTCTCAAAATGGGTTGAGTGCTTACCCCTTGTTCGGCCAGCAGAATGATGTCATTCCCTGGGAAAACTTCACGAACGAGATGAACAAGTTCGCTATTGGTGACCAAGCAACTTGGTGCCAAAAATGTGGTAACAGTACTGGACTTTGTGCTGCCTCAAGCACTTCCACCTCATCCAGCACTTCTGCCACTGCAACACTTTCTGGATCTAGTGGTATCTCGAAGGCGGTAGCTGGAGTTATTGGAGCAATGGTTACTTTGGTCGTTATATTAGGCCTCGAAGCTTTGATCTTGTTGGTCGGAGGCTTGAGAATCGCGAAGAAGCGATCTGGTGCTGTTTCTCCTGAGAGTCAGACCGTGAACCCGACGGCAAAGGCATGAATCTTTGCTCATGTTAGAAATTGTTTTATTTTCTGGTATGGTGTAGCGAGGGTCGAAATAACGATTAAATTCAAAGATTAAATCTAAAGATAATCAATACTCGCTCTGTTGTCCTATATTTATAGGATTTGTGAAGATAGAGTCTGAAATCATTCGGTCCTGTTGTGTCAGAGATTATGGAACAATCAAAATATACCTGATTTATTAATTGCCTTGGGTAATTTGAGACATTTAAGTGAGCAATTCAAGCATCATTATCCTTGAAATTTTAACTCTGAATTATCAAGCTGGCCCAAAGAGGAATTTTGTCGGTGGTTTGCTTTTGCTTTTATTTTTATTTACTCCTCATCAATGACTACTCCCCATTCATGCTGAACATTTCCGTACATTATATCTTTCAGCCATTGCTTCAAAAGTGCAGCGTAATACCCACTTGCGCCACCTACCATTGGGATCTCCAAATCCTCATCTTTGAAACTAATAGCGGAGACAGGGGTGATGAAATACTTTAACTTATTAGCAAGGTGCCAGTTCACCAAGAACAAAAAACTCACAGCCGTGCCTGACAAAAAACACTCCACCAAACGTCCCTCTATGTGGGCCTCCTCAAGCTCCAACATAGTAAATGTCCTCTCCACCACCTCCACCCCTTTCACATCGCCCGTCAAATAACTTGATCCCTTAGCCAACCGCTCCTTAGCCAGCTCCAACACACTCCTTCTCGTTACCCCATCAAGAATAATCTTCGAATCCAACGGCGCAGTAACAAGTTCTAACCTACCCTCTTTCGTCTTCCATACCACAAAAAAATTCGACGCCCCTGCCTCCGTAACCTCAAATTCCTTTTCATTGTTTAATAACCAGAGGATTTGGTCGTACCCTCGTTTGCGGCCTTCCATATGACTTACGAACGCAGGTCCGTAATTAGCTCCTACCTTCGCGTATCCAAAACCGCCGGGCCAGGCACGGGTATCGTTTTTAGACGCGAGGAGTTTTAGGCCTGGGGGTTTGGGGGCGGTGTTCGGTGGTGTGCCGGTTGAGAGGTCTGGCTATATTCAGAGTATGAGAGTCAGTAACATAATCAATCAAAACGGGAGTGAATCGAGGATTAAAAATTGACTCTCCAAAGCATAAAGTGAGGAACATCTTCAAATCCCAAGCACAGTGGGCTGAGAGGAGAAATACTACTCCAGAAGCTGGAACTTACCCAGGGGACCGCAATGATGAAGAGGAGGACTTCGGATGGGGCGGTAACGCCAAGCTGTTCACCATTTCCAATTATGGCGGGACGAAGGTAGAGGAAAGTTCCAGGGCGGGATTTGGGGAGCCATTTTGGTCCGTCGAGTGCCATAAAGGCCTTGATGAGTTTTTCTAGCTCAAGAGGATTGAATGAAGGAAGGGCGACCCTAGTGGAAGCTGTGCAGTTGGGAGTTAGTGAGATCTCAATTTTCCAGGAAGATGAGTTCCCAATTTTTGAGGGGGTTTGCTCAAGAATACGCACAAGTCACCAGTCGGGCACAGTTTTTGTCTGGTCGAAATAACCGTAACTTGCCATCATATCCGCGATACTACTCAGGATCTCGCCGTTAGTATTCCATTTCTGAGTAACGAGTAGGACTAATTCGAGAGATCAGGGTCGAGGGGGTGCAGAAAAATGGGAAGTCTTAAATCCTAAAGCTAGGTTTTACTCAGAGAAGCTTAGGCTTACCACTTTCATTCCCTCGAAACATTGAGTAGCATAATGAAGACAAGATGCGGTAGGCATTATTGTCAACGGACCGTAGCTAAGTTTGTGTTAGCAGTGCGTGATTCTTTTACACACAATTAGCATAAAAGTTGGCGCATGTCCCCTTCCAGGAGTGTCTCAATCACCGCTTCTCACTTGAGAAAAGTGATTTAGATAAGGGCAGACCTCGGGAATATACATACGGCTTGATTTCAGGCGTGTGCCATCCCTCATCCTGGGTCCAAGTCACTGTCACCATATGATCCTATAGGCAAATCAGTGTAGGTCCTCTAAATATATTTTAAGGGCGAACTTAATGTGCACGCTTTGACACCCCATACTTCAGCTGAATCAAGTTCAGGGACTTTTCGAGGTGTTGTCGTATGGGTAATGCGTAATTTTGAGGTATCGAGATCATGAATCTTAGGTTCTTGGGCATGACTCTTCGCCCCGTTGATCCCGGATTGCATGAGATCGCTAATTTCTTGAACCTCGCCATTCGTGTGGCCATTCATACTGGGGGACATTTTGGGAGATCTATCTCTAAGAGAACTGAGAATTCTCTTGAAGTCAGTGATTGAAAGTTTGAGAGGCAGTATAAGACTCACATATTTATTAAGTCCGATGACGGAGGGGGGACTCTATCAATCTTGATTTCTCCGTTGGACAGAGAGATCTACATGTGCGGGAATCAAGCGGTTAATAAAAGGACGGAGGCAAAAGAGAGATCTTCTGAGAAGTAATCTCACCCAGATATGAATGCGGTGAACAAGGTTCGGCCGTTCAAACCCACTTGCTTCATCCGGGAATATTCCAGAGTCGTGGTCACGTGCATCTTAAGGAAGCTGCAGGTGAAGTACCTACGTACCTTAGGTACCTTAGGTACCTATACCTTAGATAGGTAGTAAAAGTACGGTGTAAGGTACCTGCCCTTCATTCCGTCGTGCCTGCTCCGTGTGTCATCTGTACTTTAGTACTTTAAAGGAATAGTTTCCTTCCAGTAGTGTCGCAATGCTTTGGTCCATGTACACATTTCTGTTCTTCCCTTTTTCCATTCTTTCTTTTCAATGCACAAAATGATCGATGCTTTTTGATACGAAGCCGAATCGAAAACCTTTGCAGGTAGAATTTGTGGATGACAAAGCTCCCTGGCGTCAAGCTTTATTCCTAGGCAAAAGATGGAAAGTCGAAGGGTAGATGCAGGTAAGAGCTCCATTGTTGTGGTAATCTACGAGATGGGAATTGGTTCTTAATACGAGGGCGAATTTTGTTTCCCCTGTGGCTTACGCTGTCTCCAATTGGTCCATTTATCGAGCCCCTCATGCAGTATAAATATTTCCTAGGGTAAATATTGACCGTTGTTAGGTCTGTTGGGCAGATACTATTCTGCTCGTCATGCCTACGGTCATTATAGAAGTTGTGCAGTTACTGGGAGATACGTTTTCTCAAAACCGCTCCAAGTCTATGCATTGCTGAAGTTTGCACTTAGTCAAACAATTGAACGGCACCCATCTCTGTGCTATGGCATTACTGAAAAGTCCGAAGATTCTGACACTCATTTCATTCTGCTGAGCTCGATTCAATGGGACGACGTTGTCGAAATCCATACTTCATCTGAAATTGACATGGACAATGCATTGGCTGGACGCTTAGGAGTTGGTCATGGACATCTCTTTGTAGATCACCATAAGCCGGCTTGGAAGCTTGTTATTCTTGAGCATCATATCAGATCTCTAGAGCAAGGTCTCATCATCGACTTGGTTTTCATCAACCATCATGCAGTGTGCGACGGGCTCAGTGGATCAGTCTTCCATAAAACGCTCCTAAAAGCACTATACGAGGGTTCAGACCATCCTCACCTCCACGCAGAATGGCCCTTCGTCGTCCCTGCAGGCAGCACTCTCCCACTGTCACTAGAAAAAGCCCTCAACTTCCATGTACCACCCAACGCACTCCCTACATCATCTATGGCCAAGGCTATGATCAACAACTGGACAGCAGAGCCGCCGTCCCTACCCTCCATCGACTCTTTCACCTCTCGTGTCTCATTCATCACAATCACTTCATCACAAGTACACACCATTCTCAAAACTTGCCGCCGCCTCCAAATAACACTTACTGCCCTTCTCCATGGTCTCATGACCCTTTACCTCTCCAGATTCATCCCCGACACCCAAGGTTTCCGTGCCTCGACGGCGGTTTCAATGCGCCGCTTCACTGCCCTCTCTATGGAAGAAATCGCGAACCATATTTCTGCTGTTGCATTTGATCTCGATTCATCGATAGTGGAAACAGCACGATTGGCGGAGGAAGGATCGGAAGAGGAGGGAAAGCTCATTGAAAATGTGGCAGCAGAATATACATTTTCGATCAATGCTGAACTAGAACGGATACCGAGTGAAGGGCCAGAAATCCTAAAAGCGGTTTCTAGGATAAATGATTTGGATCAGTGGTGCCAGGAGGCAATGAAGAAAAAACGGGATGAGACTTGGGAGGTGTCAAATCTGGGGGTTGTGAAGATGCCGGAGGAGCCGGAGGGAACCAAAGTGGTAAGCTTCGAGAAGATGGTATTCACACAATGTGGGATGGTAGCCGGCGCTGCGATTGGGTGTAGTGTTGTGAGTGTGTATGGAGGACCGTTGGTTGTAAGTTTGCATTGGCAGGAAGGCATCGTAGAAGAGAGGATCATGAAAAGATTGAGAGACTATTTAGAGAGGAGACTTTCGAAATTGGGGGATGAAGAAAGCATCTAGTCGGGAGTTACTTGATGCTGGCGGAATATTAATCTACTAGATAAATTGGAGACTGAGTTGCTTAGAATCATAGAATTGATACTAGTACATAGAAATACAAAACCTAGGGAAGAGCCGCGACTGCCTCATAAGAATTCAAGAAATTTGGTATTGTCCTCCTAACTTTCTGCTTCCTTTGAAAGTCTCAATTTTCATCAATTCACCTTCTCCTTCCATCGCGGGGTCAAGTAACCCCAACCCCAACCCCACCCCAGGTAGCTAGCTGATTAACAGATCCCTGTAAAGCCCCCAAGCTCGACCCTGACCGCCATCCCCAAGCAAAAATCTGTCCTTCCTACCAACCTCCCAAACCAATTTCTTGCAGATTCACACAAACCGCAAAAATGGTAGAAAACTACCCCCCTCTCGACAAGAGACCCATTGCAAACACAATCGCTCTCTTCGATGTAGACGACACGCTCACCATCCCTCGACGGGTATGCCCCTCAACCCCCCCTCCAGGCACCTCCTTTGCTAACGACTCTTCAGCTCGTCAGTCCCGAAATGCTCCAACTCCTCCACTCCCTCCGCCAGAAAATGGCCATCGGCTACGTTGGCGGATCCGACCTGGCCAAACAGCAAGAACAACTTGGCACCGCTTCCATCCCCGTAACCAACCTCTTCGACTTCTGCTTCGCGGAAAATGGGCTCACAGCCTACAAGCTCGGGGTCCCCTTAGCCTCCCACTCATTCATCAAATGGTTGGGCGAACCAAAATACAAGGAGTTGGTCAAGTTTATCTTGCATTATGTGGCTGATTTGGATATTCCGGTGAAGAGGGGTACTTTTGTGGAGTTTAGGAATGGGATGATTAATGTTAGTCCGATTGGGAGGAATGCGAGTGTGCAGGAGAGGAATAATTTCAATGCGTATGATCAGGAGCATAAGGTTCGGGAGAAGTTTGTGGCGATTTTGAGGGAGAAGTTTAAGGATTTAGGGTTGACGTGAGTGGATTCCCTTGTGGAATGGCCTATGGATTTGGGGTTAAGAGTTGAGCTGATGAATTGCGCAGATTCTCCATTGGTGGCCAGATTTCTTTCGATGTCTTCCCGGAGGGGTGGGACAAGAGATACTGTTTACAGCATCTGGAGAACGAGGCTAAGCTACCTGGTGGAATTAACTATACTACGATTCACTTCTTTGGTGACAAGACACACAAGGGTGGAAATGATTACGAGATATATGAAGATCCAAGAACAATTGGGCACTCAGTCTTGAATCCCGACGACACAGCAGCGCAGATGAAGAAGCTATTTAACCTCTGACTACCGGAAGGAAAACACTTGGGAGGCATACTATGATGCATAGATACACCAATGAGATTCAGCGCGCTTTGAAGATAGGGTCCACTTTATATCAAATCTTGTCTCTTCGCTTTATGGAATTTAAATAGAAGAAAAGTTAATATCAAGCGCTGCCCAACAACTCCTTCTCTCGAAATGCTCGAAATGTTCATCAAGTGAAGTTTGTTATCTAGCACGCTCATCGCCCAAATTCAAGGCTGGGAATTATCACTGGCCCGTATTTTGTCGGAGGGCTAAACCCGCCATCTCCTTGTACGACGAAATCAACTGCTAGGCTTAGCTTTGCTAGCCCTTGTTGTCCGCTATGCATGCTTCCAGCATAAGACGTCCCTGCAATCGCCTCAGGATCATATGCCACGAACGCGACGTAGTTCCTCCTGCCCATCAACTTCTTTAATTCTCTAGGGCCTCCATTGGTGTCGGTTTGGAAGATCTCCATCATATCCTCTTTTGTATCAGAGACTTGGTTTGTGCTCTTCTGGCCGTTTTGGGGTACATAGAGGGGCTTATTGTTGTGAAGCATTTTGAGAACGTAATTGGGAGGCGGAGCAGCCACAACTGCGGAGGAGATGACTTGATACATTGTCTTATGATCGCTTGGATGACTTGGATCATGAACAAGACCAGCACCACAGCAATTAACATCTAAAGGAATTCGTTAGTGATCTTATCATGATGTTTTCGACTGCAACTCACCTCCGGATAAAAAGGTCATGCGAATTCCCTTCTGATGCGCGATACCTTGCAAGGTCCTGATCAAATATGTTCTTTCGAGGTCTTTTGATTCATGTGTCCACATGTCTCGAAGTTCATCAGCAATGTCAATATCTCCAAACGTATTGAGAACACCGCCCATCAGACCAGATTTACCAACAGCTTTCTTGACTGATGAGAACCCCGATTGCACAGCTTCTTTGCCTCCCACGACACCAGCGACTGAACTAGTGACTTTGCCCAAGAGATTGTATGTGCCAGTGACTGCCTTCTTGCCAGTTGCCATTGTCTGCGCAAGACTCTCGACAGTGTCTAGGCGTGGATATATAATTGGTACTGATACCATCCAAATACAATGCTGGACGCTGGGAGGTAGTGTGGCGACTTTGGGGAAGATTCCTTGGTATGTTGGCCCTGCCAGTACTTGGCGCTGGTTCCTTTCTGAGCGACAATCTGGTCCAACAACTACTACGGCTGGGCCAAGGTATTTGACAAAGTGCCAACCAGTACCAGTAATGGTGAATAAATCAACATCAGAGCTGACGTTTCGAAGGATCTCAGGAGTCGTGTGATGTTGGAAGAGAAGGTACATCAGGATACCTATCCGGCCGATGTTCTTGAACATATTTGACGATTGCATGTACTCTGGATAAGAGCCATAGCCATCGAAACTGCGTAATTTAGCATGTGATAATCAGCGGTGACACTTTGACTTACATATCATGATCATCAATCTGAAGGACGTGGGGAATTTGAGCGAAAGCTTCTCTCAAGTATGGCTGATCAAAATGGCTTGTGTAATAATGGAAATAAGAATGTGAAACATCTTCTTCATGCCGTGCCGTCCACGCTGCGCTTTTTCGATTGTCTTTGCCACTCATGGCGAGCCATTGCTTCAAAAGAGGTATTTCTTTCCATAACCTGTCACCATAAATTTGATCGCCTAGACCGAGCTGCACGTGGAAGCCGCCACACTCAACATTCTTTTGCAAAATATCCTTCCACATAAAGCCAATGCCTCCGAGTTTGGAACGTTCATTCACATTGGTATTCATGGCGAAATCATTTCCAGAATGTGCTATGAATCGCCAATTTGTCTCATAGCGTCCTGCTACAAGAAACTCGTAACGGGTGCATCCTAAGTGGGATGTAATAGCATATGTCCATTTGTCACTAGGTCCTTCGCCCATTTGGAGATCGATATCATAACGATAGAATATCCACCTTTGGTGCGTGTAAATTGGATTCGGTGTCAGTTGACGGGGGTTTGGTGAAAGGTCAACACTTTGATGAATATGAATTGTTGGAGGTTGTGGAGCGTCAGTTACTAGCATTATTGTTCCGAGCCAAACGCCTCTCTCAAAATCCATATTGACATATCTCAGATACGGTCCGAAGTAGACCCCATTGGTGGGAGCAACTTTGTACATATCAACACCAGCACTGGGTGGCGGCCCCGAAAACCCAGCAGCTGTAGGTGTCTGAGATGCCATGCTCATGATACTTTCTGCATAACCAGGTGTATGTGGTGGAAAGGAAGGAGACCCAAGTGGTGTCTTGCCAAACACACTTAACCCAGAAGACATCAGTCCAGGAGACGCTAAAGGATTCCCGTATGTAGAAATAGCGGGAGAAAGAGGGGTGGGATCGTGATTTAGCGGTGTTGGCCCTTTGGGGAATTCCCATTGAGTCGCCTGAGTTTGGATATGTATATAGTAATATTGACCAGAATTCTGATCTAAATGAGCTATCCAACCTTCTGGAAGTGGTGGCGGTGAACTTGGACCAGCGCCTTGAAATGGGGATGAATTTGCAAGTTGTTGCGTAGGCTGACCTTGCGGATTCAGCCCAGGACTCATCAACGACTGTCTGGGATCGTTTGCAAAAGCGGGGTGGCCAGGATGCTGCAATGCAGGTGAGGCCAATGGATTCTCAACGTCAGGGCGTGTAGTGGTTGTGATAGCGGCAGGTGTGGCAGCTGTACGCTTTTCGGTTGGATAGGATGAACCTGCTCCATTAACTCCTGGAGTTACACTGGAGTAAGCCGGAGGAGGTGAATGTGACATTTGCATCCGTTGAAAGTCCTGTTCAAGAGCAGCTTGAGCAGATGCTTGCGATCCTGAGCCCTGCCTTCCTGTGGCTTGCTTTGTAGATGGTGTTGGTGGAGTAATCACTTGGTTTGGCCCTTGATAGACAGTAGGAGGTCCATGAGGTTGATTCTCTGGAGATTCAGTAGGAGTCCACGGTCTAGGCGCAATTGGCTGAGCAGGAGCGAGCCCAGGAGATTGTGGCAGTTGTGGAACAGGCGGGGGAGCATATTGATTTGACCGCTGAGCAGCGGCCGCATTTTGTGCTTGAAGACTACTTAACGTAGCAGTTCCAGCGATCCCAGCGGCAGCGTACCGGGCCTCAATCCCGCCTCCAGGCTGGTCACCTGGCTCTATAGGGGTCTCTGGTGGTGGAGGAGAGCCTCTTGTGGCTCTTGTAGTAGATGTCGAGGCCGTGGAGGAGAATCGATTCATCCCGCTAGGGGTAGGCGCAATCAAATTTGCATTTCTCCCATTCACCGGCGGATCTTCTGGAATTGGTGGGGCTGGGTAACGTTGCTGGTTATATTCTGGATAAGTGGTTGTGCTAGCAGCTGGCTTCGGGTCTCTCCTGGGTGCTTTGGCAAATAATCCCTCTTTATCAGGGATATCTGGACCTGGCGACTCAGGTAATGGCTTTGGAGCAGTGCCACGTCTCTCGGCCAAACCAGGACCTCTCTTGTCAATTGGGCTGGTCATCAGCCGCGGGGTTGTATCGTTTGTAGTCGGCCTGCCACTAGCCGATGGCCTATTTGATCCTCTCGACCCTCCTGAATCCGACGAACCTTTGCGGTCATCTGGGTATGGTGCGCGATGAGTTCGCGACTCAGGCCGAGTGTATTCGTATGTCCCCTCATCGTCAGGGTAAGGCAAAGGGTTTGCGGAGCTCGATGCTCCAGGAGGTAGCGGAAAGGTTGGTTTTTTGGATGGAGGTGGGTAGTTGTAGCGCCCTGAAGCTGCTGAATCTGCGCGTGGTTTCGGACTCATTGGTTTGGTTATTCTCAGAGGCTCTACCGTAGGAGAGTCATCGCCATTTTCGGACGGTCTGGAAAGGAAGAGCTCCTCATCAGGTTTGCCCTGACGAGTGGCCATCTTCAGTCCGTATGTTTAAAGCTCCGGCGACGGTTTCGCTAAGTGACGCACGGAGTATTATTGATAGGATCCTGAAATTCGACGGATAAGCTATGAGCGAAGAAAGATGCGGCGGAAATGCGGGGGAGTTGTTATCTGGGTTTCTGCGACCGTGGTACAGACCAGAGTTGAAACTTTGAACTGAATGTACGAAGAGGAGGCGCGAGAATGATATGAGACAGCAGAATGAAACACAGGAAATATGCCAATATCTTGAATGTTCTTGGGGTCCCACGCTGAGCTGCGGATCAGACGCCAGTGAAGAGATTCGTAGGTTTCTGGGCGGCTCTCAGGGCCTGATTGGTTGGACCCCTGTCCGGCGGCTACAGTGGTGCAGCAATACAGCATCTCCAGGTTTAACGATGGGTACGGATGAGATGAAGAAGCGCTTCGATTGATGACTTACGCTTTGATTCTTCTTTACCGCTGGTGAAGAGAGTAATATCTAAACTTGGTGGATAGATGAGGCTATGCATCGGATACGCACCAGATTGGTGGGGCTATTGTCCAGATTAAAGTAGGAAAACGAGAGTAAGAAAGAAGGCGTACATGTACAGCTACTATAGCGGGATGCATGCGCGACCAAAAGTAATGCCGGGTTGTGACGGCGCAGTATCAATTAAACCATGGAAGCTGATAGCCAGGCTAGGTCTTGAGATAGTAGGGCATAAAGATACTTCTTCAACGAGGCACGGCTATATGGAGGAATAAGGGAGTACAAGAAATAGCGTAGCCAAAGTCTGGGGAATATACTACTTAGAGTATGCAACAACACAAATGTTAAAACACTGCTAAAAATACCTTAATGGAGAAAAGAGGTGGTCGAATTCCAGGTCCTCTACAAATCACGTGTCGCGAAAACCCACTTTAAGTTCTAGCGAGAGAGCGCGTACACGCGACGCGCTCTGCATTTCAAGTCCAACCCACCACTCTCACCTTCCTCCTCAACATCACCCAAATCTTCTTTCCTCTCCATTACCGCAAGAACGATCCGACGATGGCATCTTCTGTATTGGGTAAACGAGCAAGAAACTCAATCAATTCAAGTATGATTGAACCTTCCCCTCTCCCTTTGTCAACTTAACTGATTCTTCGACGCTCAGCTTCGAAACGCGTCAAACTAGATGTATCCACCGAAATTTTCAACGATGAGAATCGCAATCCATCTCAATCGCAGGATGCAAGCGATGGAGCTCAAGATGACGACTCAATGGATCTGGACGAGCTCTCCGAGTCGCTGTCCGGAAGGTCAACTCCAGCCAAGCATGGACTTCCCACACCTCAGACACCTAAACACAGAGATGCACTCTCCAAGAAGATTCCAATCACACCCCGGCATCGTGTAATGGTCACTGGGAAAGCCTTTACTCCTCGTACACCTCGAACTCCCATGACGCCGGGAGGGTCAATTACCACAATATATAGTCAGGCCCGGCAGCTATTTACGCGTAGCAATGAACCAGGACGACTCGTTGGAAGAGATGCCGAAAGACAAGAACTGACAGAGTTCATTCAGACTTGCATGGAGAAGACGACCGGAGGATGTACCTATGTCAGCGGTCCGCCTGGCACCGGGAAAAGCGCTATGGTGAACGAGGTTACCTCGGACATCCAAGCTTCGTCTGCCCTACGGAAGGTATATATCAATTGCATGAGTATTAGATCGACAGGAGACCTTTATGGGAATTTGTTGGAGGCTTTATGTGGTGATCAAGAAGTGTTAGACGGAGAGGAAGTGAAGGCTCTGCAAAATCTGTTCATTCCGAAAAAGAAGAAAGGCAACTCCGTATACGTCATTACCCTGGATGAAATCGACCACATCCTTACACTGGATCTCGAAATACTCTACAAGCTCTTCGAATGGTCGTTACAAAAGTCGTCTCGTTTGGTACTGATTGGTATTGCCAACGCTCTAGATTTGACGGATCGATTTCTTCCTAGACTCAAGGCCAGAAACCTTAAGCCGCAACTCTTGCCATTCCTCCCTTACAACGCATCCCAGATCAAAACGGTGATCACTACACGGCTTAAGTCATTAGTTCCGGTCGACAGCTCAACGCCAGATTACGTCCCATTTCTCCATCCTGCAGCGATCGACCTATGTTCCCGCAAAGTCTCAAATCAAACCGGCGATTTACGCAAAGCTTTTGACATCTGCCGGAGAGCAATTGACTTGATTGAAGCAGAAACGAAGCAAAATCACGAGCAAGCATTGAACGAGCAGATAGTACAGAACAGCCCTTCCAAAAGGCCCCTCGAGGAGAATGTCAATTTTTCGTCACCAGTCGGGCCTTCACCAAGTAAGAAAGCCAAGAACATGTCGCTAGCTCAATCTTTGGCGACGCTCACAGTCGAGACTGCTCCGCGAGCAACCATGGGACACGTGAACAAGATCACTTTGGCGACGTTCGGCAATGGCGCAAATCAAAGGCTCAAGACCCTGAACCTCCAACAGAAAGCTGCTCTGTGTGCTCTAGTGGCTTTAGAGAAGCGAAAGAGAGAAGTTGCTGCCAATGTTGGTGCTACACCATCAAAATCAAGGAATGCTGCTCCGACAATCAAAGCTCTTTATGGCGTCTATTGCACGCTTTGCACCCGCGACTCCATTCTCCATCCTCTTACAAGCACAGAGTTCAGAGATGTTGTTGGGAGTTTGGAGACACTGTCTCTGGTCAGTGCTGTAGATGGAAGAAATGGATCTTTTGTTGGACTGAGCACACAAAGTAAGAGAGTCAAGAAGTTTGGCTCTGGTGTTGGTGTTGGCGACGAGAAGAGGGTCGGCAGCTGTGTTTCTGAAAAAGAAGTTGCGCAGGCTGTGGAGGGACTGGGAGCTGGTATTCTGAAAAGTATTCTAAATGGCGAGGGACTCGACTGAATATTTTCATGCATAGCGACGGTATGGATTATATTGTATAGACAGGCATAGGATACTTGTATGGACTTAGAAGCATAGATAAGAATTGAATAATATCAGAAGAGCCTTTGGCACGTGACGCGAGAAGTGGAAGTAGGCATCATAATGTGAAGGGCATCGACCGCCCAAAGTAAGCAGCAGAGGAAAATTAGTGGTTGAGTGACTGACTTTGTAACATGTCATTAAGCCGTAAAGCTAGACCAAATTTTTTCAGTACATCTTAAGACCGTTACGCAAACCACGATGAGCCCACATCATGACCCAGGAAAAATTCTATTGGCCTAAATGAAAGATGATTTCCTTCTAATGAGGCAAATGAAATGTATACTTAAAATATCTTATGCTCATCTTTGACGCCCGTGCTCAAATGCATCAAACCTTCCCATGATCATCACCACCCTTCCCATCCCTAATAGTTTGCCTAGCATTTGCTTCCTCAACCTTCAACCGCTCCGACTCCTCAAAGCTTGCAAGTAGATCGTCGATCTTCTTCTCCAGACTTGTAAGATTGGATTCAAGCGCCTCAGCCGTCTTCTCGCCTCTGCATAGAGATTTGTCAGTCTGTTCTCGAACATTAAAAACTTGGGGTAAGAATCTTGAGCCAGGGAAAAATCGGCGTTTTGGTCTAGACTGTAGAACGCAAAACCCGAGGGATTCGATTCCCCAGATCTCGGAGCCCGTAGGGGGCGAGCCGAGGATAAGGTAGATCAGATAAGGAGATATCAGGGACGAATGCGAATTCGAATTGGTTGACGGGATTTGAGAATTGCATGCTGAGGTGAAACTCACTTTCGTAAATCGGCCATGATCTAGACCGTCATGGAGGCGTTAGCAAAGCTGATCCTTCATGACAACAAGGGTCCAAGACTCAATGGGATCATTGAACAATGAGATTTCAGAGGCTAGAACATGCAGGAACATCGGGAATCCCATGTCCGGAGAGGAGACGGGAAAAGCTGATGGGCAACTCAAACTCTTGCATGACCCAAAACCGTTCAGTTTTTGCCGCGGGGGGGGCGGGCACAAAACGTTGATGTCATTAGGAACGCACCTGAGCTAAATCAACGTCAGACGCATCTGCATGAAAGTCTTTCGATAAATCGTTCGATGAGGCCATTCTGTGCTCTGGGCGAAGTTTTGGTGACAACGGTACGGTTATGGGAGACAGATAGACAGACAGGTCAGATGGTGATAGGTGGGTCTTGGGTAAGCAGAAAGGCAACTCGAGCCGCCGCTTCCTCCCGAGCCCTCGAAGAAACACACGCACGTGAGAGGTTGACGAGGATGAGAAGTTCTTTTTGCCGTGTATTCTTTTTTTATGTTATATGTAAATTTATTAGGTTTTTGATATCCAGGTATTTCCTTGGTAAATGCGAGCTACTAGTACTAGTACTAGTACTTGTAAGCGAGCATGCCCAAAAGTTCTACTTTGCCCCTAAGACGTTTCCTTAGCGGTGACAGCTCCACAGTCAACGAACGACTGTCTCCCTTAGATAGTTCGCAAGCCATATGTGAATCTTGCGTTTGGTTGACTAGATAGGTGGTGGTAGGTCATACTATATGGAAGTCCAGATCAGTCTGGTAAAAAAAAAAATGATTAAGATGCTTACTCCACAGCTAAGCGGTGCTGATTTATTTCTCCCTCATGGCATTTGCATTTCGACGCTAGAATTACTCGTGCTGGCCCACTTTTTGCCATGTTCTAGCATGGACATTCTGGAAGTAAGAGTACAGGGCATCACCATCGCTATTTCGTATGGGCATCGACAAATCCGTCACCCCACGCGTCCAAGACACATTAGTGTAGCCGTGAGTGCCACTGCTGTGGGCGAAACTACGAGAGGATATTGTAGATATCGTACGAGAATGCCACGTTCATGCGCTGTGGATGCCGCATGCGGTGTTACCAAGAAGTTCGCCCACAAGACAAGCATTAGGAGAGGAACCTCTGAGGCACCCAGAAAATATTTTCCCATCCCCTCGGAGGGAAAAGTCCATTTAGGAGGAAATTCTCCTATTCCAGGTTGTGACATGATCTCCCGCCGTCAGCACACTTGATTAAAATCTGCAGTCATACGATGTATAATAATAAGGTAGGTATATGTATATGTATATATATATTGGAGGCAATGTATGGCTGACTAATTTCGCGCATCTTTAATTTTAGCTGCGTTCTACCTACCTTAGGTAGGTAGGTATGATCTATCCCAGGTATTGTAGACTAAAAACGTAAAAATGGCAGATGAGCAGACTCAAAAGAGGAAGTGCCGTCAGCCAAGCAAGACATACCGAATTGCCATCTTTTTTCCTCTTCTGGCCCGGAGATAGGTCCCTTCGGAGATCCCCCCCGCTCCCGACCGTCTCTTCTTGCTCTCCTTGCTCTTGTTTCAAGAAATAACAATCCCCTTTTACCGTATTAATCATTAGTAAGATTGCCCTATATTTATATATTTATATGTTTTATGTGTTTTACGGTTTGTCGACCCCATCAGGTAATAATCTGAAGCCGTGGTTCTCGCAAGCTTTTGGGTAAGCGGTGGTCCCTGGCAATTTCTATTGCCCCTCTCCTGACAAGCTCATTAAATACCTTATTAGTTGCTCTTCACTAATCGTGTCCCACTGAATGGATCGACTGAACCCGAAAACGCCTCCCCATCGGTGCGCTGTGCCCATCCCGAATCTCGCATCTCGATTCCCTACCCTAAATGTCTTCTCCGTCCTCTTAGCAGATCGACAACAACTTTTCCATCGTTTTTAGACGCACACATTACAGGCACAAGCAACAAAGACGCCTTTCTCTTCTATGTTTAAATCTTTTAGTTCATTCTTCAATCTTCAATCAATAATCATCGAGCTCCGCTTTTCATAACAGCTGTCTCGTGTCTCTTTCGGAACGCCCCGACAAATCATTTTCTATCCTCAATTCCCATCCTCGCTCAGGTCCCCTTTACTCTAAATTTACCTTACACGAGTCACGAATGCTTTATTCCCGTTAACTTTGATCTCTGTTTGAATCTTGTGTCAAGTGAGTCCGTCCCCTCACTATTCCAGCACCGTCCTTCGGTGTCTAGTACTTTGGTGTTCCTGAGTACATCTCCTGGCGTCACTCCCCCACTCCGAGCAGAGATCAACCGTAAGATCAGAATCTGGATCTGGATTGACATCGATCACCGCATTTCGATTTTCCATTCTTTACTAATCAGCCAACGAGAAATTTTCCTGGATCTTTGGACTGATAACAGACTGGCATAGGTCTATTACATCAAGCTCCTTCCTGGAAGTATTGTTCAAGCTTCTACGTCCTATCCCCTCGAAGCACGCATTCCTTGCCGACATTTTTTCATACAGCGCTTTCAAACATCTGCGGATCGACTTGTAGCTCTTCATCACTGCTTCTCTTTGATCTTGCTACTCCGATACCAAGGAGAAATTTCTCCCTTCGATCAAACAACGATCACGTACGCTTCCATACCGAGCTTCGAGAGAAATTGACCCCAATCACAATTGCATCTAAAATCATACAACCATCTTCGCCTTCACTCTGGAGCAATATCATTTGCACACATCGATGAGCGATCTGCGATCTGCGACTTATTCCTCGAAACCTGACAGAAGTTCTATAATACCGGCGCGGCAGTGGTGTAACGGCACCAAAGAGCCGGATTGCTCTCAGGAGCTCTCGGGAGACTTTTAACAATTGACTTCCTGGGCGGTCAGATCCAGAGCGAGCCTGCTGTATGACTGAACTGGGAGATATATTTGCGGAGTTGGGAATTACTCATTATCTCAATGACTTCGTCGAACAAGGATTTGATTCCTGGGATACCATTTTGGATATAACCGAATCCGACTTCGATGCTCTTGGGGTCAAACTTGGCCATCGTAGAAAGCTTCAGAGGCGAATAGCCAATTTCAGAGGTTTATCTTCAGATAGAGCCTTGGACTCCTCTTCTAGGAATACACCTACGGATGACCGAGTGTCTGATGAGCAGAGATCAACTGGGTCGAGAAATGATAATAAAGATACTGGAAGTGGACCGCATGGGGCGAAACGAAAGTATAGACGCCATCCTAAGCCAGATGAGAATGCGCCGGAAAGACCTCCGTCTGCGTATGTGATTTTCTCCAACAAGATGCGGGAAGAACTCAAAGGCAGGAATCTATCTTTCACAGAAATTGCAAAGTTGGTTGGGGAGAATTGGCAGAACCTTACCCCCGGCGAAAAGGAGCCATACGAGCAGCAAGCTTTTACTGCCAAGGAACGTTATAATAGCGAACTTGCAGAGTACAAGAAAACCAGCCAATACAAGGAGTACTCGCAGTATCTAGCAGAATTCAAGGCTCGGCAGTCAAACCAACAACAAGGTATGCACCAAAATACTGGCAGGGAAGCATTTGAAAGCCTCCTTCTAACCTCAGCAGTGACGGACTTAGATCCTAAAAGGCCAAAACTTGAGCCCCATACAAGCACCGCGAGTAGTGGAACAGCAAGCAGCGGTGCAAGTTTACATGGCGGTGATACTGCAATGGGCCGTGCGAGAGTCGAATCGTCTGCTTCGAGTACGAGTCAATGGCCTTTACATGACGGCCACCCGTCACCACAATCCTCAAACTTGTCGGTCACCCAAGCCACCTCCAAAGGCCAAGGCTCTCCCGCTGTCTCGTCTCCTGGTATTCTTCCCGGCTATCGCGAATCGATTTTGAATCACCAGACGCTTCCTTGGAGAGAAGGGCAGCGTGAAGAGAATGGTTTACCTCATCAGCAGCTTCCTCGAATAAGCAGTGTTGGTGGCAGGCGCCGCAGTCATTCTGGCCTCCCTGTTGCAGACTCGCTCAATTTAACGGGCTCCCTTCAGCATGCTCATCGGACAGGCCATATATCCCAGACAAACCCCCCTCCACTGCTTTCCTCAGAGTCTACCAACAGATCGACGGGTTCCTCAAGCACAACATCGTCTGCATACTTCACCCCACGAACGCCTATGGAGCCTACGATCGACCGTCCATTGGCCATTCCTTCCCTTTTCCCTCAGAAGTCCCCAGGTCACTACGAGAATCAGCTACCACCACTGCGGCCACCTTCCTTATCGCCGCGAGCATCCATTCTCAACCCGCAACAATCTCCCAATGGAAGTAAGTCGTTAATGGCTTTTTCACTCCTGTTGCAGCCTTACTAACTTTAGCAACCCAGCAATTCATCCCATTATCGATTTCCCAACTTCGATGGCACCAATGCGTGGCTACACCGCGACATCAAACCAAGGCACCCTAGATGGAGACGCGAGATACCGAGAGTTTGGATCGGCCGAGGACAATAATCTGGATCCTGTGAGTGCCCTTCTTAGAGCAGGAGAGATCGTAAACCGGAATAGCGGAGGAAGAGCAAGCTGAAGTTCTACATTCAAAAAGTCCTTTCTTTTATGGATAGAACAAAACATTGTTATATTCGAGTATCATTGGTATATATGGGAGGAAGAAATCTTTCCACATTGTTTATACGTGGGATTTCGGCGTACGGTTTTAGAATTTGGCGCTGTACTGCGTGTGGTATGATTGATGATTCCCCAAGGGTTTGCGGGTTGGTGTTTACTTACTTGAAGGTGGGGTCATGGTCAGACCTACCAAATTATATGACTGAAGATGACAATTAAATATTATTATTGTTGCTGCAAGGTTGCCCATTTCGCTGATGCTGTCGAATTCCTTGCAACATATCTATCTGTACATGTCGTGCGCACCTCCGATGATGCGTTAAAGCTTTTAGTTTAGGTCTTCTTGGTCCATGACGTTTCGGTCAAAGGGATCAAGGACAAAGTCGATCTCCGCGGAAAGTTGTGGCTGAGAAGCGAAGCCACAGAAATGAAGGAATTGGATCAAAATTCAAATCAAAATTCGAAGTTCTCAATCGCTTCGCTCACTAGAGTACCGGTCTCTCATTTCTTTTCAGTGAGTATAGACATCTTACCGATTCTTCACAGAGGGATCTGACTCGGTAATTCCTGCCTCATTTGACGGGAGGGGAGGAGGGGTCGAAGGCGGTGACCTGGATTTTGCCTCTTTCCTGGGCACTTTTTTATACAATTCTCTCATCCACATCCATATCAACATCCACTTTCTCTACTCGTCCAACGAATTTGTTTAATTTCCTGCAAGTTTTTGATCTGCGGTGAGATAGTACTCGAGTGAAAGTACGGTCGAAGATACAAAATGGACGGTTTGCAAGCTATCAAGTATGAGCGCGGCAAGCTGGAAGTCCTGGATCAACTCAGACTTCCGCACGAGTTTATTTATGACCGGGTTCAGACCTGTGAAGAAGCTTTTGATTGCATTAAGTCGATGCGTGTCAGAGGTTTGTATTTGGGTACCTTGTTAAACCCAATTGCTAAATCCTGGTTAGGTGCACCTGCAATTGCAATGGTTGCAGCGCTCGCATTGGTACGTGTATCTGGACCTTTCCGTTCAGTATATGAACATTCGAGCGATCTCTAATCAGATTCCTGCATGCTGTCTTGGTTAATCAGAGCTGTCATATATATTATATATATCTGGAACTTACAATTACTAATCATGAGTTCCAGGCCGTGGAGCTGTTTAATAAAAAGGACAGTAAGTCAATTGGAAACATTCCACGAACCTTACAAATGCTAAAAAGCTCAGATAAACAGAATCCAAGAGAATTAATTGCATTCATCAATGCACGGCTCGACTACCTCATGGGTAGTAGACCTACCGCGGTCGATCTCTCGAATGCAATTACACTTTTAAAGAAAACGATCCAGGACACAGCGACCAGCTCAGTTGAAACCTCTGACCTCACCCTTATCTCTTCTGACCTAAGAATGGCATATATCAAGCGCGCAGAGAAAATACTGGAGGATGACCTCACCACCAACCTGGCTATTGGGAGATATGGAGCAGAATACCTGAGACGGCAGTATGTAATCTGATTGTGTCAAAGGATCTGAGTCAGTTGGGGTCAATACTGACTCCGTCGTATTTCAGTCAGGCTCCTGTTCTCACACCGATTGACGAAGCCGGTATGTGTTTGTTTCGCCTACAACGGAGAATTAGGACTGACTGAACCTCAGACGAATTGAGATTTTATACTACCAGCCCGCCAGACACACAGGGACTTCCAGATCAAACATACAGAAAATTAAGCGTTTTGACACACTGCAATACAGGGTATGGAATGATAACCTCTCTCGTGAAAGAGAGCATACTGATTTGTCTAGATCCTTGGCAACGTCGGGTCACGGCACTGCTCTAGGAATAATTCGCAGCCTCCACAAAATGAACTACCTTGACCACGCATACTGTACCGAAACTCGACCATATAACCAAGGTTCACGGCTCACGGCTTTCGAACTCGTATACGAAAAGATACCCTCCACACTCATAACTGATTCCATGGCCGGAGCACTATTCAAATTGAAGAAAGTCGAGAAGAATATTTCTGCTGTGATTGTCGGCGCAGATAGAGTTGCTCGGAACGGTGACACTGCCAATAAGATCGGTACGTATAGTCTGGCGGCACTGGCCAAGGCGCACGGCATCAAATTCATAGTGGCCGCACCAACAACTAGTATCGACCTTCTCACTCCATCCGGAGACACTATCAAAATCGAGGATCGAGCCCAGACGGAACTCACCCAAATCACCGGAGCGATAGTAGATAAAGATGGCCATGTAGATGCCAATAATAGTGCGAGAGTAGCGATTGCGGACCAGAGAATCGATGTTTGGAATCCGGCTTTCGATGTCACACCCCATGAGCTCATTGATGCCATCATCACCGAGAAAGGCGAGGTGGTGAAGAACTCAAAGGGAAAATTTGAGTTCAAGAATGTCATGCCGGAGAGATGGGAGGCCCAGGTTAAGCAACGAGGTTCTGATAAGACCGAGTCGAGTGACTCGTCTGGTTGGAGTCGTGGAACACCTTCGACAGACGAGGGTCTGCCTTTCAAGATTGATCTGTGAATGGACACGGGTCTTCAAACAGTGCACATTTGGGGCACTGCGATTATTTTACCTAGACCCGAAAACTGGAGGGTTGTGACTTGCGCCCAGCTCGATTATTCATTGTTTATATTGAAATTAGAACTTTGACCAATAAGGGGTTATGGTTAGATGATTAGACGATTTCATATTTATAATGAGCGATACCGGAAATGTTAGACTGGGCGAGGTTTTTAATGAAACCTCTTTGCAATCGCAATAGCCAATGCAAAAATGATGGTCCAAGATGTATTTTCAATTGTTTTATGCGCCTAAAATACAGTCCGCAAATGCTCGAGAACCATTTCCACGGCACGACCGCGCGCTCGAGTAATGGGAAAATGCAAGTAGTGATACCATATAGTTGCATACCGCAACCTTTCCGCGACCAATACCCGATTCCTTCGCCCAATCTTTCTATTCCACTCTACGAGGTGCTTCTGGTAGATCGCTTGTTAATCTCTGCCTTAGCTTGCTCGGTTCCTGATGCAACGGCCTCAGTGGCCTTCTCCTTGGCCTCAACAGCCTTTTCCTTGACGTTCTCCGCGGCCTTCTTGACCTGAGGTGGGGGACTAGAGCCGCTGAAGCTGACAACACCGACGACGAGGGCGAGAATAGTAACTGCGGCGGCACCAAGAATTCCAGCAGCCTCTGGGACAAACTTAATAGCTTGGACTGGGTCGGATTGAGCGAGGGTGAAGAACAGATCAAGCTTCTCGCGGATGTAATGGATGGGGTCATCCAAGAAGACGAGATCAGATGGGGACTTAGGTGGCTTGCTCTCGTCGGCCTTGGGTTTGGATTCGAGCTCGATCAATTGTTCGATGGGGTGCTTCTCGAAGAACGTCTCATCGGCAAACTTTTTGGCATCCTCTACGGAGTGACCCTAAAACACTGCGTTAGCAATCTTCATTATGAAACGAATAAAAAAAGCGGCTTACAATGTAGATGTTGTCAAAGAGAATATCTGATTGCATGGTCCAAAGCTCGAAACCAATCGCGCCCATAGGCTCAAGGTTCGAGGGATTTTTGTCCTCGTAGAAATCTGGGTTCTATAAAAGAATAAATTAGCCACGGATCTGTAAGATTGCAAGATCCAAAACTCTGTACCTTAATTTTTCTGGGAGCCCACACGCCCTTGTACTCAGGGTTGTCAATATAAGGCGCGGTCCATTTGCCCTTGTAAGCTGGGTTCTTGATCAACGGCTTTTCCCACTTGCCGCAACCGCTAACTTCGTTACACTTGGGGTTAGGAACGGTTGGGGCGACCCAGTCTCCATCCTCATCATCATCCCAGCTGTCTTTCTGTTAGTGCTTGACTCTCATAGGATTGGAATTAGTAGTCACGTACTCTTCAGGTTTCTCCGCATCAGGATCAGGGACTGTGAGAGGTTCATTCTCCAACCAATCTTCTGGGATCGTAGCTTCCTCGTCGACGATTTCGAAAGGCGCCTCCTCATCCCAATCCTCTGGCTTCGTTGCCTCGGGATCAGGAATACGGGACTCATCAACCCAGCTATCTGGCTTGCTGTCCTTGGGGTCATCGATCTCCTTGGGAGGATTGAAAGCTGGGGTGAAGTCTTCGAGAAGGTTGGCCTCCTTGACTTGCTCACCGTTTAACTGAATGATGACGGTGTTATTGGGGTGGACGATCAAGGTGTAAAGCTCAGAAGTCTTGACAATTCGGGCAGCTGGGGGAGCTGAAAGATGCTTCTCCTCGTATTCGCCGGTCTTGGGGTTCTTGTGGTTGACAATGAAGTGGACTTTGTTAGTGGAACCACACTTATCGGGTCCGAACATGACAACGTAGGGAGAGGCGTTGGAGAATTCATCCTGGTGAAGAGCCTTGTTATCGCGGAGGAGCTTCATATAAGCACCACCACATTCAAGACCATCTATATGCGAGTCAGCGAAATGTAAGGCCTGAGAAGCTCTGAAAATGCTCACTTTGAAGCTTGACCTCATATTGTACGACAAGGGTCTTGCCCTTGTTATCAATCTTTTTGGGGAACTTGGCGGAGATGGCGTGATGGGCGGCTGCGTTCTTGACAACCAGACCCTTATCACCATCCATGCCCTTGAAGACGGTAGGCTCTTCGACAGCCCATTCACCAACATAGGCCCATTCCTCTTCCCCGCCCTTGGTGTCCTTCTTGGCGTGGGACGGCTTCCATCGTGCCTCCCAGTCATCTGTGAATTGTTCGACGAAGTCACCCTTGATTTTGGTGGGCTATGAAAAACGCATTAGCAAAGGTAAAGCTTGGTGACTAGCCTCGAGGGGTACATGGCTGGCGCAACTTACCGTGAATGTAGGGAGTTCAATTGAAGTCGAAGAGCTCGTGGCAGACTCAACTACAGAAGAAGCATCGCTAGCAACGCTGGAGACAGACGAGCTAGTTTCGCTGAGGACAGATTGGGCATCTGCATTAACGGATCCTGCGAGCAGAGCTGCTGCGGAGAGAGCAGCTGTGGCGTGGAAACGCATAATGGCTACGTCGACAGAGAACTGATCTGATCTTTCAATTGGATGAATGATAAGAGGAGTCTACCGTTCAAAGAGGCTTTGAAATAGGTGTCGTGTGCTGCCAGAGCTTCTTTGGGTTGAAGAAGGGAAGGAGAAGAAAAAGGTCGGAGGCTGACTTTGGGGGGAGTTTTAATGTGGGCAAGCTCGGGTTATTGGGCAACCGTGTCTTTTCTGGGGTTGGATGCGGATTGGCCACAAGGTCCAGTGGATAACCTCAACTTGAAATTTAGTGTGCCGAACTGTGCAAAGGGAAAGGTAGAGAACTTTCGAGAAATGCCGTCGACGAATGTTTTGGATACGTGTTCAGATCAGCTACGGTGGAGAGGGGGAGGAAGGGAAGAAGGGGAGCAGGGCGGCCACTTTGTATATATATATTGCTTCTCGACTGCTCACCCATTCACTTCAAACACTTGATAGCATACATATATACAAGTAGAGAGGCGAACATCTTCTTATACACTTGGTCAATTTTATAGATCT
>Ga0182030_10002085_pt1 | contig 42209 bp, 31 predicted proteins | sample 812S3MmetaG_FD_121299 | JGI IMG/M metagenome (GOLD analysis project Ga0182030, IMG submission 121299) | Permafrost microbial communities from Stordalen Mire, Sweden - 812S3M metaG (Illumina Assembly) | ecosystem: Environmental > Terrestrial > Soil > Wetlands > Permafrost | place: Sweden... | reverse complement strand
TCGCCGCCTTTAATCAGTCTCCCTTGGCCGGCTTGGTGGATTTGCGCGGCGTGGATGTGTCCGCGCCGGGGGTCGTGGTGCTGACGACCGCCGAGGAAGGCGAGATCACGTTTGCGCCCGAAAATTTGGAACAGCAACTGCGCCGCTGGCACCAGGTCTATGTCTGGGGCCGGGAAGCCGGCAAAACCATCGCCACCCTGGATCTCGCCGTCGGCGGCAAAGACGTCCCCGCCACCTGGGCGATGGCCGGCACCCCGCCACCGGCCACCCCGGGGCCAGCAGCCCCCCAGCATCCCCGGAGGAACCATGTTTGACGATTCCAACCTTATTGTCGGTCTGGAGATAGGCACATCCAAAGTCTGTGTCGTGGTGGGCGAACTCAACGCCGAGGGCGCCCTGAACATCATCGGCCTCGGTCAGGCGCCCGCCAGCGGCGTGCGCAAGGGCGAAATCGTGGATCCCGCCCAGGCGGAGGAATCCGTGCATTACGCCATTGTGGAGGCAGAAAGAATGGCCAACGTGGAAATCAGCCACGTCTATCTCGGGGTGACCGGCGCGCATATCCGCGGCTTCAACAACCGCGGCATCCATCGCGTTCTCGCCGCCGACCACGAGATCACCGATGTGGACGTTCAGGATGTCGTCAAAAACGCCAAGGCCATCAACCTGCCCGTGGAGAATTGCATCGTGCATGCCGTGCGGCAGCATTTCTTCCTGGACGGCCAGGACGGCATCACCAACCCGGTGGGGATGCTGGGTTCGCTGCTGGAGGTGGATGTGCATGTGGTTCACGGCGTCACCAACCGGCTGCAAAACGCCGTCCGGCTGGTCAAAGGGCTGCACTTGGAGGTGGACGAGATTGTATTCAACGGGCTGGCCTCGTCGCTGGCCCTGTTGACGAATGAACAGAAGGAGCTGGGCGCCCTGGTCATTGATCTGGGGGGCGGCACCACGGAATATGTGGTTTACGTCAACGGCATCATCCGACACACCGGGGTGCTGGCCATTGGCGGCGACCATGTCTCCAACGACCTGGGCCATGGCTTGAAGGTGTCGCTTTCCCGCGCGGAAAAACTCAAGTGCGAACATGGAGCGGCGGTGGTACAGGCGGCGAGCAAGGGCCACACCATCACCCTGGCCCACGAACTGAACCTGCCCGCCCGCACGATCAATCACGAACACCTGCAGCGCATCATGTCCCTGCGGCTCGAGGAGATTTTTCAGATCATCGCCGAAGATCTGGAGCAGGCGGGGTTGCTGGATTATCTGGGGGCCGGGGTTTTTATTGGCGGCGGCGGCGCGCGCATCCCGCACCTGGCCCAATTGGCTGAGTCAGTTTTTAAAGCACCGGCCTTCCTCGGCCAAACCAATTCCATCAGCGGGCTCAAGTCCGCGCTGGATCAGCCGGAATTCCTCACCGCCATCGGCCTCGTCAAATATGCCTCCCTGAAAAGCCGCCGCCGGCCGGCCGGCGGCTTTTTAAGCCTCCTCAAGAACCAGTTTGGCCGGGTCCTGTCCCTGTTTTTTTAAGGCACCCCAGCACCTATGAACCCCGCTGTTGATCCGCAAATCCCCGCCCGGGAAACCACCAACCCACCCGTCATCAAAATCATCGGGGTCGGCACTGCGGGCGTCCGGCTGCTGGAGACCCTGCCCGCCGCTGATTTTACCGGCGCCGCCCGGGTGGCCGTTGACACGGACGCCGCCGCCTTGACCGCCTCCGGGGTCGGCCACAAAATCCAGCTTGACAACCGTCTCGTGCACGGGTTGGACACCGGTGGCGATGCGGAGCATGGTCGCGCCTTGACGGAGGAACAATATTCCACGCTGAAAGCCGCCGGGGCGGGCGCCCAGGTCATTCTCCTGGTGGCCGGTCTGGGCGGCGGCGTGGGCGGCGTCATCACCCCCCTGCTCGCCCGGGCAGCCCGCGAAACCGGCTCGCTGGTGCTGGCCTTCGTCACCCTCCCCTTTGACTGGGAAGGCAATCACCGGCGCGACCAGGCCCGGCAGGATCTCAAACAAATCCGCGCCCAGGCCGACGGCGTCATCTGTCTGCCCAACCAGAAGACTTTCAAATTGATTGATGAAAACACCGGGGTGGTGGAGTTCTTCCGCATTTCCGCCGGGCTGCTGACGGAAGCTCTGCGCGGGGTCTGGCAACTGATGACCCGCCCCGGCTTGATTCAAATCCACCTGGCCGACCTGTGTGCGCTGCTGCGCGACAAAAACTCCGAAGCCGTGTTCGCCTTCGTCGAGGCCGCCGGTTCCGCCCGGGCCCGCGAAGTCGTCGAAAAGCTCCTGGCCCATCCGCTGCTTGAGGAGGGCCGGGCCTTGGCGGAATCCGACACCGTGTTGGTCAACCTCATGGGCGGCCGCGACCTGGCCATGGGGGAGGTCAACCGCGTCATGGAACAAATCACCCGCCAATGCGAACACGCCCGGGTCATCATGGGCGCGTCCGTGGATGAGCCGTTGAAAGACCGCCTGACGGTCACGGTCATCGCCGCCCGGCACGGCCGGCCGGCCGTATCGGGGGACGCTGCCACGTCCCGGAGCGCCCATGCCTGCCCGCCCCCGCGCGAAACGCCCGTCAAACCACACGCCGCCGGCGGGCGCCGCAAGGCCGATCCCAAGCTTCGCCAGGAGCTGCTGCCCCTCGCCACCATCTCCAAAGGCCGCTTCGACAAAAGCGAGCCCACCATCCACGAAGGCGAAGATTTGGACATCCCCACCTACTTGCGCCGGGGCGTCTCCTTGTATTGACCCTAAAGTTATCCCCGGTTCCGCCGATAAGTTGGGCATACCAGTTAAAACTGGTGGTCAGCCAAAAGCAAAGGCTGACAGGGATAACTAACGGGTGAACCGCCCTTCAACAGGTTCGCCCACGGCAAGGATGCCGTATAACAAAAAACCCCCGCAAGGGGTGACTCATGGAAGGAGTCAGTATTATGGGATTAGTCATCAATACCAACGTATCGGCGCTGCAAACCTCGTCGATGTTGGAGAAATCCAACAACAACTTGAGCAAGTCGCTCGAAGAACTGTCCTCGGGATCGAAAATCACTTCGCCCGCGGATGACAGCGCAGGCTTGGCCGTGTCCATGAACCTGACGGAGCAAATGGGGGACAACTCGGCGGCATCGGACAATGTCAACAACGCCGTGTCGTTCAACCAGACCCAAGACGGGTATCTCTCGCAGGTCAACAGCGCCTTGGATCGCATGAGCGAACTGTCCGTGCAAGCCCAGGACGTGACCAAATCGAACGCAGACCGTTCCCTGTATCAACAGGAGTTCAACACGTTGGCCAATTACGTTAACAACGTGGCCACGCAGAGCTTCAACGGGGTCAGCCTGTTCAACGGTGACACCCTCAAGGTGACCATTGACAGCGGCGGCGAGACATTCGACAACAAGGGGGTTAATCTGGGTGCGTCGGTCTATTCGGGCCTGGCCAGCGACTCGATTGCCACCACCACGGGCGCCTCCAGCGCCTTGTCGGACGTGGCCAGCGCCATCACCCAACTGGCGTCGGACCGCGCCACCATTGGCACGAACGAAGAAACGCTGAACAACTATGGTAATCAGCTCCAAACGTTGAACAACAACCTCGCGGCCGCGAACAGCCAGATCATGGATGTGAACGTCGCGACAGAGAGCACCGCCTACGCGCAGCAAAACATCCTCGTCCAGACCGGCACGGCGATGTTGGCGCAGGCGAACGCCATGCCGCAGATCGCGCTCAAACTCTTGGGTTAGACCGCAGGTTAGGTGAAGGGTGAACCGGCCCGGATGGCGCGTTTGCGTCGTCCGGGCCGAGTTCGTTTTGATTCACAGAATTTTGTATATTTAGTGACGGCGGACGCTTGAAGTCATCAAGGATGATTCGAAATCTTCCACCCCCGGCCAGCCGCCGCAACCTGATTTGAACGCCACCCGGATGACGTCCGGCCCCGCCGGCGGGGGCATCCAACCTGAGCCGGCCACCATGTGGTACTGCCGGCCGCCCGTAATTTTAGACCGGCTGATGTTTTGCATTTGCGCCGGACATGGAAGCTGTTAACCTATGCAGGCGATGAATTTTTTACTGGCCTTTTTATGTTTCGCGTTGTTCGCCTTCCTCCTGGGCTGGGGCGTAGTGCTGCTGATGTCCGGCACGCCTTGGTTGTTGGTGGCCGCCCTGCTGGTGTTCGTGGGGGCCTTTGCCAAATTTGGTTGTCAACCGCAATAGGCTGAAAGCTTACTTCACGGGCACGACGAACTTCTGTTGCATGGCGCTTTGAATTTGCGGCCAGCCGTAACCGTCGGCGGCTTTCGTTCCGGAGGCAATGCCCGTGGCAATGGCGGTGGAGACCGAGGTGCCTTCCACCATATAAGCCTGTGTTCCCACAAAGATGATGCTCGTGCCAGGCAGGGCCATGTCCACAAAGCTGCCGAAATCCGCATAAGACGCGATTTGCCCTTGCTGCACGGCCGTCACCGCATTCACCCCGGGGATGGCCGCCGGATAGGTGGGGGCGTTCACCGGTTGGTTGCCCGCCGCCGCAAAGATCAAGACCCCGCCCGCTTCGGCCTGCGCAATCACACTGTCCAGCACCGTGCTGTCCCCGGAACTGCCCAGACTGAGGTTCAGAACGTTGGCCCCCTTGTCCACGGCGGCCTGGATGCCCAAGGCGACGTTCCAACTGGTGGTGGTCGGGTCGGCGCCATAAACATCCACGGGCAAAATCTGGGCCGAGGTGGTGCTGTTGGCGGACGGGGGCATGGACTGCGCCATGGCTTCGTAGATGGTTTGGGCCATGCCGGTGGCATGGGTGGGGGTGCTGCTCGGGGGACCATCATCGCCGGCCACGGAAATCTGAGGCTCCACAAAGGCGGAAACGGACGAAGGGAGCAACTGCGGTTGAATGGGGGTGTCAATCAAGCCCACCAACACTTGGTGCGGAGCGTCCGGCGTGTTGGGATCCAGCGTCAGACTGGGCAAAGACGGGACGTTCGCGCCGGCGGGCAGGGGCGAGACGGCCGGCGGCGGGTCAAAATAGTAGTTGTAATCCACCGCCTGCACGTCGGGATTGGGCTGGAGTTCCCCCAGCGCGCCGGCCGCGGCGGCGTCATCGGAAAACTGCAGGCGGTAAATGCCCAGTTTGTCGTTGCGTCCAATTACTTTGGCGCCCACCTGTTTGGCCAGGGCGTCAATGTCGGTGCCGGGTTTGAGTTTCACGATCAACTCCTTGGGAACGTGGGTGGCGGGCTTGCTCACCGCGACGGACTGCGTGGCCTTGGCCATGGTCGTGCGGAAAATATACAGGCAGGTCGGGCCGTTGGTCTGCGGCACGAACGCAAAATTCAAATCCCCAATCACCCTTTTCAAGGCTTCGCCGGTGGGGAGGTTTTTGAACTTGGTGGACACGCTGTTGTCCGTGCCCGGCTCCACAAAAATGTTCCAGCCGGTTTTATGCGCCACATCCTCCAGCAAAGGCCACAGGGTCACGCCCCGCAGGTCGGCGGTCATCTGGTCGGCGTCGCGATTCCAGACCAACGCATTGGCCCCCGCCGCCGGGAGCGCCAGGCCGAGGACCAACAGCACGGCCGCCAGGAGTTGATAAATCCGCTTCATGGCATCATTTATGGTTGATTGGACAGCAAAACCGGCAATTTGGTCAAAAATGACCAACCCAAGGTAGCCCGGCCGGGCAAAAATAGAAACGTCAAAGATGAATTTGCGATTGAATTTTGGCGGACACAACTTATGTTAATGGACAGAATGATCGCACGGATCCATGTTCGTCGGGCCACGGTGGATGATCTGCCGGCGCTCAAGGCGCTGTGGGAGTCCATGCGCCTGTCGCCGGAGGAGCTGGAGCCCAAGCTCACGGAATTTCAGGTGGTGGAGAACGCGGATCATGAGGTGTTGGGGGCCATCGGGATTCAGTTTACCAAAACCCACGCCCTGCTTCACAGCGAAGGGTACATGGACTATGCCATTGCTGATGAAGCCCGGCAGTTGTTCTGGGAGCGTTTGCAAACCCTGGCCGCCAATCACGGCATCTTCCGGTTGTGGACCCAGGAACGGTCGCCGTTCTGGAAAAGCTACGGCTTTCAACCGCCCGCCGCCGAAACGCTCGGCCGCCTGCCGGAGGGGTGGCGAAATGAATTCGCCGGCGCCTGGCTGACCTATCCCCTGAAAGACGAAGACGCCATTTCCGCCGCGCTGGAGAACCACAAGCATCAATTTGAGCAATACCGCGAGGCGGAAATCCAGGTCGTCCAGCGGGCGAAAGTCCGGGCGCGCACCATCGGCAACTGGCTGACGGTGGTGTTTTTTATCCTTGCGGCGCTCTTGCTGGGCCTCGCCCTGTTTCTGTTCTTCCATAACCAAACCCCGCCCGGCTGAGCAGTGGCCGGCCCTCCGGATCACCCGTTAAACTCGTCGGCGTGATACGAACTGCGCACCAACGGGCCGCTCGCCACGTGGATGAACCCCAGCGCGCGCGCCACCCGGTCGTACGCCGCGAACTGCTCCGGCAGTATGAATTCCCGGACCGGCAGATGCTTCAACGTCGGCTGCAGATACTGTCCCAAGGTCAGAATGTCACACCCCGCCCGGCGCAGATCCTCCATGGCCAAAGCCACCTCCTCCACGGTTTCGCCCAAACCCAGCATGAGGCCGGACTTGGTGTAAATCCCGGCACGCCGCCGCGCCTTTACCCCGGCCAGCACGCTTAATGACCGGTCATAAGTGGCGCGGTGACGGACCTCCGGCGTCAACCGGCGCACGGTCTCCAGATTGTGGTTGAAAATCTGCGGCTCGGCGGCCAGCACCAGGTCGATGGCCGCCGCATTCGCGTTGAAATCCGGCACCAGCACCTCGATGACAATGCCGGGATTCAGCCGGCGCACGGCCTCAACGGTCTGTTGGAAATGCGCGGCGCCCCCGTCTGGCAAATCATCCCGGGCCACGCCCGTGATGACCACATGCCGCAGCTTCATCCGGCGGGTCGCTTCGGCCACGCGCAGCGGTTCGTCGGCCTCCAAGGCGAGCGGCTTGGCCGTGCTGACGGCACAAAAGCCGCACGCCCGGGTGCAGCGGTCCCCGGCGATCATGAAGGTGGCCGTGCCCTTGCTCCAGCATTCCCAATGGTTCGGGCACTTCGCGCTTTCACAGACCGTGTGCAGCTTCAGTTCGTCCAGCAACGCCCGCGTGCGGCCAAAGGTGTCGGCGGTGGGCAGCGGCATCCGCAGCCAGTCCGGCAGGCGGGGACGGGCGGCATTGGGACGTTGAACCATTGAACCGTTGGAGCGTTGAAGGGTTGAACCGTTCAACGACTGCGGCGACACCGTTTGATTCATTGTATCCATATCCATCTTAACCGTTCAACGCTTCAGCCCTTCCCAAAACCCGGCCAGTTCTTCCGGCCCGAAGTCGGCCAGAATTCTACCATCCACGTCCAGCACCGGGGCGAAGCGCTGGCCCGAGAGATTGACCATTTCCGTGAACGCTTTGCTGTCCGCAATCACGTCGAGCGTCTCGTACTTGATGCCGCGCTCGTCCAGCCAGGCAACGGCCTGGTGGCACCACGGACAATACGGTTTGATGAAGAGACGGATCTTCATCCGCCAATCTGCGCCTTGTATTGCTCCGGCGACAACAGCGCCTTGAGCTCCGCCGGGCTGCTCAACTTGATTTTGCACAACCACCCGTCGCTATCCGGCGCGGTGTTCACCAAGGCGGGGTTGTCCACCACCGCCGGGTTCACCTCCAGCACCGTGCCGCTCACCGGCGCGTAGATGTCGCTGGCGGTTTTCACCGATTCCACCACCGCGCAGGGTTCGCCGGCTTTCACCTGCCGGCCCACGGCCGGCAATTCCACAAACACCACATCCGTCAGTTCATGCTGCGCGTGATCGGTGATCCCCACCGTGGCCAGGTCGCCCGTGACGCGCACCCATTCATGCGATTTGGCGTATTTCAGATCGGAAGGCACATTGCTCATAAATTGTGCGGGAAGCTTACGCCGCCGGCGCGGATTCTCAAATCAAAAAGGATTGAAAAGGGTTGAAACAACCTGATTGAAAGGCCCGCAATTGCCCGGACTCAGCCGGACTCAGCTTGACCCCCCCGCCCCCGCAGCTCTTCCCATCCGGCCCGACCGTTCATTTCCAGTCTGCTCATTTGAAAGGTCGGATTAGGTTTGATCGAGCCGGATTGGGTCTGATTCAGCCTCGGGTCCTGGACCTTGAACTTTGGATTTTGGAATTTGAAATTTATGCCGCCGGCGCACGACGCTTCCCGGCGGCGGCGGATCACCCGCCATATGTCATTTACCTATGTCAAAGAACCGTCGCCAGGTTGGCGGACCGTGCCCGGGGACAAAATCACGCTGGCAACCGCTCGTCGCCCTCCCCTTTTAGCCCTGATACTTTGTCGCTTCGGCCGCCGCCGGCACCGTCCAACAGTTTCGATATTACACCCAATGCCCGGCTTGTCAACCTCCGATGTTTCCGGCCCCCCCGCGCCATCCGGCTCCGGTCCGGGCTTCCGGCAGTCCCCGACGGTCATGATCCCAGACCCCATTTCACCGAAGGGCGCAATTGACATCGGCTTAAACTCCTCGCACATTTTCCCGGCGAACCTTGAGACCGCAACCTAACTGGCGGTTCAAACCATTCCCGGAAGGTTCCGGTACGAAACATGAGTCGAACGGGTAAAAAAATTGGCCGTAATGAGCCCTGCCATTGCGGCAGCGGCAAGAAATATAAACATTATCATCTGGCGCTGGATGAGCAAGAGCGTGCCGCCACCCGGCCCGCGCCGCCCGCCCCGAACCCTGCTCCCGACCCCGTGGACATAGCCAAAATCCCGGCGATGTTGAAAACGCTGTCCCGAACCGGCCCGGCCCGGGATCGCGCCGAGTTCGCGGATCTGCAGGCCATGATTGGCCCCGTGCTCGCCTTTGTGGAAAACCAGGAGGAAATCGAGGCGGCCTCCACCGAGTTGGAGGCGCACCGGGCGGAGTTTGAGCAATTGTTGGCGGACCCGCAGGCATATATGGACCGGGCGTTGGCGTTGTTTAAGGACGAGCGTTTCGCCCCGATGCGAGCTACCGTTGCCGATATCCGGCGCGCTTTCGACCAGGTGGGGTATCCCGCAAACACCGCCTCGGACGAACGGACGATAGAAACGTTGTGTGCGGCGATCCTGCATCTGGCCGACAAGAATCGCCGGACCCGGTATTCCACGGAACTCCTGTTGCACCTGCCCGCGTTTGTAACGGCCGGGCGGTATCTGGACGGCTGGATCATTCAGCAATGTGCCGATCAGACCGGCGAGATTGAAGACAAGCCCAATCCGTTTCTGCTGGCAATGTTCTATCATGGCTATGACGCCTGGGTGGCTGAAAAACGGGCGGAAACCGATTCGACGCTGCGAACAATGGGACTGGATCCCGAGCGTCTGCCCACCATGAAACTGGATGAACTTGACGCCTGGGTCCAGGCGCAAGGCGCTGACCCCGCCCAAACCGCCAAAATGGAGGCCTTGATGCAGCAGCACCCCGAGCTGCGTTCCGAAGCCATCGCGAATCTGGAAGCGATGGAGCGCGATTCGGCCCGGTTGTTGGATCAACCGGACGCCGCCTCGCTGCACCTGTCGCCGGCCGAGTTCGGGCCTTGGTTGAAAACGTTAAACGAGCATTTACTGGAAGCGCTGAAAAAGGAGGCCATTGAACCGGAGACCACCCTGACCCCGGCCCTGGCCTCCCAACTGTTGGAGAACGTCATGCTGCCGGTCTTGCGGGAGATGGCGCAGGCCATTTTCACGCCGGCGCGCATCCAGCAATTGATCGGCCAGATCCGGGAATACCGCAAACAACAATTTGCCGCCGGCAACAAGACCATGGCCGCTTGCGCCCTGGGCGCCATCACCTCCCTGGAACGGGAGGACGAACCCAGACTTAATAATTTCCTCATCTCCCTGTGCTATGTCACACTGAAACCGGAAATTGGTCAGGAACCCGTCCCCGCAGCAGAAGCAGGGGAAGTTTGACCGCAAACCAACATTTTAAGAAACGGGCGGCGCAACCCGCTGCCGACCCTCCATTTGCGCCCCGGCCGGTTGGAAGGTGCAGCGCCCGCCCGCCAACTTGTCCGCCGTAATTCTTGCAACGGATCAAAGGAACTGCGTCAGCAAGCCCGGGGCGCAGCCCAGCAGAATCACCAGGGCCGCCAGCAGCAGCAGCGCCAACCGCGTGGGCCACGGCACCCGGATGGCCGGCGCGCCCGCGGCGGCGTCCTCCACATACGCCGCCTTCAGCACCCGCAGATAATAGTAGAATGACACCATGCTCATCACGATCGCCAGAATCACCAACCAAAGCAGGCCGAGATTGTCCCCGGCCTGGACCACGGCGCTGAAGAGAAGGAATTTGCCGGTGAATCCGGCCAGCGGCGGAATCCCGCCCAGCGACAGCAGAAAGATCATCAGGCACAATGACAATCCCGGGGCGCGACGGCTCAGTCCGGCAAAGTTCGCCCAAGCGTCGCCGCCCGTGGCGTCTTCCACCACCGCCACCACGCCGAATGCGCCAATGACCGTGAGCGCGTAAGTGATGACATAAAACATCAGGCCGTCGCGGCCCGTGGGTGTATTCGCCAGCACGCCCAGCAGCATGTAGCCGGCGTGCGCGATGGCCGAGTAGGCCAGCAGGCGCTTCACGCTGGATTGCACAATGGCGGTCAGGTTGCCCAGGACCATCGAGAGCGCGGCGACCACGGCCAGCACCGGCGTCCAACCCGGCAAGGCCCCGTGCCAGACGGCGCTGCCTTCCGCGCCGGCGAAACCGACGCTGAAAATTTGGGCGAGCACGTAGAAACTCGCCACCTTGGAACCGGAGGCGATGAAGGCCGCGCCGGGCGTGGGCGCGCCCTCGTAGGCGTCCGGGGCCCACAGATGAAACGGCACGGCGGCCACCTTGAAGCCGAAGCCAATGACGGTCGTCACGATGGCGACCAGCAGCAGCGGATCCAGACCCTTGCCGGCCAGGCCGGCGGCGATCTGGCCCAGGTTCGTGGAACCGGTGATGCCGTACAGCAGGCTGAAGCCGAACAACAGGAAGGCCGCCGACATCCCGCCGAAGAGGAAATATTTCAACGCGGCCTCGCTGGACCGGGCGTTGTGCTTGTTGAACGCCGTGAGGATGTAAAGCGAGAGGCTGGCGAACTCCAGCGCGAGGAAAATCATCAGCAGATCCGTGGCGCTCACCAGCAGCATCAGCCCGATGGTGCCGAGCAAAATCAGCGACAAATATTCGCCCACATGGTTGGTGAACTTGCCGGAAGTGGAAATGAGGAGGGTGAAAATGGTCAGGACAAGCAGCACGACTTTCAGGAAATCAATTGTCGGATTGACGATCAGAAAGCCGTTGAGCGAATCAGCATCCGTCTGGCCCTGCAGGCGCAGGCCGGCAAACCCCGCCGCCGCCACACAGCCAAGAATGGAAAGGAAAGCCCCCCCGTTGAAGCGGCGCGCCACAGATTGGCCGCGCAACAGGGTCAAATCCGCACCCAACACCACCAGCACCGTGAGCGTCAGGATGGCCTCCGGCCCGGCGAGCCTTAAAATATCCAGATATGGATTCACAGCGCGCCCCCTTTCAACAAACGCTCAAACAACGGGGATTTGAAGCACGGTTCAATCCAGTTCATCAGCAGGTCGGGGAACAGACCGATGACCAGCGCCGCGCCGATGAGCAACACGGCGCCAAAGCGTTCCGGAACGGAAATGGGTTCCAGCGGGTGATCATGGCCGGCATGGGCCGGCGGGGCGTCGGAATAAAAGCCTTTGTGAATCGCCCGCAACGTATAGGCCACTCCAATGAGGATGCCGACCCCGGCGAGCAGGGTCAGTTTCGGGAACACCAACCACGCGCCCATCAACACTTGCAGTTCCGCCACAAAACCGCTGAACCCGGGCAGGCCCATCGAGGCCATGCCGGCGATCACGAACGTCACCGCCGCATACGGCAGCCGGCGGCCAAGGTGCATCGTTTCCAGGTCGTTGAAATCGCGGGTGTGGGTGCGGTCATAGACCATGCGGCCCACCACGGCAAACAGCAGCCCGGCGATGATGCCGTGCGAAAACATCTGCAGCACCGCGCCATCCAGCCCGAGGGTGTTGAGCGTCGCCAGCCCCAGCAGCACGAAGCCCATGTGGCTGACACTGGAGTAGCCGATGACGAACTTGAAATCGCGCTGCACCAGCGCCACGCCGGCGCCATAGACAATCCCGATCACCGCCAGCAGCGCAATCGCCCACTGCCAGTCCCGTACGCCTTCCGGGAACATCAGCATCGCCACGCGCAGGCAGCCGTAGGCGCCCAGCTTCATCACCACGCCGGCCAGCAACATCGAGCCGGCGGTCGGCGCGGCAACGTGGCCGGTGGGCGCCCAGGTGTGAAACGGCCACAGGCCCGCCAGAATCGCGAAACCGATGAACATCACCGGAAACACCCAGTATTGAAACGCGGGCGGGAAGGAAACCTTCGCCAGTTCTGTCAAATCCAACGTGGCGTGGCCGAGTTGCGCGCGGGCCACCACCCAGGCGGCGATCAGGCCGATGAGGACCAGGTGGCTGCCCACAAAAGAATAAATCGCCAGTTTCATCGCGCCGTATTCTTTGCGCGTGCTGCCCCAGCGGGCGATGAGGAAGTATTTAGGGATGATCGTCAGTTCGTAAAACACGAACAGCAGCAGCACGTCAAAACTGAGGAACACGCCGTACACGCCGCCGATGAGCACCAGATAGAACGCGAAAAATTCCTTGGTGCGCTGCTCAATGTTCCACGAGAACAAAATACCGGCCACGGCCGCGAGGCCCGTCAGGACCACCAGCACCAGGCTGATGCCGTCCGCCGCGAGGTAATAGTGGGCGCCAATCGCCGGAATCCAATCCAGCCGGGTAATCTGCGTGACCTCGCCCGGATTGGTCTGCTGAATGGCGCCCGCAAACGCCACCACACAACCGGCCACGGCCGTGAGCAGGGCGACGATGCGCGCGGCCCGCGCGTTGTCGCGCGGCAGCAGCATCAGCACCAGCACGCCGATAAAAGTGATATAGATGGTCCAGGCCAGCATGATTTAAATTCAATGTTGCGCGAGTTTCATCACCGTCGGGTCAATAAAGTTCAGCAGGATCTGCGGCCAGATCCCCAGCACAAACATCAGCACGATGCCGGGGAGCACAAGCCAGCGTTCGGCGGTCGTGAGGTCCGGCAGCTTGGCCCAGCGCTCGTTCAAGGGGCCGCAGAACACCCGCTGGATGAGCGTGAGCAGGAAAATGGCGGTGACCAGGAGACCGAGGGTGGACAGCGTCGCCGCCCAGGGTGCAAGCGGAAACACGCCTTTGAAAATCAGAAATTCGCCGACAAAGCCGTTCAACCCCGGCAGGCCCAGAGACGAAAACAGCGCGATGCCCATCAGGCCGGTGAACACGGGAACGACTTTGCGGATGCCCCCGAAATCGCCGAGGCCGCGCAGCCCGCCGGTGCGGCGTTCGAGGAGCGCCACGAACAGGAACAGCGCGGACGCGGTGAGGCCGTGATTGAACATCTGCAGCAGCGCGCCATCCAGCGCGGCGGCTTTCTGGAGGTCCGGATTATTTACGCCGGTCGCCACACCGGCCGCCGCAAAGAGCGCCAGCAGACAGTAACCCAGATGGTTGATGGACGAGTAGGCGATGATGCGTTTGAGGTCGCGCTGCGCGAAGGCGGCGCAGGCCGAGAGCACGATGGTCGCCACGGCCAGCCAGAGCAGCGGCGTGAGCACCTGCCGGACTTGATCAGGGAAGATCGGCAGCAGGATCCGCAGGAAACCATACACGCCCATCTTGGACATCACGCCGGTGAGCAACATGGTCACCGGGCTGGGCGCCTCGGCATACGCGGCGGGCAACCAGGTGTGGAACGGAATCAACGGCACCTTCACCGCGAACCCCAGGAACGCGCCGAAGAAGACCAGCAGACCGATGTGCGCCTTCCACCCCAGCACCGCCCCGAGTTTGGCGGCCAGATCGCCGGACTTCGCCAGGCCGGCCAGTTTGATGAAATCAAAACAGCCCGGTTCGGTCGGGGTTTTGGTGGCCACCCAGAGGGCCAGAAAACTCAACAGCAACGTCACGCTGCCCACCATCGTGTAAATGAAAAATTGCGTCGCCGCCGGGCCGCGCCGCGGGCCGCCCCAGAGCTTGATGAGGAAAAACGCCGGGATCAGGCCGAGTTCCCAAAACAGGAACCAGTGGAAAAAGTTCAGGGCGGTGAACGTGCCGAACAAGCCGGCCTGCAGCCACAGCACCAGCGCATGATAAACGTGCGGCCGGTCGTCCTGCTGCCAGGAGGCGAGCACCGCCAGCGGCGTGACGATGGCCGTGAGCAGCACCATCAACAGTCCCAGGCCGTCCACACCCAAATAATACTGGATGCCCAAGGTGGGCACCCAGTCGGCCTGTTCCACAAATTGCAGTCCGCCGGAATTGACATCAAAGTGCATCCACAGGCAGAACGCGCCGATGAGCCCGACGAGACTGAACGCCAGCGTCAAACCGCGCACGAGATTTTTCCGTTCCGCGCCCAAGCCGGCGACCACCAGGCCGCCCAGAAACGGAACGAGGATGAGAATGGTCAGCCAGTGATTCATGCTTTGCGCCCCCAAATCAGGAAAAGAATCAGCGCCACCAGCGCCACGCCGATGATCCGCAGATACGTTTGCACGCGCCCCGTTTGCAATTTGGACAGTTCGCCGCCGCCCTGGCGGAGCGACTCGCAGCCGGTGTCAAAGCCGAAGTTCACCAGATGTTCATCGGTCAACCGGTAGAGCCAGGCCAGACCCAGGGTGACATAGGTGACCGCCAAAACCGCGCCGCCAAAGATCCAGCGGTCGAAAAAGTCGCAGAGCTGCGCGGTGAAGGCGTTGAAGCGGATGACGGTCGCCTCGTAAAACTCATCCACATAATATTTGTTCTGCAGCACTTTATAAATGGCCGGTTGCGCGCGTTCCAAAACGTCTTTTTCCTCCGCCGTTTGGCGCGGGCGGATGCCGTAGAGGAGCCAGCCGAGACCAAGGCCGGTGAACACAATCACCGCCGAGGCCAGCATCAGCCCGAGCGTGCCGCCTTCAGTGAGCCGGCCCAAATCAAAGGGGGTTGCTTCGCCGGTCAGATAACCGTCAAACCACGGCCACGCGGGCGTGCCGATGAAGCCCAATAGAATGGCGAACCCCGCAAGGATGACCAGGGGCACGGTCATGACGGCGGGGCTTTCGTGCGGGGTGCGGCCGTCCCCGGCCGCAGCAGCATGAATACTGACGGAGCCATGAGATAAACCCTGCGCCTGATGCGAATGCGGAGTGCGGCCGTCCTCGGCCGCAGCAACGTGGGAGCTGGAAGAGCCCTGAGATAAAACCTCCGCCCGATGCGAATCGTGACTGCTGCGGCCAGGGACGGCCGCACTCCGATATTGGCCAAAGAACACCAGCGCCACCTGGCGGGTCATGTAAAACGCGGTGCACAGCGCACCCGTGCAGCCGAGATAAAATGGAATTTGCGACACCGACCAGCCGTGCGCGGCGTGCAGAATTTCATCCTTGCTCCAGAAGCCGGAGAAAAGCAGCGGAAAGCCGGAGAGCGCCAGCATCCCAATGGCGTAAGTGGCAAACGTCAGCGGCATGTATTTCTTGAGTCCGCCCATGTTGCGCACGTCCTGCTCCTCATGGCAGCCGTGGATGACCGAGCCGGAACCCAGGAACAGCAGCGCCTTGAAAAACGCGTGGGTGATGAGATGGAACATGCCGACCGCCACGCCGCCGACGCCCAGACCCATCATCATGTAACCGAGCTGTGAAACCGTCGAGTAGGCGAGGATGCGTTTGATGTCGTTTTGCGCGACGGCGATGCTGGCGGCAAAAATCGCCGTGATGGCACCAACCCACGTCACCACCGTCAATGCCGTCGTCACCGGCACACCGTGTCCGCCGATGATGCCGCCGGCGGCCATCAGCGGATAAACCCGCGCGACCAGAAACACGCCGGCGGCCACCATCGTTGCCGCGTGGATCAAAGCACTGACCGGCGTGGGGCCTTCCATCGCGTCCGGCAACCAAACGTGCAGCGGCACCTGGCCGGATTTGCCAACCGCGCCCAGAAAAATGAGCAGGCCGATCATGGTGGACACCGCCAGCCCGCCGAGGGTGGCGTGTGCCGCCATTTGCGTGAGCGCCGAGCCTTCCAGGCAGCCGTGGCCGTGGTCATAGAAATTCAGCGTGCCGGTTTCCGCGTACAACCAGACCATGCCCAGCAGCAGGCCGAGGTCGCCGATGCGCGTGGTGATGAAGGCCTTCTTGGCCGCCGCCGCCGCGCTGGGTTTGTGATACCAGAACCCGATGAGCAGGTAGCTGGTCAGTCCCACAATTTCCCACGAGACGAAAAACAGGAACAGGTTGTTGGCGATGACCACGCCCAACATGCCCGCCGCAAACAGGGCCAGGAAACAGAAGAACCGCATGAAATTCTCGTCGTGCGCCATGTAGCCGACGCTGAAGATGAAGATCAGCGTGCCGACAAACGTCACCATCATCAGCATGACGGCCGTGAGCGGGTCAAGCACCCAGCCCAGGTCCATCCAGTGGCCGCCGAATTGAATCCAGTGGAAACTGAAAATTTCCCGGAACGCGCCGGGACCCGTGTGCCCCAGCGTGGCGCTGAACGCGCAGAGCGAGAGCAGGAACGCCACCCCCATCGAGCCGATGGCCAGCGTGGCCGCCAGCTTGCGCTGCGGCTGCTTGTTGACGGCGATGATGCCCGCCGCCCCCAAAGGCAGCGCCGGAATCAGCCAGAGATTATTGACAATCCAGATCATCCCTTCAGGTCCTTCACTTCATCCAAATTCGAGGTTTTGTAATGGCGGTAGATGGCGATCACCAGGGCCAGGCCGACCGCCGCCTCCGCCGCCGCGATGGCGATGGAAAAAATCACAAACATCAAGCCGGTCAACGCCTCGGGATGCGGGCCGTAGCGCCAAAAGGCGATGAAGTTCAGGTTCGCCGCGTTGAGCATCAGCTCGATGCCGACCAGCGCGAGAATGGCGTGCCGCCGGGTGACCGCCCCGGCAAAGCCGATGGCGAACAGCAGCGCGGACACGAGCAGGCAGCCTTGCAGCGGCGTCATGTTTTCCTCCCGGTGGTTTCGTCTTTCGCCGGTTCCTTCAAGGCGATGATGACCGCGCCGATCATGGCCGCCGTGAGCAGCAGGCCGATGATTTCCAGCGGCAGAACATATTTCGTCATCAGCAGGCCGCCGATGTCCTTGACGGTGACGGCGGGTTCGGCGGTGGTCTCCTTCGGCAAGGCGGCAGAGTTCAGCACCGCCCAGCCGAGGAGGGTGAAGAGCAGGACGGAAATCGCCGTGCCGTAAATCCAGCCGGGGGCGAGCACCGACTGGTTGGGCGCCTCGCCGCTGCGCGTGAGCAAAATCGCGAACACGATGAGAATGGCGACCGCGCCGACATACACCAGGATTTGGGCAAAGCCGACGAACTCGGCGTCCAGTTGCAAATACAATGCCGCCAGCCCGGCCAGGGCCGCCACGACCGCCAGCGCGCAATGCACCAGGTTGCGCAGACTCATCGCCGCCGCGGCGGCCAGCAGCGTCACGATGGCGGTGATGATGAAATACAGGGACATGGTTAAATCGTTGAAGCGTGGATGCGTTGAAGGGTTAAAACGTTGAAGCGTTCAAGCGCTGAAGGGTTAAACCCTGGCGCACTCCCCAACTTCAGAATGTGACAATTCATGGTGTTCATTCCGCGTAGCGATAGGTGCGCTTGCCGATGTTTTGGTGGTGCATCAGGCCGCGTCCGAGCAGGGCGTAGGCGCCGAAAATAATCACGGTGCAGACCGGCCAGCGCGCCCAACCGGGCCCCATGAAATGCCAGACCCCGGCGGCGATGATGTTGACCAGCGCCAGCGGCAGCATGAATTTCCACGCGAGGTTCATCAGTTGGTCCATGCGCAGCCGCGGCAGGGTGGCGCGAATCCAGATGAAGACAAAAACGATGGCCATGATCTTCGTCAAAAACCAGACGTAGGACGGAATCCAGGTCAGGAACGACACCGGGGAGGTCCAGCCGCCCAGAAAGAGCGTGATGCCCAGGCCGCTGATGGCGAACATGCCCAGATATTCGCCGAGGAAAAACAGCGCGAACTTGAACCCGGAATATTCCGTGAAGTAGCCCGCGATGATTTCGGATTCCGCCTCCGGCAGGTCGAACGGCGAGCGGTTGGATTCCGCCAGCGACGCGATGAAAAACAGGATGAAGCCGGCCAGGCCCCAGGGCGTGAACACAAACCAGTTGGCGAGGCCGAATGTGTAAACATCCTGCGCGGCGACGATGTCCGCCAGTTTCATGGAACCGACCATCATCACCACGGTCACGGCGGAGAGGATGAGCGGAATTTCGTAGCTGATCATCTGCGCGATGGCGCGCATGGCGCCCAGCAGCGAGTATTTGTTGCGGCTGGACCAGCCGGCCATGAACACGGACAACTCCACCCCGCCGCCGACGGCGAAAAAGAACAGCAGGCCGGCGTCGTAATCCGCCACGGTCATGTTGCGGCCGAACGGCAGCACGGCGTAGGCGAGCAGCACCGGAATGAGCATCACGACCGGCGCGAGGAAATGGACGACTTTGTCCGCCGCCCGCGGCACGATGTCCTCCTTGGTCAGCGATTTAACACCGTCCGGGATGAACTGGCCGAAGCCGCACAGGCGGATCTTGGTGAACGGGATGCCGACGCGATTGGGGCCGTAGCGGTTCTGGATGCGGCCAATGCCCTTGCGCTCAAAAATGGTGGTCACGGCGAACACGCCGGGAAACACCATCAGGATGAACGTGATGGAAATCAACGCGCCCACCAGCGGGCGCCAGGCGGCGGGCAGAAAACCCTCGAGCCAGTGCAAACCGGTGACAAAAATTTGATCGAACTGGTCAACCATTGCTATTTCAGTCTTTCAAAGTACAAATTTTCCCGCGGGCAATCACCCGGATTTAGTGGACAGCTTTCATGCGCACCGGCCTGAAGCCCGGCGCTGATGAAAGGTGAATTATGCCATGACCATTGTCCCGGTGCATCATTTAAATTATTTCGTTGCACTCGCGGCGGGCGGCGCGGCGGCGGGCGCTTTCGCCTTCGCCTCGGCGGCGGCCTTGGCCTTGGCCTCGGCCTTGGCTTTCTCGACGGCCAGGGCGGCGTCGGAATCGGCGGCGTCCTGCGGATGGATCTTGCGGTAATGCTCGTTCGGCCGGGCGAGTTTTTCCTTGGTGTACAGCAGGCCGCCGAAGCGGTCGTCCGTGCTTAATTCGAACTCCGTGTCCATTTTGATGGCCTCAAACGGGCAGACCTCCACGCAAATCTGGCAGCTCATGCAGACGGAAATGTCTATGTCAAACGTCTGCGGATAAAGTTGCGGCTGGCCTTTGTAATCGGGCTTCTTGTCCTTGCTCTTGACGATATAAATGCACTTGGGCGGACATTCCTTCTCGCAAATCTGGCAGGCCACGCAGCGCAGGCCCTTTTCCCGGTCGTCGCCGTCAAAAACCAAAAACGGAAACTGCCGGGTGTTTTCCTTGGGCACCAGGCGCTCTTCCGGATACTGCACAGTGGTGAGCCGCTCCTTGGAGACGTAGCTCCCAAAGAAGTTCTTCGCGGTCACCGCCATGCCTTTGACCATTTGCTCGCCCAGCATAAAATAAAGAGGTTAAAGGTTGCCTGTTAAATTAACGTTCATCGGTCCACCTCGCCCAGGACAATGTCCACGCTCCCGAGAATGACCACCGTGTCGGAAATTTTGTGGCCCAGGCACATGTCTTCCAAGATCGTCAGATTGATGAAGCTGGGCGGCCGCACCCGGTAGCGGTACGGGTTCGGCGAGCCGTCGCTGATCAAATAAAAGCCCAGCTCCCCTTTCGGCCCTTCCACGCGGCCGTAAACTTCGCCAGGCTTGGGCCGGAAGCCGCGCAGCTTCGCCTTCGGGTCCACCACCGGCCCGGCGGGGATGTCCGCCAGCGCCTGCTGCAACATCTTCAAGCTCTCGCGCATCTCCAGCACGCGCACCATGTACCGGTCGTAAACGTCGCCGTGCTCGCCCACGGGCACCTTGAAATTGAACCGGCTATACAGCCCGTACTTGTCCACCTTCCGCAGGTCGTAGTTCACGCCGGCGGCGCGCAGCATGGGACCGGTGATGCCCGCGCTCACCGCCAGGGACCGGGGCAGGATGCCGACGTGCTGCGTGCGGGCGAGCAGGATCTCATTTTCGGTGAGGAACCTTTCAAACTCGTCCAAGAACCGGCCGTAACCGTCCACCAACATTTTGGTCTCCGCCAGCCACGCCGCCGACACATCCACGCGGACGCCGCCGAACCGCAGGTAATTGCACATCATCCGCGCCCCGCTGACGGACTCGAAGAGATCGAGAATCTTCTCGCGTTCGCGGAAGGCGTACATCATCGGCGTGCCCAGCGCGCCCATGTCCTGCACAAAAAAGCCGATGAGACAGGTGTGGTTTTGCAGCCGCGTCAGCTCGGCCATGATGATGCGGATGTATTCGGCGCGTTCCGGCACCGCCAGCCCGGCGAGCTTTTCCACGGTGAGGGCGTAGGCCCAGTTGTTCGTCATCGAACAGAAATAATCCAGCCGGTCCGTGTACGGCATCGAGGAGAGGTAGGAAATGTTCTCGCCGATCTTCTCGTGGTTGCGGTGCAGGTAGCCGAACACCGGCTTGAGTTTCACCACCGTCTCGCCGTCCAGCACCACGTCCATGCGGAAGACGCCGTGCGTGGAGGGATGATGCGGCCCCATGGAAATCTCCAGCAGCTCGCCGATGGGCGTGCCGGATTCGTCGGTTTTCGGCCGTACGGCGTAACTTTTCGGCGGCTCGACGGCGGCGGGCAGGCTCACGCTTTCACCTCCGGCGGATAATGCTTTTTGGCCAGCTCCAACACTTCGTCGTGCGGCGTGGGCTCATATTCAAAATCATCCGGCGCCATATAATCTTTGCGCATGGGGTAACCCACAAAACCGTCCCACATCAGGATCCGGCGCAGATCGGGATGGCCGTCGAAAATGACGCCGTACAAATCATAAACTTCGCGCTCCTGGAATTCCGCGCTCCGCCAGACCGGGGTGAGCGACGGCAGATGCGTGAGATCGGCGCGGTTTTCCGTGCGCAGCCGCAACACCACCGGGCCGTGCTTCAATTCCATGGAGTACAGGTGGTAAACCACCTCCAAATGGCCGGAGCGCAGGGTCTCGATGATTTCCTCGACCTCTTTTTCCACGCCTTCGACCAGCACCTTCTTTTTGACCTTGGTTTTGATGACGGATTCCGGCCAGTCCACGCCGGTGACGTTGGAGCAGTAATCCAGGCGCAGTTGCGCGTCGTCGCGCAGCAAGGTGCCCACCTCCACGCCGCGGCCGGCTTCCACCAGCAGCGAGCGCTCCCCCGCCGGACACTCGTTCGGGAGAATGTCCAACCGGGTCAGCGGCAGCAATTTCTCGATCCGCGCCTTGATTTGTTCGAGGGTTTCCACGGCTTAACGCGGGCTGGCCGGCGGTTGCCAGATTCCAGGATTGTTCGGGGGCTCGAGGTCGTGCTCGCCGTAGGCCGGCACGGGAAATTCCCCCGGGACGTCGGCGTTCAAGTGCCGCGGCCGGTCGGGACCGGTGAGCTTCTGGTTCAGGATTTTTTCCTGCAAGGTCATGATGGCGTGAATCAGCGCCTCCGGGCGCGGCGGACAGCCGGGGATCGCCACATCCACCGGCAGATAACGGTCAATGCCCTTGAGGACGTTGTAGCCCTGCTTGAACGGGCCGCCGGAAATCGCGCAGGCGCCCATGGCGATGACGTATTTCGGCTCCGGCATCTGGTTGTACAGCCGGACCACCAGCGGCGCCATTTTTTTGGTGACCGTCCCGGCGACGATCATCAGGTCCGCCTGGCGCGGCGAGGGCCGGAACACTTCCGCGCCGAACCGGGCGAGGTCGAACCGCGCCATGGACGCGGCCATCATTTCGATGGCGCAGCAGGCGAGACCAAAGGTCAGCGGCCACACGGAGTTGGCACGGCCCCAGTTGTACAGATCCTCCAGGGTGGTCACATAGACGCCCTGCTTCTGCAATTCGCTTTTGAGGCCTTCTTCAATCATGGCATCATCATTCCGGGTTCAGTTCCAGGTGAGAATCCCTTTGCGCCACGCCCACACGAGCCCTTCGACCAGCAGCAGCAGAAAGACGATGAGGGCGACAAACGCCCCGGCCGACAGGCCGGTGAACGCCACCGCGAACGGCAGCAGGAAGATCGTCTCCACGTCAAACACCAGAAAGATGATGCCGTAGAGATAATATTCCGAGCGGAAATGAATCCATGCATCCCCCTTGGCCTCCAAACCACACTCGTAAATGGCGTTTTTGTCCTGACCGGGCTTCTGCGGCGAAAAGAATTTCGCCCACGCCCAGGCCGCCGCCAGCGGGGCCAGGGCAAAGCCCACGGCCGCCGCCATCAGCAACGGCAGCACCCAATAATTATGGTCGGTCGAGATCATCAGAAAAAACCGGCGCTCACATCCTAACGCCCGGCATCGGGCGCATCAAGTCCAAAGACAGCCCAATGCAGCCTCCCCGGGTGGATTCAAAAACCGGGGTGGGGACGGCTCGTCCCCATGGTTTGTTCGATAATATTGAAAATGCGGGGACGAGCCGTCCCCGCCCCGATTTTTGCGCGTCCTTGAATCGGTGCTGCAGCCTCCCAATAAACTTATGTTCGGCACCAACTGGTGGAACAGGAGGGGGGAGCGGGAAAATTCAACCCGCAAACCGGTCAGGGGCGCGGCCAAGAACTGAGGAGAGCCGGTCGTGTGACCGGCTGCATCCCGAACTCCCAAATGGCGCCCCGCTTGCGCCTATCCGGCCGTTAAGGGTGGTAGTACGTGGTCACGTTCAAAAGCCAGTCGAGGTCGGCATTTTTGTCTGGACCCGGAGACTCCGGTGTACCACTGTTATCCGTAATCGTCCACGTGAGCACCGTTGCATCGCGCCATTTCTTAATGATGGCGTGTCCGTCGCAGAACGCCATGCCACACGCCCCGTTGTGGTAACTGGCCGGACAGTCAATCCAACCGTCGCCGGTGGGAGGATTTGCGGTATTGTTTGGATTATTGACAAAAAATGCGTCGTTCATGCTGTAAGGATTCTCATCGAGGAACGTCCACAAATTGGCGGCGCCGGGATGCACCATCGCGGACTCCTTCGTATAGACAGTAAACCCTTTGGTAAAATTAGGATAACCTATGCCATTCAAGTAACCATTCATGGACATGCTGCGCACGCGCGGGTCGCCGGAACCGCCCATGGCGTTCACCACCTGGCTCGAGGTGACATAGGTGCTGACATCGGCGGGGCAGCGGTAGGTACCCGGTTGTTTGATATACTGATAAAGCAGGCCGGCCTTGACCCAGTCGGTATTGGTGGGCTCCGTGCCGGTATTGGCGTTTACAAGTCCCGGACACCACTGCGGGTCAGCGTTGGGATCGGTGGCGCTCTGGTCGCCGGTGCTCCCATTAGGCACCAACAAACCCTTGTTGTCATTGTAGTACATGATCCAGGCCAACCCGAGCTGGCGCATATTGCTCTGACACTGGATTCCTTGGGCCTTTTTCTTGGCCTTGGCCAGGGCGGGCAGCAGCATGGCCGCGAGGATGGCGATGATGGCGATCACCACCAGCAGTTCAATCAACGTAAAGCCTGTGACGAGCCGCCGCCATAATGGCCGCCCGGCTGATTTTGCTCCGATTTTCTCTTTTACCGTGATTTTCATATTAACTGGGTCTGATAATTTGTTAATCCCACGACTTGCGTGGGAGGGATTAATGTAATTCTCCTCCTTCTCCATGGATTTGCAAGTTATTTTTCTGAACGTTTCTTGCTGAAAGGTGCACACCCTTACCCTGCCCCCGGAGCGCCGGTCTCTGACCGGCTTACAGCCGCACACTCGTCGCACAAGGGTTCCTTTGCTGGCCACCGTTCTGATGGCTTGGACGTCCAAAGCCGGCGCTTCGCTTCGGGGGCAATGCCGGGCACCCGGTTGAGGTTGACAACCCGCCATGGGCAGGTCAGGCTGGGAATATGACTCGCAAGATTACCGGAAACCACCCCGGAATTCTGCTGGGGGCCGTGCTGGGCGCCACCCTGGTTGCGTCCGCGCCGGCCGCTGATCCCGTGTTGGGCCAATCGCCACGCTATTGCAATCCGCTGCCCATGGTCAGCGGGGGTGGAGCGTCCGCCTCCGGCGACGTCACCGTCATCCCGGACCACGGCAAATATTACATGTACTGCACCGGGGGCGGGGCCTGGGTTTCCGACGACCTGCTGAATTGGAGCTTCCATTTGGTGCCCAACGTCCCGGTGGCGCCGCATGTGGTGAAATACAACGGCGCGTATTACATGGGGGGCAACGACGGCCCGCTCCTCAAGGCCGACAACCCCCTTGGCCCCTTCACCCGCTTCAGCGACTGGACCAACACGCCCAACGTGGCCGGCGGTTGGAACGGGGCGTTCGACATTGACATCTTCGTGGACGACGACAACCAGGCCTATCTTTATTATCCGGGCCGCGGCGTCAGCGGCATCTTTGCCGTGCCGCTGGCGACCGGTGACCTGGCCCGGTTCGCCGGCCCGCCGAAACACCTCTTCGCCTTCAACCGGGACCATCTGTGGGAACGCTACGGCGAGATGAACGAATACCCCGATGTGGCGTGGATCGAAGGACCGTGGCTCCAAAAGCACAACGGGATCTATTACCTGGAGTATTCCGCCTCGGGCACGCAATGGAAGACCTATGCCGAAGGGTATTACACCGCGACGAACCCGATGGGGCCCTTCACCTATGCGCCCAACAACCCGCTGCTGCGCCGGACGGAAGGCCTGGTGACCGGCACGGGCCACGGCAGCATTGTCGAAGGCCCCGGCCATCAGCTCTGGCAGTTCTACACCATCGTGCTGGACAATCCTCCGGGCGGACGGCGCATCGGCATGGATCCGGTCGCTTTTGACAAGGACGGCGGCATGTCCGTCCGCATCACCGACACGCCGCAATGGGCGCCAGGCGTGGTGCCGGATCCCGCGAAGGACGGCGACTCCGGGTCCATTCCCGTCAGCATCAACAAAGTTCGCGCCATGAACGCGCTGTCCCGGTTCTCCTCGCAGCAGCCCGGCCATGACGCGGCCTACGCGGTGGACAACTCGAGCGGCACCTGGTGGGAGCCGGCCCCCACCGACCCGCAGCCGACGCTGACTTTGGACCTGGGCCCGGCCACCCGGTTTGACGTCGTGCAATTGTTCCGGATTGACTCCCTGCGGCTGCTGTTCAAGGGGAGCGGCCGCTTCGACAGCGCGCCGCCGCCCAACGATGCCTATCAATACCGGCTGGAGACCTCCACTGACGGCAGTACCTACACGACGGTGCTGGATCAAAGCACGAACGCCGTCGTCCGCAACACCGTTTTTGAGGAATTTCCGCCCACCACCTGCCGGTTTGTCCGGCTGACCATGACGAATTGGCCGCGCACGACGCCGCTGGGGATCATCGAGTTCACGGTTTTCGGAAAGCCGGCCGGCTCCCTGCCGGCGGCGCAACCGATTCCCGGGACGCCTTGAGCAGGCCTCTAGGATAACGGATTCGCCTGATAGCTTCGGTCCCGAAGTTCAAAAAAGTCGAAGTCGGCCGGGCGCCGGGTTCCACTTAGGTCCTGGCACGCCATGCCGACGAATGCGCCGGTGAAATTCGGCGTGCCCGGAGCGCAGGCTTCGTCGGAGAGAATGCTCGCGTCGAACTGCTGCGGCAACCAGCGCCAGCCGGGGTCCACCCCTGCCACGCGGTAGGCGAAGCGCAGCCGTTCAAAATCAAGCTCGGCGCGCAGATGCACGGGTTTGCCGGCGGGAATCCCAATGGGCGGCGTAAAGGCGTCGGTCTGCGGCGAGTCGGGCAGGCCGGACATCACCCGCAGGTGTTTCCCGGTGGTTTCATCGTGCGAGAGGTGCAGGTAATGGAACTTCGCGCTGTTGTAGTAGCAGACCAGACCCGCGCTCTGCTGAAAATGTTCCGGCTCGAATTCCACGACGGTCATGGCGCTGAGACAATGCGATTGCTGGCGGCGCGCCACGAGGGCTTGCGTGAACAGACTGCCGATCGTCTCGTGGCCATGGAGCCGCAGGAAGCCCGGACGGGCGGTGAGGCTGAAGATTTCTTCCGGCCACGGCGTGCGCAGCCATTGGAAATCCACCGGCAGTTGCGGAGTGTTAAAATCATCGCGGACCGGCGGCGGCGGGAACGGGTGGGCGGGCAATCCGGGGGCGGGCGTTTCCAGCGTGGGAAGCCCCCGCCCGTCCAGCGTCCGCAGCCAGTCGTCCGGCCCCCACACCATTTTCTGGATGGCCGTTTCCCGGCCGAGCGGGCAGCGGCCGCGGTTGCGCAACGGCCGCCCGCAGAGATAGACCATGTAAGTCGCGCCGTCCGCCGTCTCCACCAGGTCCGCGTGACCGGCGCGTTGCAATTCGACGTCGGGCCGGTGCCGGGCGCTCAGGATGTGGGTGTCCGGATGCAACTCGTACGGGCCGGCGAGGTTTCGCGAGCGCGCCATCGTCACCGCGTGTCCCCAGCCCGTGCCGCCCTCCGCCGAGAGCAGATAATACCAACCGTTGCGCTGGTAGAGATGGGGCGCTTCGGTGAACCCGAGCGGCGTGCCCGGGAAAATGTTCTTTCGCTCGCCGACGAGCTGGCGGTCACGGACCGAGTATTCCTGGAGGACGATCCCGGCGAAGCGGTTGTTGCCGGGCCGGTGGTCCCACAGCATGTTCACCAGATATTTGCGGCCGTCCTCGTCGTGAAACAGCGACGGATCGAAGCCGCTGCTGTTCAGCGGAACGGGGTCCGACCAGCCGCCGTCAATGCGCGGGCTGGTGACGAGGTAATTGTGAAAGTCGCGCAGCGACGCGCCCCCGGCGCCGCCAACGGTGGTGCGCCCGTAGCGTTTCACGTCGGTGTAAATCAGCCAGAACAGGCCGTCCGCGTGCGTCAGGCACGGCGCCCAGACGCCGCAGGAATCCGGGGCGCCCAGCAGGTTGAGCTGGCGGGCGCGATCGAGCGGACGCGTCAGCAGCCGCCAGTGCACCAGGTCGCGCGAGTGATGAATCTGCACCCCGGGATACCACTCGAACGTCGAGGTGGCGACATAGAAATCGTCGCCCACGCGAACGATGGACGGATCGGGGTTGAAGCCGGGAAGAATTGGATTGTGGATCGTGGTTTCGTCAGACATGGCAGTTTTCATTTGACCGCACTGGTTTTAGGTTCGCGCACCAGGGTCCATAACACGGCGGCGCCGACGAGATCAAGCCCGGCGAGGCCGATGAAGAACGGGGTGTAGCCAATCACCGTGACGAGGGCGCCGATGACCAGATTGAAAATCAGCAGTCCGCCGTTGCCGCAGGTGCCGGCCAGGCCGGTCACAGTGGCCACCTCGCTGCGTTTGAACAGATCGGCGGACATGGTGATCACCGTCACCGACAACGTCTGGTGCGCAAAACCGCCGAGGCTCAACAGGGCGATGGCGGCGTAGGGACTTTTCACCGAGCCGGCAAACACCATGCCGGTCATCAGACACGCGCCGATGGTAAACGCACAACGGCGGGAGTTGAGGAGGCTGACGCCGCGCCGCTGCAACGCCAGCGCCACGAAGCCCCCAAACAGGCACCCGAAATCCGCCGCCAGAAATGGCAGCCAGGCAAACAACGCAATCTGTTTCAGGTCAAAATGCCGTACGGTGAACAGGTAGAGCGGCACCCAGTAAGTCAGCGTGCCCCAAGTCGGATCGGCCAGGAAACGCGGGAGGGCAATGCCCCAGAAATTTCGCCGGCCGAGAATTTTGAAAATCGAAGGCGGTGTACCATCGCCCTGCAGATGCTGCTCCTGTCCGGCGGCGATGTAACTTCGTTCGCCCTCGGAAAGGGCCGGATGACTCCGGGGCGGATAGTAAAAGACCAGCCACAGGACGACCCACAACAGGCCTAGGCCGCCGGTGATCACAAAGGCCATCTGCCAGTTGTAGACCAAGATGGCCCACGCGACGAGCGGGGGCGCAAGCATGGAGCCCACCGAGGCGCCAATGTTGAAAATTCCCCCGGCGAGCCCGCGTTCCCGGGCCGGAAACCATTCCGCCGTCACCTTCATGCCCGCCGGGTTGGCGCAGCCCTCGGCGAAGCCCAGCAGGCCGCGCAGGGCCGCCAGCTCCGGCCAGCTCCGGGCCAGTCCGTGGGCCATGCTGATGAGCGACCAGGCGATGGCGAACAGCGCGAAACCGATTTTCAAGCCGACGACGTCCAGCACATACCCGCCCACGGGCTGCAGCATGATCGCCCCCTGAAACGCGCCGACGATCCACGAATATTCCTGCGGGGAGATACCGAGCGTGCTCTCCAGCGTCGGCGCGGCGACGGAGAGCGTGCTGCGCGTCAGGTAGTTGATGATCGAGCCGAGCATGAGGAGACTGATCACCCACCAGCGCAGCCCTTTGAGTTTAAGAACGGCCATTCGGGTGGGCCAAGGATGACGGGCCGGCCGCGGGCAAACAAGCACAATCCCCGGCGGCCGCGCCCCGCCCGCTCATAATTGGCAAAGCGGCCAGCCGCAGCGGTTTGCGTGGATTTAAAAGGGTGCCCTGCCCTCAAGCAAGGTTAGCCAAATATTGTTTGCATGCCGCCAATAGATGTGCGATAGGTCGTTTAATATGTCACTTAATGTCTGCAGCGCGCCGGTGAAGACGGAATTTGTGGCGGCGGGTGAAAACTCGTTTTCACCCTCGCCGTGTTCAGGACCGGACGCCGCGCGATGCGCAATTCCCAGGCCAAGGGCCCGGACCGGCTGAAGACCGTCGTGAATTTTCTGCCCAATTAAACAAAGGATCCAAACATGAAAACCAACACCTCCTCTGCCGGTCGCCAGTTCGCCCGGATGTGGCGAACCCTGCTGCGCTCCCTTGCGTTTATGATGGCCGGCGCCCCGGCGCTGCTGCCGGCCCAATTTGCGCAAATCAAGATGGGCGCGTACCTTCACTATGCCGTGGCGGCCGCGAATGGCGGCGTTTATGCCGGAATCGACGGCTTCGGATACACGACTGTCTTCGGCACACCTGCGCTCTTCACGACCAACACGGGCTGGGTGGATCTTCCGGTCGCGCAGGGTTTCAACCCCTCCAACCAGATTTACGGCGCCACCACGGGCATCAGCCATGACGGTTCGGTGGTGGCCGGTTCGGTGACCGGAACCACCATGAACGGAGTTTCCAAGCAGGTGGCCGCCTGGTGGGTGAACGACGTTGAGTCCGTCGTCCCCGCCCCGCCGGACGATCCGGGGGCGATCACGGTCAGCGCCACCGCCGTTTCCGGCGACGGGACCACCCTGCTCGTGCAGGACGGCACCGCCTACACCGTCACCGTTGAAACTTTTGTCTACAACCTCGCCAGCGGCTCGTTTACTGCCCTGGGTTTCTTGGGGACCACCAACCATCAGACGTTCGCGGCCGCGATCAACCGCAATGGGACTGTGGTGGCCGGGTACAGTGCGCTGGACAACGGGAACGTCAATGGGTTCATCTGGAGCGCTGCCAGCGGCCTGACGGTTCTGCCCACCCCCACCAACCATCCGAATACCTTTGACCTGGAGCCCACCTGCCTGAGCGATGATGGAACGACGCTGTATGGCCGGCTCACCGAAGGAGGCGGCTGGGTGGGGTTCCGCTACGATCCGACGAACGGATACCAGGACCTGGCCATGACCCCCAGCGCCTGTACGGCGGACGGGACGGAGGCGGTCGGGATTGAGAATCTCTATTTCCCGGCGGTCTGGTCGGTGAACAACGGCAGCGGTTATCTGGACCATTTGGTTTCCGCGAACATCACCACCCAGGCGCTTGGCACGCTCAGCGCTCCGGTGACCATTTCGCCGGATGGAACCGCCATCACCGCCAATGGCCCGGATGCCTATCCGGTGGATCAAATCTGGTATGGTGCATGGCAGATTTTCGTGCCGTCCCCGCTGAAGGCGGCGCCGATTCCCGTGGCCACGCAGAAGTTCACAACAGATTACCAGACGACCTTGACCGAGCCGGCCGGCACCCTGACGCAGTATGCCGAATTCAACACCGGCGGCTCGGCGGTGCTCGTCAAAGGCCCGCGCTATGCATCCTCGTTTGTTCTGAACGCCGACGGATCCTTCAACTATACGCCCAAGCCGGGCTACATCAGCAATGGCATTGATCCCGAAAATGGGACCCCGACGGACACCTTCACCTATCAACTGGCCAGTCCGAACGGGACCAGCACCAACGCCCAGGTCCAGATTAATGTGTTGCCCCCGATGGCACCGACCGTGGTGAACCCCACCTCTGCCAATGTGACGGCCACGAGCGCCACGTTGGGCGGTGTCGTGACGGACAGCGGGGGAGCCACCGTTACCGCCGTTGGCGTGGTGTATGCGCCAACCGGCGTCACGGGCAACCCGCTGATCGGAGACGCCGTCAGCGTCGTCGCTCCCGCCGTCGTGGCCGGCGTCTTCAGCGTCGGGGTCAGCAATCTGCTTCCGAACATGACCTACTCCTATGCCGCCTACGCGACCAACACCGCCGGCATTGGTTACAGCACCGTTGACAGCTTTACCACGCCGGCCACTTTCCCCTCCTGGCAAGTGTCATGGTATGGCGGCACCAGCAATAACAGTGCGGCGTACAATGCGGACCCTTATCACACAGGCGTGGCCAATATCGCGGTCTTTGCGTTTTTGGGGCCGAATCAGGATCCGCAGATGGCCAACGTCGCCCAACTCCCGCAGGTGCAGATGAGCGGTGGCAGCTTCTTTTACGACTTCTTCGAACCGGCCGGGGTGAGCGGCGTGACTTATGGGGCGCAATCCAGCCCCGGCTTGGGCTCGGCAAGCTGGCAGCCCGTCCCCGACACCGGCAGCGGCACAGAACACATCTTCAGCGTTCCCGTGGACACCAACCCGCACCTATTCATGCGGTTGACGGTAACCGCCCAATAACTAACGGGCGTTTTCGCCGGGGAGCCGGGATTTTTGAATAAAACCAGGCCGGGACTGTCAAACTAACTAATGATCCCAACCATGGCCCGTGGCGGATCGCAATCCCTGTGCCATATGAATACCAATGATCTGGCCGCCGGCGTTCCTCCCCCTCCGGTGCGACCGCCGGTTTCCGCGCCCGCGCCCGGGCGTCCGTTGCCCAACACCATGCTGGCGGGGGTTCTCGTTTGGGTGGCCATCTCCGCCGGGTTTCTCGGCCTGAAACTGCTCATGCAGGAACGCCCGGAGTTCGTCGGCCAACCGGCCGCCGCCCAAAAAGCCGGGATGATCCAGGAATCCCCCTGGGTGGTGTCCCGGAAGCTCAGCGACGATGTCTCGGTCATCAAACCCCTGCAGCCGGAACTGTCGGACATCCGGTTTGACCTGACCGGACGGCGGGATTATCGCGGCCTGCGCACGGTCATGGACATGTCCGGCGACGTCCATGCGCTGTTCGTGTTGACCAATGTGCTGGATGAACCGGTTTACGTTCTGTTCAAATGTCCGCACCCGCGCACCGACCTGCCGGATGGCGGCGGCCTGCCCGCCAGCGGCCTGCGGCTGCAGGCGTCCCTTGATGGCGTGCAGGAAAATGCCGGCGATGCCTGGTTGTGGAGCGGCACCCTGGCGGCCCATGGCGGCGTGAACCTGGAGGTCTCCTATCAAGTCGCCTCCCTCAAGGGCGCGAGTTATCGGGTGGGCGACCAAAACGGGAACCCGGTAAAACAACTGCGCGTCACCTTTCATCGCAAAGATCTGGCCGCCATGCGGTTTGAGAGCGGAGATGGCGCGGTGGCGTCCGCGGATGAAACGGTTTCCTGGGAGCGCCGGGATTTTCTCGCCCCCGGTTTTTATGCCGGCAACATCACGGAAAGCCGCAGTCTCTATCAGTCGCTCACCCAGTTGCTGGAGATCGGCCCGGGGATCTGCCTGCTCTTTCTGCTCGCCGTGGCGGCGGTGATTTTGGCGCGCCGGGAACTGAACGCCGTGCAGATGGTGACCCTCGCCGCCGGCTACGCGTTGTATTTTCCCCTGATCCTTTATTTGAGCGCACACCTTTCCTTTCCGCTGGCGGTGGTGGTCGCGGCCGTTGTGCCCGGCGCGCTGCTGCTGAATTACGCGCGCTGGCTGCTCGGGACCCGGACCGGTCTGCTGGGCGGCCTGTTGTTCCTGGCGCTCTTCTGGGTGTTTCCCACCCTCGCGGCCTTTGCCGGCTGGAATCGCGGCATGGTCCTGCTCTGCCTGGGAGTGGTCACCCTGTATGTGCTGATTGACCTGCAAAACCAGGCCTTGCGGCGCAAAGTCGCGGCCGCCGTGCTGCTGGCCCTGTTTCTCTGGCCGCGCCCCTCGGACGCCGGCGAGGTCCAGGTGATGGTCCCGGGCGAATGGGTCACCCACCCGCAGGACGCCTTGCCCGCACTCGTGGCCATGGCGCCGGCCCAATATCTGGTGCGCCAGGAATCCAATTATTTTCAAGTCGAAGTGCGGAGCGCCTTTCAAGTTCTGCGGAGCGGGGAACCGGCCGCGCCGTTGTTCAACACACCTGTCTATTTGCAGAACTCCGGGGTGGAATCCGCAGACACCAACCTGGCCTGGTCTGTGAGCGGCACCAACGGACTTCGGTTGGCGACGGAACATCCCGGATCCGGGACGTTGCGACTCGCCTATCGGGTTCCCGTTGAAAATCGCGGGGGCAAGCGGCGCGCCGAAATCCCCGTGCTGGCCGGAGTTCCGGGCAACGTACGGCTGGAGTCCGGCCGCCATGACCTTGAGATTCTCACCGGCTCCCTCTGGGGCAAAAATGCGGCGGATCAAACCATGGTTTACGACCTCGGGATCACCGGCGGAGAATCATTGGCCTTGGAATGGCGCGATCCGGGCATGAATCCGCCGGCCATGCCGATCAAGCCGGAAAGACCGCCCGTGGCGGCGCCGGTTCCACCCGCGAGCAGCTTCTACGGCATCGGCCTGACCCGCGCACAGCATCTCACCGTCATCAACTCGGACGGCAGTTGCACCCATTTTGCCGAGTTTGAAATGCCGGCGTCCCCCGGCGGGGAATTCCGTCTGCGGCTGCCCGCCGGGGTGCGACTGCTTTCCATCTCCATCAACGGCAACGAGATACAATCCCCCGTGATCGAGGATCAAAATTGCCGGGTCAAACTGCCCGACCGGGAGGCGCAGCAGGCGGTGGACCGCCTGTCCTTCCGGCTCGCGTATCCGCCCCTGCGGCTGGGCTTCATCGGCACGGCGGAATTGGAGCTCCCCGAAGTCTTCCAGACCGCCGGCACCACTGAATGGGTGGTGGCGCTGCCCGACGGCTTTGAGACCCAGCTTTTGACCAGCGGCTTGGAACCGCAAAAATCCCCGCCCGACCTCGACCGCTATGGGGACTATGGGCGTATCCTGCAATCCCACGCCCGCCTCTGCCTGGCCAAAGACCTGGCCCCGCCCGGGGTGATCGGCTTAAGCCTAAAGTACCGCCAGCTCGTGCCCGGCCTTTCCGAGGCTCATGCCGGAACGCCGCGATAAGGCCAAAGCGGCGGGCCACGCTCGGGGCCTTTTCCGGCGATGGGTTAAAAACGAACCAAACCATGGGTGACCCCTTCTTCACGCTGGTCCCGTTCACCCGCAACGCCTGTTTTCATAATTTTCCTTGCCGACAGGCGAATATCATACCCCGTTTGCCAAAGACTGTGATGAGCATAACGCCACTGGGATTCACTTCAACAACCGGGTTGGGGACGGGTCGTCCCCACGTTTTCAATGTTATCAAACAAACTATGGGGACGAGCCGTCCCCACCCCGGTTCTTTTTAGGCGCCACATTCCACCCATCCACCGCGACCGCGGGTGTGGCTCCGGGAGCATCTTCGGAGCGCCAACGGGCCGTCAGCATTCGTGTCTCGCCGGGCAGCAGCGACACATAGTTGTCGCTCCACATGGAGGGCAGGATTTGCGCGCCGTCCGGGCTCTTAAGAACGCGCAGCCGCACGAAAAAGGCCGGCGAGTGCCCGGGGTTCCTGAGAGTCACCCGGGCGCGGTCGTCCGCCCCGTCATGATCAAAGGCCGTTTTCACTTCGAGTGTCTCCGACGGCAAGGCCGCCAGTTCGGTGAAATCGCCGTGGACCTGGGTCGGCGTGTAATACCACTTTCTTTGGGACCAGTCGAGCACGTCCTTGACGGTCGAGAGCCAATAGAAGTTGCGGCTCACCACCACACCGTGCTTGTCCTCGACCGTGAGCGACAGAAAGTAGGTCTTGGACAGGTTGGCAAGGTCAGGAATGGTGAAAGCACGCACGACGCCGTCGGGCGGCACATCAATACCCGCCGAATTCGACCACCGCCGGGTCCCGGCGACATCGACCACGGCGGCATGGACCTTGAGGCCGGCAGACTGGTTGAGGGTGCTGTTGACCACGACGATCGAGCGGTCGTCGAAGGAATACTGGACGTGCAGCGGTTCGAGCGACTTCTTGGTGCCATAGTAGCCGCTCCCCGCCTCAAGGTAGTAGTCGTATAGATGCCAGGCGAGCGATGGCCAGGCGTTGTTCAGCATCCACTTGATCACCCCGGTGGCCTTGTATTTGTTGCGGCCGTAGGCTTCGAACATGGCGCGCTCGTTGTCGTAGGCGATGAGCTGGGCCTTGCGCACGTAATCATTGAGATTGGTGGCCGTGCCGTAGCGCCCGCGCATCGCATCATTGAAGGGCGTGTAGGGAGTGTAGGCGCCCCCCTGGCTGTGCTGGATCCAGGCGTTGTCCTGCGGCCACAGATGCTCGTCGCCGAGCATCCGGCGCATGTCCTCCACGCTGGGGAAGGCCTTGCCGGTCCCGATCTCGGTGGCGAAACCGAACGCGGCGCCGTCGCGGTCGCCATACCAGTATGCCGGAGGCTCGTAATCGTAAGGGCCCTCCATCTTGACGCCGGTCGGACCGGCCGTTGTCGTGTAACGACCGGCCGAGGCGACCGTGGGATTCGGCCACTCCGTCTCAGCGATGACCTTCAGATACTCGCGCTCGATTTCCGGCGGCGGGAACTTGTCGCTGCCATACCAGAACGTGAGGATGCCCGGATGGTTGCGCAACAGCAGGAGCTGGTCCCGGAGCGAAGCCACGGCGAGGGCTTTGGTCGTGTCATCCCATTGGCTCCACTGCTCCCAATAGTCACAGCAGCAGAACCCGGGGATGACGAAGACCCCGTTTTCGTCCGCCAGGTCAAGCAGGTGGTCCGAGCCAAGCTTCCCCTCGAAGCGCACGGCGTTGAGACCCATGTCGTGGACGAGGCGCATCTCCTGCTCCTCGCGCCGGGGAGTCTCCATGAAAAAGAGGTTGCGCGCCCAACCCGCACCGCGGATGAGGATGGGGTGGCGGTTGATGAAGTAGAGGCGGCCGCCGTCCGCGGTCAGTTCGGAAGTCACCTCCCGCACCCCAAAGCGGATGGTGCGCTCGTCCGACACTTGGTTGCTCACGACCACGCCCGCCTGCAGGCTGTACAATTCGGGGGAACCGTAACCGACCGGCCACCACAATCGCGGCTTCGTGAGGTGCAGGCCGGGGTGATCGGCTCCGTCCAGGCTCACCCGCTGGGTGCCGCCGCCCGCCACGCTCACCGGGATCGTGGTCACGGCTCCATTCAGCGTCACGGCCACGGCCCCGGTCACCGGCTGGTCGCTGGTATTCTCCACGTCCATCGAGACGATCAAGTCCGCCGAGAGGAGATTGGTGGCCACGCGGCTGCGCACGAACGGGTCGTGCATGCGTAGGACGCCGCTGGCGGTGACGAAGACGTCACGCCACAGGCCCTGCATTTTGTCGGGCGGCATCGGGGCCCAGTCCACCCAGGTGTGTCCCAAATCCTTGGGCCCCTGGCCTTGAATCCGCAACGCGAGCGCGTTTTTCCCGCCGGGTCGCGCCGCCTTGGTTATGTCGAAGGCAAAGCGCCGCATGACTCCGGCCACCTGATTGGAGCCGGCGATTCGCTCACCATTGAGCCAGACGTCAGCGCGGTAGCTGACCCCTTCGAGGTGGAGGGTAATGGCTCTTCCCGCCATTTCGGCAGGCAGGTCGAACTCGGTCCGAAACCACCACGCGACCGAGAACGGGTTGCTCGGGGACACGCCGGAATTTGGAGCTCCCTGCCGCCCCCGCCCCATGCCCGGCCAGTCGCGGAGGTTCGTGCCGAAGAATGGGTCGGGGTAGACGCCCGCCTGCGCGAGCACTCCGGAGACCGACGCCGGAATGGCCGTGGCAAACCATCCGCTGGCGACGAAACCGGGTTTCGAGATGGCCTCCCCTTCCGGTTGGCCGCTGGAGGTCTGCACCTGCCAGCCGTCCCGGAGCATCAGCCGGGCTCCGGCGGCCGGGCTCTCCGCCGGGCCGCCACTCGTGTTCACCGTCCCACCCCGGCTCTGGCCGTGCGCCAAGTCGGTATCACGCACTGCACCGGCAGAATTGCAGGCGGCAAATGCGATCAACGCAGCGCTGGCAGCGAACAGGCTGACCCGACACCTGTTGCTTGGCTTTCTCAGAAAATGATTTTGGTTCATTTTTCTGGTCGTTTTGTTTGCGGTGGAAACGAGATTAGGCCAGTTTGCCCTGTAGTCAATGCCTGAATTTGGGTCCAAGTCTGTAACGAAAAGCAACCGCGGCTGTCTTATAATCAACGAAAAAACGGCGCAAAAAAACCATCGGAATCCAAATGAACCGGCAAGTTCTCATTGTCTCCTTGGCTGGCTGGCTGGTGATGCCCGGTGCCTGCCCGGCCGCGCCCAGGCCGCCATTGGATCGAACCGTCGGCACGCTCGGCGGCCCCACGGGAGCGGCGGTGCCGTTGCCGTCCGGAGATCAGTTGATTCGGCGGATGCTGGATCGTTCCGCCGCGAAGGCCGCGGCGACCAACGGCCCGGCTTGGACTTATGACAAGCGAACGCTGATGGAGAAGCTTGGCGGCGACGCCAAAGTGGAGGAACGGACCGAGAAGTTGTATCGGGTGCGGATCATCCGGGGAGTGCCCTTTTCACGGTTGATTGGGGTGTCCGGCCGCGATTTGAACCCGGCGGAGATCCAAAAGGAGAACGAGCGCGAAGCCGCGTTTCAGAAACACCTGAGCGGGCGTGACCCGAAGAAAGCGGTGAACCGGCGCGAGGCGCTCATCACCAAAGACGTGCTGGAGCGTTTTGAATACCAGGTGCTGCGCCGCGAGATCCTTCAAGGGCGTCAAACTGTGGCGGTGAGTTTCGAACCCAAGTCCGGCCCGGACAACGGCAGCATCCAGGACCGGTTGTTCAGCCGGTTGGCGGGGATGGTATGGGTGGACGAAGCGACGGGAGATGTGGCGCGGTTGCAAGTGCGGTTGACCAAGGAATTCTCACTGGGGATGCTCGGGGTGCTGGGCGCCGTCAAGGAATGCCGGATGAACCTTGAATCCAAGGTCATGAGCGACGGCACCTGGCTGCCGGAGAAAACCACCCTGTCCATGTCCGCCCGGATGTTGCTCTCGAACGTGCGGTTTCAAATGGAGGAAAGCTCCTCCAACTTCACGCTGGAGCCGGTATCCGGATCGGCGCCGCCCTGATCGGACGGGAGGCAGGAGGCGGAATACGGAAGGCAGAAGGGGGAGATGAAAATCGTGACTTTTATTTTTCATACCATCCCCGACTGGTGGGAAGTTTACCGTGGGCAAAAAAGTGACGGGCAATCTCAGCGGCCTGCGCATGTGAAACCGTTTGGCGGGCCGGAAAATCGAGCGAGATGCCGCAGAGGCATTGGAAATGCTCTTGGCCCACACCAAATGTGGGGTCGTCCAGGTAAAGGCCGCTGTCATCGGGCTCCCGCTGATACACCAGCCATGCCCGGCTTGGGTTCGTGTAAATCGTCAAAGAGTCCTCTTCATACCGTGTCATGATCCATCGGTTGGCTTGCCCATGGTCAGAAACGCCAGCACGGCGGTGGAGAGGAGTGCAAATTGGCCGTCACACAACAATTGCGGCTCACCTTCGAATGCGGCGATTGCGGCATCTTTAGAATAGGTGGCGTGAACATTCATGGATGCGTTTGCCACGTTTAAAGCCTTGCAGCCCGTTTGGCAAGAATTCTCAGAAACGGTTCTGGATTTTGTCACATCTCGCAACCTTCGCGCTTGGGTGATCCCTTTTCGATGGTGGACGGGAAAAATGACTTGCAAACCTGCTGCGAGGGGGGAACATCACGAAAAAGACCCACGCTGGTCGTGGGCAAGAAAGCATGGGGAAAATGTCAGATTATGAATGTTCGAGTTTTATTATTCTCGCTCGGAGTGGCGGGTCTGGCGGTGGCGGGGTGTCAGCAACTGCCGGTAGCGGCGCCCAACCACACTTTTCATCTGACGGTTGAGCAGGTGATTACGAACAGCGAAATCCTGGTGTCGCTCCTCAAGATTGAGACGCGGGAGGATGTGTATTTGTCGGTGCCCTCCGTTGTGAACGCGAAATCCGCGATCTCGGTGCTCATGGCGGGCGGGTCGAACGGGGCGGTGCGGTCGGGGCTGGTGGCGTTCAGCGCGGCGCGATTCAGCCGGCCGGGGGACGAGCACGCGCAAGTACAACTTTGCGAGCGGGAGCAGTCGGGCGGCAACTCGGTGCAAGGTCTGTATTGGTGGCCCGTTCCGTCGGCGACGGAACTGGGGGGTTATTTTTCAATTTCGGCGGCGGATGGTGATTACCCGCTGGGTACGCCGATACAGATTGGGGATTGGGACGGGAAGCCGGTGCTGTTGACAGTGGAGAAGATGATGGTGGGGCAGAGGCCCAAGGCGGGGGAGTGAGGCGCAGCCGACACTTGGCAGGCGGCTTCCGATCCGGTATCGACAGGCGGAAATGTGAAGCTCGGAACCGGTCTGGCCGCCGGCCTCCGCTGGGGTTTGCCAGCCGTGGTGAAATTGATTTTCTCGCGCCTGCCCCGCCGCCCGGTTGGTTTACTTCGCCGGCCCCATAACGATTTCCTGGACGCCTGCAGCGCGCGTATTTCGGGACATCCCAGGGCGGCAACGCCAGTCTGATTCTTCGGAGAATTCAATTCTTTTGCGCCAACGATGGAGCTGGCCATTTAAGAATCCGGTGCTTGTGCGTGAGGCCGAATGTCCAAACGGGTGGCCGCGGGGCGGGAACAGGCATTGTGCCGCCCTTGCAAGGCCTGGAATAATGGGAGGGGCGGCCTGCCCAGGGCGGCTCTCCGCTTTGCCCTGGGCTGTCACATGACGCCCTTGCAAGGCATTCATCAGTTGGGGGCGGGCTCGACAACATCTGGGCGGAAAGGGAGAAACCGCCGCCGCCAATGTCCTGCGTCCTCACCGGACGCGGTCGGTTTGTCAGACCGGTCCCAGCCCAGCCGCTTCGTAGCTGGCTGATGTCCGGGGTCGCCTCGCGACCGAGGATTTCGGAAACGCGGATTAAAATCCGCGTTTCCGATTTGTCACGAGCACCCCAGGCTGTCGCCGCAGTTCAGGCACTTGAAGCAGGCGCCGTTGCGGACGGCCACGTGGCCGCAGGTGGGACAGGTGGGGGCGTCGCTCTGGTTCTGAAACGAACTGGTCAGCAGCTTGGACTGCCCGGCCGGCAGGGCCGGGCTGTGGCCGTTGCCGGCTTCCACTTCCACCAAGTCGGTGTCTTCGGCAATGGCCAGTTCAGGCACCGGCCGGTTTATTTTTTTTTTTATCTCCTCGATCAGGCCGGGGATGGCCAGTTCGGGCTGGGTGCGACCGGTGGAAACGCTCTCGCGGTAGCCGGGGACGAATTGGAACGCCATCCAGCGGAAGACGTAGTCGGTGATGGAGGAGGCGTTGCGGATGTCCGGGTTCTTGGTGTAGCCGCTGGGTTCAAACCGCTGGTGGGCAAATTTGCGCGTGAGCGCCTCCAGCGGCACGCCGTATTGCAGCGCCAGGCTGGTGAGCGTGCCGATGCTGTCCATGAGGCCGCCGATGGTGGAACCTTCCTTGGCCATCGTAATGAACAGTTCGCCGGGCTGGCCGTCCTCGAACAGGCCGACGGTGAGGTAGCCCTCGTGGCCGGCGATGTCGAATTTGTGGGTGACGGCCGTGCGGGTGTCGGTGAGCCGGCGGCGCAGGGGTTTGCCGGATTCCAGGCGCAGGGCGGCGACTTCGGCCTCCAGTTCCTTCAGGCGGCTGGTGAGCAGGACGGTGTCGCCGGCTTTGTCGCCGCCTTCATTGGTCTTCTTGGTGTTCAACGGCTGCGAGCGCTTGGAACCGTCCCGGTAGATGGCCACGCATTTCAGACCCATTTTCCAGGCCTCGAGGTAGGTGTGGAGGACGTCCTTCACGGTGCTGGTGGCGGGCATGTTGACGGTCTTGGAAATGGCGCCGCTGATGAAAGGCTGCGCGGCGGCCATCATTTTCAAATGAGCGAGATAGCCGATGCTGCGCTGGCCGCGGTGCGGCTTGAAGGCGCAATCGAACACGGGCAAATCCCTGGCTTTTAACCCGCAGGTGATGGTCCGGCCCTCTTCAGTGACATCTTCAATGGTGTCGTATTTCTCAATGTGGGCGATGATGGCTTTGATTTCCGGCTCGGCATAGCCCAGCCGGCGGAGCGCGTCGGGCACGCCGCGGTTGACGATTTTCAAGCTGCCGCCGCCCGCGAGCAGTTTGTATTTGACGAGCGCGATGTCCGGTTCCACGCCGGTGGTGTCGCAATCCATGAGAAAGGCGATGGTGCCGGTGGGGGCGAGGACGCTGACCTGCGCGTTGCGGTAGCCGAACTGGCGGCCTTTGGCGAGGGCGCCGTCCCAGGATTTGCGCGCCTCTTCCTTGAGGTAATTGAACTCCTGGCTGGGCTGGATGCTCTCGACGGCCGACCGGTGCAGTTGGATGACGCCGAGCATGGATTCGACGTTGTCCTTGGCCACGGGGTTGCGGACATGGGAACAACGGGCGTCGCGGTAGCCGGCGAAGGGTCCCACGGTGGCGGCGATGTCTGCGCTTTGTTCGTAGGCGTGGCCGGTCATGATGGCGGTGATGGCCCCGGCCAGGGCGCGCCCTTCGTCCGAATCATAGGGCAGGCCGTAGCTCATGCAAAGGGAGCCCAGATTGGCGAAGCCCAGGCCGAGGGTGCGGAAGATGTGGGAGTTCTCCGCGATTTCCTTGGTGGGATAGCTGGCGTTGTCCACGAGGATTTCCTGCGCGGTGATGAAGATGCGGGCGGCGGCCTTGAAGCGCTCCACGTCAAAGGTGCCATCCTCGCGTTTGAACTTCATGAGGTTCAACGACGCCAGGTTGCAGGCGGTGTTGTTGATGAACACGTATTCGCTGCACGGGTTGGTGGAGTGGATTGGCTCGGTGCCCTTGCAGGTGTGCCACTTTTGGATGGCGCCGTCATACTGCATCCCGGGATCGCCGCAGATGTGCGTGCCTTCGGCGATTTTGTAAAGGAGGGTGGCGGCGTCCTTCTTTTCCAGCGGCTTGCCGGTGGTGGAGGCGCGGGTCCACCATTCCTGGCCGTTGATGGCGGCGGTCATGAATTCATCGCTGACGCGGACGGAGAGGTTTTCGTTTTGATACATGACGCTGCCGTAGGCGTCGCCATTGTAGGAGCCGTCGTAGCCCTGTTCGATGAGCGCCCAGGCCTTCTTTTCCTCCTTCTGCTTGGCGTCAATGAACTCCTCGATGTCGGCGTGCCAGTCGCGCAGGGTGTTCATCTTGGCGGCGCGGCGGGTTTTGCCGCCGGATTTCACCACGCTGGCGACCTGGTCATAGACCTTGAGGAAACTCATCGGGCCGCTGGGCCGGCCGCCGCCGCTGAGCTTTTCGCGGCTGGAACGGATGGGGGAGAGGTCCGTGCCGGTGCCGGAGCCGTACTTGAAGAGCATCGCCTCGCTGTACGCCAGCCGCATGATGTCCTCCATGTTGTCCTGGACGGACTGGATGAAGCAGGCGCTGCCCTGCGGATATTCATATTGGGTGGCGGCGCGTTCGGCCTGTTTGTGCTGG
>Ga0182030_10002083_pt1 | contig 42231 bp, 45 predicted proteins | sample 812S3MmetaG_FD_121299 | JGI IMG/M metagenome (GOLD analysis project Ga0182030, IMG submission 121299) | Permafrost microbial communities from Stordalen Mire, Sweden - 812S3M metaG (Illumina Assembly) | ecosystem: Environmental > Terrestrial > Soil > Wetlands > Permafrost | place: Sweden... | reverse complement strand
GGGTTTCATATAACGGACCGATGCCTTATGCGCCACCGTGAGCGAGCAACCCGGCTTTCTCCGCGGGAATCCAAACGACGTCGCCGTCGGCCTCGGGATCGAATAGCGGAAGCCCGGCCGCCAGACGATGGGGTTGGTACTTGCGCTCCCGCATGAAGCGCCACAATGCGACCCGGCTATCGCCGGCGCGCGCCAGATAGCTGTCGACCACCTCAAGGAAAACTACAGGCCGCAATTTTGTCAGAGTTTCGGTCGCGCCCAGCAGCAACTGCATTTCCCAGCCTTCGATATCGGCCTTGATCAGGTCGAGCCGCGCCAGTCCCTTGGCTGCGACAAACCGGTCGATGGTTTCGACCGCCACGTCATGCCGGTAGACATTGTCGCCCTCCCCGCCCTCGCCCAGATGGCTGAGGCCAAAACCCAGGCTGCCCGACCGTTTGATCGGGGTGCTCAGCGTCAATGTGCCGGGCTTGGCGCCGAAAGCGATGGAGTCGATCGAAATTCGGCCCCTGCCCTTCAGACGAACCATGGGGCGCAATATGGCCAGCGCATAGGCGCCCGGCTCAAAGGCATAGACATGGCCAAGCGGCGCCATCATGGCGAACAGCTTCGCCATCTGGCCGGCATGGGCGCCCACGTCGAACACCACCCCGTCCGGCGGCAGCAAAGGCCGCAGGATGGGAATCAGCTCGAGATGATGCTGGCGTGTGATCGCCTTGAAGAGGTGCGCCCAGAATGTGAGGCGCGCCCGCCCCCGCAGGGGCGGGTTTTTAGTCGTCATGCGCCCGTTATTACAGAACTCCGAGCATTGCGCCAACCAGCGGATGGCGAACGATATCGCGATCTTCCAGTCGCACCACGGCGATGCCTGTCAGTGTCTCCAGCCGGCGCGCGATATCGGAGAGTCCCGACATCCCGTCCAGCAGATCGCTCTGTTCCGGATCGCCGGTGATCACCATCGTCGAGTGCCAGCCCAACCGGGTCAGCAGCATTTTCATCTGCGCATAGGTGCAGTTCTGCGCCTCGTCGATCACCACGAAGGCGTTGTTCAGCGTCCGGCCGCGCATGAAGCCGATAGGTGCGATCTCGATATCGCCCTCCTCCATCAGCGCACGCAGCCTTTTGCCGCCCAACCGGTCGGTCAGGCAGTCGTAGAGCGGGCGCAGATAGGGGGCCATTTTCTCCATCATGTCGCCGGGCAGATAGCCCAGACTTTCCCCCGCCCCGATTGCCGGCCGCGACAAGACGATGCGCTCGATCCGCCCGGCTTCGAGCGCCTCCACGGCCGCCGATACGGCGAGATAGGTCTTGCCGGTGCCCGCAGGTCCGATCGCCAGGGTCAGACTGTGGTCGGCAATGGCGGTCAGGAATTTCTGCTGGTTGGGGCTGCGCGGCTGAATTTTACGGACATAGCTTTGTTCTCGCTTCTCGCTGAGCGGGTCCCATCCCGCTCCGAACAGCGACTGAACCTTGCCGCGGTCGGGAGTATCGGAATGAACCGAGACTGCACGAGAAGAGCGCTTTGTCATGGCGAAAACCCTTTCACGCTGGTGGTAAACCCGGTTGCGTTTACAATCGGGCACAAAAAACCCCGCGACAAGCGGGGTTTGGAAAAACGGAAAGTATAAAATGATGCTGCAGCGCCCGGTGGCGCCGGAATTCTAGGGGTCGAGCGAAAAGCATCACCGACAAAAATAGGCCGCGTCCTTTGATCTACGGAAGCGCACGATTTTCTTAATATATACTATATGCATACGAATACCAGATATTTTGCATGCCAAACACGACAGCCCACTAAGCGTTGCTGTTGCAGCTACGGGTAGAGAAAGCTGATGGCCGATATGCTGAATGCCAAGTTTGTCGGCAGGAAGCATATTTGTCCCGGTAAGGCTCAGGGAGCAGAAACCGGCTTGCGGCAGATATGCGGCGGCAGCCAACACGGGAAACCTATCGCGATGCTTTCCGCCCACCGGCGCTGCGGCGGCGCACCGGCCGGCATGTCCAGGCCGTGCCCGGCTCTCCAATCCACGGGGTCGGCAAAATCCCGACGCAGGGCGATCAGCCGCACGCCGTTGCTCGATGGGAAGGGAAAGGCGCGCATCATCGTGATGTTAGATATTACCCCATCGGCGTCGGCAACCGCGAGTTCCGGATTCATTGTTGTGTTGCCTTCGGTGGCTGCGGGCCCAGGGATATCCACCGCGACCGCCGGTTCGTTCGGCACTGCCGGGCGGGGGGGTGACGCGAATGCAGGATAAAATCAGGACGACTGCCAGCGCCACCCAGGCCGTTCGCCGCCGCAACCGCAGATCGCCAAGCAAAAGCCAGCCGAGCAGCCCGAAACCGGGCAACGTCCATTTGAAATAATGGACATTGAAATAGCGCCACAGCCCCGTCGGAAGCAGATCGATATAGCAGAGGAAAAACAGGCAATAGGCGGTGAGACAGACCGACAGAAGCGCCAGGACCCCGCCCTTTCGCCAGGCCCACAGCGCACCGGCGAATCCGAGCAGCAGCCAGGGGATTCGGGAAAGAATGCCCGACCCGGCAAAGAACCATTGGCGCGGTTCTATTAGCAGAACACAGGCGCGCCAGATCGGGTTATGCACAGTGAGCTCGATATTGCCTGAATTGATCATATAGGCCGTCGGATGCAGCCCATAGATCGCCAAATAGAGGGCAGCGTAGGGCAGAACAGGCAATGCCAATCCGGCGATTATCAAGCCGAGGTCGCGCCGACGCAGCCGGGCCGCGCGCAAGTCGGTCGCGGCAAGCCACACCAGGCAGATCGCGCCAATGATTCCGTCTGTCGGACGGATCAAAGGCAACGCGCCGGCCAGAGCGCCGAGCAGAAAGGGCCGCCGCTGCCCCTGCAGATATGCCGCGCTGACCGCCAGCAGGCCCCAGATCAGGGCAGCTGATGGACTCGTGTTCCATGGGATTGCCCATTGCTTGAACAGCATCGAATCGAGACAACCGGTCAGCAGAAAGATGATCGCTGCGACGGTCGCCGTGATGGCGACACGGCGGGCGAAGAGGATGAAGGCCGCATAGGTCGATAGAAGGTTGACCAGATCGACCGGAAAGAACGGATGGCTGCGCAGAAAACCGAACGGCGCAGCCAGTACCGCATAGCCCAGCGGATACCAGTGCCGTGCCGGATCGAGATTGCCGGCCGCCAGCGCGCCGGCCGATTCGTAATAGCGCCCCTGATCCCACCAGCCGATCCAGCCACTGGCGCAGCAGGCGTCGAACCGGTTCCCCGGCGTCGCCGGATCACCCAGATAATACCCGATGTAGAGAAGGGTCAGTAGAAAGGCCCCGTAAACCTTTGGGGAAATCCGGCGCACCGCTGCTACGCCTTAGGACACAGTCACAATGAATTTGAAACGCGACTCCAGGCCGCCGGCCACGATCTTGTTGGCGCCGATATGCAGCGGAACCCAGTCCTTGTTGAAATGGCGTCCGATGGCCCTGCCGTTCACGCTAGTACCCAGGGTGCTGTTCATATCCCGCACGATCAGATGGCCGACTTTCCGGTCGATCATGAAATGATTGCGGGAGATCACATAGGGTTTGGTCACCTTCACGATGATGTCGGGCGTATATTGCGGCCAGCTTTCGCCGGGCTGAAGATTGCGCCCGACGACAAACGGCCGCTCGCCGACCGAAATCGGATCGCCGCCGATTTCAGCCCGCAATTCCGTCGTATCGGCGGCAATGGTGACACGGGAATCGGCCGGCGCGGCATTATCCGCGGGCGCGCCTTCGGCATTGTCACGGATGATATGCGATTGATAGGTGACCGGCGCCAAGACATGGGAACGGCGCGGACCGGCGCGGACCAGTTCGTCGTCGGCCTTTCTCAACCGCGCGCTCAAACGCATGATCAGTTCAAGTGCGGCCGATGAGTCGCTGGCGATGCGGTCAAAAAACTGCTCGATCGATAGAACCTCGGCAACGCCGTCGGATTCGGCGCGCGCGGTTGCCAGATGGGGACGGTTTTCGATCACCCCCATCTCGCCGATAAATTCCCCCTCACCGATGCGGCCCAGCACGATCGGTTGCCCGCCGACCTCGCGTTGAATTTCGACAATGCCGGAAACCAAGCGAAATACGACATCGCTCGGATCGCCCTCGCGGACGAGAATATCGCCGGTACGGAAATTCTTGAGCGTCGTTCCAGTCACGGCATCCCCGGCATGAATTTCACTGGGTCCGTTGATATAGGTTAATCAACCGCGCGCCACTGGAATTTCGTGCGCAACCGGGCCGGGAACGATGTGATCGTTACTCGAAGGCCTCTTCCCAGGTCCCTTGGGTCGATGCCTTGGAATATTCCGTGGCGCGGCTTTCGAAGAAATTAGCATGCTCGACGCCGTTCAGGATCGCATCCATCCAGGGCAGCGGATTGGCGGCGATGCGATACATCGGCTGAAGATTAAGCTGCGACAGGCGGCGGTCGGCGATCCAACGGATATAGATCTTCACATCCTCGCCGGTCAGGCCCTGAATGCCGCCCTGCTCGAAGGCCAGATCGATAAAGGCATCTTCGTGGGTGACGATGGTCTCGCACGCCTTATAGATTTCGCGCTGAAGCTCCGGTGTCCAGATATCGCGATTTTCGTCGATGAAGGCGCGGAACAGCTTGATGATCGACAGCGTGTGCAGTGTCTCGTCGCGCACGCTCCAGGAAACGATCTGCCCCATCCCTTTCATCTTGTTGAACCGCGGGAAGTTCATCAGAATCGCAAAAGAGGCAAACAGCTGCAGCCCTTCTGTGAAGGCGCCGAATACCGCCAGCGTCAGCGCGATATTCTCCCGCGATTTGACGTTAAAGCCCTGCATATAATCATATTTGTCCTTCATCTCCTTATAGTGGAAGAAGGCCGTATATTCAGATTCGGGCATGCCGATCGTATCGAGCAGATGGCTATAGGCCGCGATATGAATCGTCTCGATATTCGAAAAAGCCGACAGCATCATCTTCACTTCGGTCGGCTGAAAGACCTGGGAATAATGCTTCATATAGCAGTTATTCACCTCGACATCCGCCTGGGTGAAAAAGCGGAAAATCTGGGTCAGCAGATTGCGCTCGGCATCCGACAGCTTGTTGCGCCAGTCCTTCACATCGTCGGCCAGCGGCACCTCTTCCGGCAGCCAGTGGATCCGCTGCTGGGTCATCCAGGCTTCATAGGCCCAGGGATAGTTGAACGGCTTATAGGCTGCGCTGGGGGCGAGAAGATTCGGCATGTAATGAGCCTCGGACGATCTGAAAACTGGCTAATGAAGGGGAAAAAGGAACGGTTCAGCGGGACGTTCCTTCGAGGAGGACGCGGCTTTCCTCCCTTTCGCGGCGGGCGTCGCCGCCGCCCGCTTGCGGAAAATATCCGGGAATTCATCGACCAGATCGCCTTCGCCATGCTGCATCAGAAAGCGCATGGCCCGATCCGGGCTCCAATCCTCGGCGGCATAGACGCCCCTGCCGCCGATAACCCGGTCCAGATAGGCGAAACGCCCGTCCTTGGTCAGCATCAGGTAACGCGTCGCCATCGCCTCGGCATCGACGGTGCGATAGAGGCAGGTCGCGGCCTCGGCCTGGTAGACCCTGCCCGAAAGGCGGAAGCTGAAGCCTTCTTTTACTGACATGACAAGCATTCTTCATAATTGGTCGAGGTGGTCGGCTCGCCGAGCGGCAGGCGCGAAGCCCCATCGACGCTTTCGATCACCTGTTCGCTCGGGCTGGTATGTGACGCGCCGACGGCCGCTTCGGCGCGTTGGATCGACATCGAACGGCAATAATAGAGCGACTTCACGCCCTGCTTCCAGGCCTGGAAATGGATTTGATGCAGGTCGCGCTTTTGCACATTGGCCGGGATGAAGACGTTCAGCGACTGCGACTGGCAGATGAACGGCGTGCGGTCCGCGGCCAATTCGATGACCCAGCGCTGGTCCAGCTCGAAGGCGGTCTTGAAGACCATCTTCTCGTGCTCGTTCAATATATCCAGATGCTGCACCGAACCGCCGTTCATCACGATCGACGACCAGGTTTCTTCGTCGTTGCGATCGCGCTCGGCCAGCAAGGCCTGCAGGTGCGGATTGCGGACCGGGAACGAGCCCGACAGCGTCTTGTGCGTATAGGCATTGGTCGGCAGCGGCTCGATACCGGGCGAGGTACCTCCGCAGATGATCGAAATCGACGCTGTCGGCGCGATCGCGATCTTGTTCGAGAAACGCTCCATAATGCCGTAATCGGCCGCGTCGGGGCAGGCGCCGCGTTCTTTCGCCAGCTTCACCGATGCCGCATCAGCGCCGCGCTTCACATGCTGGAACATGCGGCGGTTCCACACCTTGGCCATCACGCTTTCGAACGGCACGCCCATGCCTTGCAGGAAGGAATGGAAACCCATGATGCCCAGCCCGACCGACCGCTCCCGCTGGGCGGCGTATTTGGCGCGCGACATCGAATCCGGTGCGCTGGCGATGAAATCGCTAAGCACATTGTCCAGGAACCGCATCACATCTTCGATGATGGTCGGATGGTCCTGCCATTCCAGGAATTTCTCGAGATTGAGCGACGACAAGCAGCAGACTGCCGTCCGTTCCTGTCCCTGCGGGTCGGTACCGGTCGGCAGCGTGATTTCGCTGCACAAATTCGACATTTTGACCTGCAACCCGGCCAGCTTGTGATGCTCGGGGATCGCCCTGTTCACATGGTCGATGAAGATCATATAGGGCTCACCGGTTTCGATCCGCGCCGTCAGCAGGCGAATCCAGAGGCCGCGCGCCGAGACGCGTCGAATTACCGACCCATCCTTCGGGCTGGTCAGCGCCCATTCTTCGTCGTTTTCCACCGCGCGCATGAAGGCGTCGGGGATGGTGACGCCATGGTGGAGATTGAGCGCCTTGCGGTTCGGGTCGCCGCCGGTAGGACGGCGCAGCTCCATGAACTCCTCGATTTCCGGATGGCTGATCGGCAGATAGACGGCCGCCGAACCACGGCGCAGCGAACCCTGGCTGATCGCCAGCGTCAGGGAATCCTGAACGCGGATAAAGGGCACGATGCCGCTGGTCTTGCCGTTGCCGCCGACCCGCTCGCCGATCGAGCGCAGATTGCCCCAATATGAGCCGATTCCGCCGCCGCGCGCCGCCAGCCAGACATTCTCGTTCCACAGATCGACGATGCCGTTCAGGCTGTCGTCGCATTCATTCAGAAAGCAGGAAATCGGCAGGCCGCGGCTGGTGCCACCGTTCGACAGAACCGGCGTCGAGGGCATGAACCACAGCTTGGAAATATAATCATACAGCCGCTGCGCATGGGCGCTGTCGTCGCTGTAATGGACCGCGACGCGGGCGAACAAATCCTGAGTCGTTTCGCCGGGCAGCAGATAGCGGTCAGCGAGCGTCGCATTTCCAAAATCTGTCAACAGATCGTCGCGAGACGGATCGGTCTGCAGACGCGTGCCGTTCTCTAGCTGTACGACGTCGAACATCGGTCGGCTCCCTAACTTGTCCACAGGCTGTGGACGCTTTTGCTGTGGATAACCCATGGGTCAACCACAACAGCTTGTTGTCATGAACTGGAACCGTACCATATCTCGATACCCTGTCTATCGATTTCTTCAAACTAAATGACGTCTGTGATGAACATTCAATCGCCGCTTGTTTTTACTATCGGGCATTCAACTCACCCTATCGATCAATTCATCGCCCTGCTTAAACAACATGGCGTAGAGGCACTCGCAGACGTGCGTACATACCCCGGATCGGGGCGCAATCCGCAGTTCAACCAAGAGCCCCTGAAACGGTCGTTAAACGATTCTGGAATCACATATTATCATATGGTGTCGCTGGGCGGCCGGCGCAAAAGGCCCAAGCCCGCGGACCCGGAAAAATTTTCACACGCCGGGCCCTTCGCAGCCTATATCGATTACACGAAAACTGAATCATTTCAGACGGGTTTGAGTGCCCTTGAAGATTTGGCATCAAAAACAACGACGGCGATCATGTGCGCCGAAGCCCTCTGGCGAAACTGCCATCGTCAGTTCATCGCTCAGGCCATGGAAATCCACGGTTTCGCGGTGACGCACATCACCGACAAGGCGAATCGGCAGGACATCGACCGCTCACCGACGATACCTGGATTATGAATAGCTATTTCATATAGTTGTTCTGTATTCCTCTACTCGCACCTACAGATACGGCCGTCGACGCAGTGACAGTCAACGGCGCGCACTTATGATTCGCAAGCGGTCAGACGACGGGCTCTAAAACTTCCGTGATGCCTGGAGCACGAAGGTGCGCGGGTCGCCAGGACGGCCGACGATGGTGGACAGACCCGGGCCGCCGTAATCGGCGGAGCTGGTGATATACTGCCGATCGGTCAAGTTGCGCGCGATCATCGCGACATTCCACAACCGATCATCGCTGGTCCAGCCGACGCGGGCATTGAGCAGGCCGAAGGATCCCTGCTTTGCCTGATAGCCGGATATTCCGTTCACCCCGCCGTTCGCCGGCGAAAAGAACTCCGTTGTCTGGAAATGAAAGTCGAGGCCGGCGAAGAACGAGCCTATCGTGTCCGTGTCATAGGTATAGGTGCCGCCGGCGGTGAAGGTCCATTTCGGCGCATCGTTCAGATACTGGCCCGAAGCGTCGAAGGGCATCGGCGACGCCTTGAACTGTGCGCCCGGATAAGAATCATACTGTGCATCGAGATAGGCGATGTTGGCATGGAGTTCGAGGCTGGGCACCGGGCGCCCGGCAAGCTCCGCCTCCAGTCCCTTGACCGCGGCAGACGCCGCGTTCTGGGTGAAGGCGTTAGCGGGCGGCGTAAACAACTCTACCTGCAGGTTGGTGTAGTCATAATAGAAGCCATCGAGATTGACCCGCAGGCGGTTCTCGAACCATTGCGACTTGAGGCCGATTTCGTAGGACCAGAGGAATTCCGGGTTGTAACCGGTCGCTTGCTGAACCGGACCGCTCGACCCGAAATCGAAGCCTCCGCTCTTAAAGCCGCGCGTGATCGAGGCATAGGCCAGAATATCCTCGGTCAACTGATAGTCGAGACCGAATTTCGGCGTTAGAGCCTGGGCGTCCTTGGTCGCGCTGATCGCAAAAGGACTCGAAAAGCCTGGGATGCCGACCAGCTTGGGGGCGAGAATTCCAATGCTCGGGTTCGCTGAACCGGAGAAGGTCCAGAAGTCGGTAATTGCATAATCCTTGGATTCCCGCGTCCAGCGCAACCCGACGATAGCCGACAATTGGTCGGTGAAGTGATATTCGCCCTGGGCGTAGAAGGCATAGGTCTCGTCTTCCAGGGTCGGGCGCTGAAAATGCGTCACGCCGAAGCCGGGAAGGATCACATCCGCAGGCTCCCGATAATTTTCATGGAGATAAAAGGCGCCGGCGATCAGCTTGAGCGGCCCGAGATCGGCATTGAGATTCGCCTCCTCGCTTATCTGATGCTCGCCCAGGTCGAAGATCGCCCGCGTCGTGTCGGTGCTGCTGGCGTCCGAATCGGTGACGTCGTTCGAGAAGAGCGAGCGATAGGCGGTCAGTGACTTGAGTGTGACTGCGTCGTTCACCTGATATTTCATGTCCAGCGCGAAGCCGAAATTCTCAAGTTTGAGCGCATCGGGCGCATTGGACGCGATTTGGTGATAATTGCCGAGGATCGAATCGTCGAGCGGCACCCCGATCGGCTGCAACAGCTTGGAATCGCCGCCGTTCGCTTCTTCCGAATTGTAATAATCGGCGCGCACCGTCGCCTCGAATTTGTCCCCGACCGGCAGAATAAGCTGCCCGCGGAACGCATATGAATCCTGGTTGTCGATGCCGCCCGACGTCGAGACATTGTTCAGGTATGGGTCGTGCGACAGGCGCACGCCCGACAGGCTGAACAACAGCGGCGTGCCGGCGATCGGGCCCGAGACATAGCCTTTGAGGCTATATTCGTTATAGGTGCCGACGCTGGCCTCGACTTCGCCGGTCAGAGTGTCGCTCGGCCGTCGGGAGGCGATGTTGATCGTGCCACCCACGGAATTGCGGCCATAGAGCGTGCCCTGCGGCCCGCGCAGCACGTCGACCTGCGAATCCAGAAAGTCCGAGAAATAGGCGAGCGGTCGCGCCAGGTAGACACCATCGACCTGAATCGTAGTGCTGGGATCCGACCCGATGAAGACCGTGTTCGAGCCGACACCGCGGATATACAACTGGGCATAGCCGTTGATGTCTGAGATTTGCAGGCCGGGGGTGTATTCGACCAGCCCACGCACATCCTCGATCTTGTGGGCATCGAGCTCGGCCGGGGTAAAGCTGGTGATCGCAATCGGCGTCTGCTGAAGCTTGGTGGCCCCGGTTTTCGTGGCCGTGACGATGATTTCTTCGAGCTGCTGCGAGCTCGTTCCGGTGGCGGGCTGCACGGATTGCGCCCGAACCGCCCCCGGAATGAAGCCGAGGGCGCCAAACGCCACCAAAGCCGAGCCTGTTGTCAATATATGTTTCATCGCGCCCTCCCCTTATTCGTTCTATCTGCACGGTTTTCCCGTATTTCCGAGCCAGTAGCAGCCGCCCGATGCGAGGGGAAGCCGCCGGGAATTTGGTAGCATAATATGCCCCTATACAGGGCATATTATGCTACCTGTTTGTACTCACTGGAGGGAACGAGCATGTTGCAGAGCGATATTCCGCAAATTCTCGCGTCGCTGAAAAACGCGCTACGCGCCCGACACCTGACCTACAAGGAGATCGCCGCCCGCCTCGGCGTCCATGAGACGACCGTGAAGCGCAACCTGAACGGCCGCGGCCTGTCGTTGGAGTTCCTCGAGCGCATATGCAATGCCGCCGACCTGCGCATTACCGACCTGCTGGAGATTTCCGCCGAAAGCCGGGAAAGCCACCGGCGCCAGATATCCATCCGCCAGGAAAGCGGTCTGGCCTCCAATCTGCAATCGACCTTCTTCTTTCTGCTGCTCCAGCGCAAATGGACGCCTGAGGAAATTCGCGTCGAGTTCGGTCTGACCGAGGCGCAACTCGTCAACCATCTCGTCCGTCTCGACCGACTGGGGGTCATCAAACTGCTGCCCAACAACCGAGTCAAAATGCTGATCGACCGCCATCCTGAATGGAAAAGCGGAGGCCCTATCCGGCAAAGCTTCAACCGCTGGCTGGGTCAACAGTTCGCCCACATGGATTGGCCGAGAGGCATGTTCGAGGTGGAAACGGTCAAGATCGCGCCGTCATCGCTCGCGCTCATCCAAAGCCTGATGAAGGATTTCTCCGAAGCCGTCATCCGGGTCGGCGAACGCGACCATCAGCTTAGCGGCGAACAGTGTAGCTGGTACTCGGTGCTCGTCGCCGCACGCACCGTGGACCCGTTGACGATTCCCGACGGAAGCTGAACCACGCGAATTTGAATGCTATCGATCTTAGGATCGGTAAGCGACCAGAACGCCGCCAGCCGCGATCATCGCAACGCCCAGCCAGTTCGGCCCGGACAGCTTCTCACCCAGGAACATGACCCCGAAAATGGCGACCAGCAGCACGCTCATCTTGTCGATCGGCGCCACCTGACTAGCATTGCCCAACTTCAGCGCCCGGAAATAGCAGAGCCACGACGCCCCGGTCGCCAAGCCTGACAGAACCAGGAACAGATAGGTTCGGCCGGAAATCGACCTCAGAGGCTGAAACTCGCCCAGACCGGCCAGTATACCTGCCGTGACGATCACAATCACGATCGTGCGGATGAACGTCGCGAAGTCGGAATTGATGTTCTCGATCCCGATCTTGGCGAAGATCGCGGTCAGGGCCGCAAAGCCTGCTGAAAACAGCGCCCAGATTTGCCAGGACATTCGGTCGGCTTTCGTGCTGTTCGAAGGAAAAGAACCAATCCGCAGATCATCGCACAGATCGGTGCGCCTTCGAACGCTCAATGTGCCTTGCCGTCGAACCCCGCCGAATTGACGAACATATCGATGAGTTTCTGGGAATCGACGTCAGTCACGATCGTCACCTTGCGCTCGCCCGCATGGGGGCGGCTGGCCTCGGGCCAGACGTGAACAAGGCCGTAATTGATGCCATGTTCGATTTCGATATCCATATAGCCGTCGACGCTCTGGGTGGCGACCGAAGGATCGACCACTACGGCGGCGGCAAGTTCGTCCCACAGGGGAACTTTCTCGACATATTTGGCTATCAGCTTGGCAACAGGCGTGCCCACGGCGCCCACCCGGTCGATCAGCTTCTGATCGATTCGCGTCTTCATCGTGACCGATCCCAGACAGGTGATTTTGGCCCAGTCGGCGGTCAGTGCGATATGAGCCGCCTCCGGGTCGAACATCATGTTGAAATCGGCGAAGAAATCGGCGTTGTCGGTAATTTGCGCCATATTCCCGTCGACGATCCCGCCCATGAACACCAGCTCCTTGGCCAAACTGGCGAATTGCGGGTCCTGGCGAATCGCCAGGGCGAGATTGGTCATCGGCCCGCCCTCCAGGATGGTTACCTGGTGCGGATGCTCATGCACCGTCCGGATCATGAAGGTGACAGCATTCTCCGCCTGAGGCTTGGATTAAGCCGTCAACTGCAGCCCGTACGGGGACAAGCGGGCTTACGGTGTGCATTACGCACCCTTTCCACCCCCTCTATGGGCAGACGTTTGACGTCGTCAGTCGGAGCCCGCACTGGGGTGAGGAGCGCGTAATCTATCGAGCGACGAACGGAACATTGCCAACCATAGCCGTGACCCTGACGGACATGGCTCCGCCCGATCTATTCCGCCGGATCGCGGCTGGGCGCGCGGCTTTCCGGATGGTCGACCTCCAGCGGCTTGTGGGCGTCTTGGATGACATCGCCTCTTCGATGGCGGGCGATGATGCGTAAAGTTAAATACGCCACATGTGTAATGCAAAATACGCCGCATTGGAGTGTCTTGTCTTCATACATAGTCAGTGTAACGGCGCAGTTCGACGATCCTTGTGAGAGTATTCTGTTTGACAGCTCGGTTGATGTGGCGTATTTTCCTTTACGAACTAGTTTTGGAGTCGGGAATGGCCAAGCCAAAGCCGCCGAGAGACGATCCAAAGGGCGATGCGCTTGCTCGGGATTACGCGCTCAACGCCCACCCCGAGGCCGTCAGCGACGCGCTGTTCACAAGCAATCCGTTCTTCGATGCCAGGGACCTTATCCAGGTCCGTTACGAGATGGTGCGACGCCACCAAGCCGACGGTGTTCCCATCGGCAACGTTGCCAGTGTCTTCGGCGTTTCGCGGCCAACCTTTTACAAGGCGCAAAGTGCCCTCGCCGAGCACGGTTTACCTGGCTTGATCCCGCAGCAGAGAGGACCCAAGGGGGGACACAAGCTCTCGGCCGAAGTGGTCGCCTTTGTCGACGAGCTCAAGGCGGCAAGGCCGGATCTGACCGTGCCGCAATGCATCGCCGAGATCACGGACCGCTTTGGCATCATCGTGCATCGACGAAGCCTCGAGCGGGCGATGGCGCGCAAAAAAAAACGGCTCGACTCTCTGTAGCCGCCGGCGTGCCCGATCTCGTCGCCACCTACGAACAGTTAAGGGCGGCCGTTCTCGGCGCTCCCGTGATTGCCGCCGCTGGGCAGGGGACCTTGCACCGTCAAGGCATGGCCGCCTGGATCAAGGCTATGTCCACGACGCCGCCTTCCACATTGACACGCCCGACCCATCGGCTGCCCGTGCCCGGCGCCCCCGCCGCCAGTGAGCTTGCCGTCCTTTTAGCCAGCCTTGTCGTCACGCTAACCGGGGAGACTGCACATGCCTGACCTCAAAATCACCGCCGATCATCTTCGCCGCGACGCCTATCTTTACGTCCGCCAGTCGACGCTGCGGCAGGTCGCAGAGAACGGCGAGAGCACTCAAAGACAATACGCCTTGCGTGACCGCGCCATCGCCGCGGGCTGGCCTATCGATCGTATCCACGTCATCGACTGCGATCTCGGCAAGTCAGGCTCGAGCGCCGTGTCGCGGGACGGCTTCCAGACCCTGGTGAGCGAAGTCGCCTTGACCAAGGCCGGCATCGTCATGGGCCTGGAGGTCTCGCGCTTAGCCCGCAATTCGGCTGACTGGCATCGGCTTCTCGAACTCTGCGGCCAGACCCGCACTCTGATCCTTGACGAGGACGGCATCTACGACCCGGGCGGCTTTAACGACCGTTTACTCCTCGGGCTCAAAGGCACCATGAGCGAAGCTGAGCTTCACTTCCTCAAAGCCCGCATGCGCGGCGGCCAGATCAATAAAGCTCGTCGCGGTGAACTGCGCATCGGTGCGCCCGTCGGCCTGGCCTACCGGCCCGACGGCGTTCTCGATCTCGACCCCGACGCTGAAGTGCAAGCGGCGATTCGCCTGGTGTTCGCCACATTCGAGCGCCTCGGCAGTGCGACCCGGACGGTCAAGTACTTTCTGGACCAAGGCATCCTGTTCCCACGACGGTTGCGCAGGGGCCCACAAAAAGGGGAGCTGTTGTGGGCGCCACCGGCTCACGCTCGTATTCTACAGGTGCTGCATAACCCAAGATATGCCGGAGCCTTTGTCTATGGCAGATCTCTGGGTCGCCCCCGGCCAGGCGGCGGCGTGTCCCAAATCAAGGTGGAGATGGCTGACTGGCAGGTTATGAAGCTCGACATGTATCCCGGCTACATCGACTGGGAGCGCTTCAAGGCGAACCAGGAAAAGCTCACCGACAACGCTCAGGCCTATACAATAGCGCGCAAAGCCGGCCCCGTCCGTGAAGGACCCGGATTACTCCAGGGGCGTGTTCTTTGCGGTCTGTGCGGCGAGCGCATGAGCGTTCAATACAACCAGGAATATGGCCGGTCAGTCCCCTCCTACGTTTGCAAGGAAAACGCGACCCGCAGGGGCGGCAAGATCTGCCAGACAGTGCCGGGCAAGGTCGTCGATCCAGCCATCAGCGCCCTCTTGGTCGAGCTGATGGCCCCGATGACCTTGGAGGTCAGCCTCGCGGTCCAAGGCGAACTCGAAGCCCGCACTGCCGAGACTGACGCCTTGCGCCGCCAGCATATCGAGCGAACGCGCTACGATGCCGAACTCGCCCAGCGACGCTACATGAAGGTCGATCCCGACAACCGCCTGGTCGCCGACGCGCTTGAAGCCGAGTGGAATGAAAAGCTTCGGCTCCATGCCGACGTCGTCGAAGATTACGAACGGCGCGCGCCGGAGGAAGCCGCCGCCATGGACACCCAGATGCGCCGACGCATCCTTGATCTCGCCGAACAGTTCCCACGCATCTGGAGCGATCCTCGCGTCGACATGCGCGAGCGAAAGCGCATCCTGCGCCTGCTCATCGCCGACGTGACTTTAATTAAATCGGATAAGATCACGGTTCACATCCGGTTGTCTGGCGGGGCCAACCGTACATTGAACCTGGATCGGCCGCTGCCGATCGCCCAGATTCGCAAGTTCAAACCGGAACTTGTCGCCGAGGTCGACCGACTGCTCAATAATCACTGTGATCGTGAGATTGCCGATATTCTCAACCAGCGCGGCTTCAGGACCTGGGAGAGCAAGCCGTTTAACCTGAAGAAGATCGACTTTATCCGCGGCGCTTATAACTTGCCTAGTCGACGCGAGAGATTGCGTGAGCGCGGTATGCTGACTACAGAGGAAGTGGCCGAACGGTTCGACATCGCCAAAACGACTGTGCACGAGTGGGGCCGCCAGGGTCTGATCAAGAAGTACTATAGCGACAATTGTAACCGTGGCCTCTGGGAACTTCCCGCGGATCACACCATCATTAAGGGCAATCCTGGGAAACGACCCTATCCCGCTCGCCTTGAACCGATTACCGCTCAATCAACCAAACAAGGTGCAATATGAAGCCTTCTCCTTGGCTTTGGGCGGGCCGGCAGGGTTCGGCATGATCGCATAGGGATCGTTCGGGTGGAATCCGCCGGGCGGGTAGTCGGGTTCGTTGAAGGCGCCCTTCCAGGGAATCTTGCCATAGGCCGCTTCCCAGGCGGTCATCCGCGCCTTGCTGTTCACAAGCGGAAATACGGCGCCAGGATAGACCGGCATGTTGCCCGCCCCGGCGACTTCGAGGAACTTGAGCAGGAATTGGGTTTCCTCATCGCGCCACGCATCCCCGGTCACGACGGTAAAGCCCAGCACCTTAACAGTAGGGTTCGCCAGCAAGATGAGGGCTGACTGCATGTCCGACCCAACGGGGCCGAAATAATCGTTATCTTCGATCACCAAACCCGCCGCCCGGGTCTCGGACGCCAACAGGAACAGCAGCGCGAAAAGCGCCGCGCCCCGCACGATCGGCGAATAGCGCGGGCAAGACTGGAACTTACGATTCATCTTGGTCTGGTCCTTCACCTGATGTCGGCAAGACCTTGGGTTTGGTCCCGCAACTGGCCGTGCCGCCCTCGTCGGAAACTGTAAGCCCTACTCCGCCGCCGGTGAAGGCGGCGGAGCGAAACTTAGGCTAAAGCATGCCCACCGAAGAGCTCGGGCGGGCCGGCGGATCAGAACGAATAGCGTGCCTCCCCGCCGAAGGTCCGCGGGTCGTTCACAAAGCCGGTGATATTGTCGAAATCGATGGCCCCGGTCGCCCGAACCTGGTTCAGCAGATTATGGATAAAGAAGGCGACTTCGAAGTTTTTGTCGTTATCGACATAGCCGATCCGCAGATTCCCCAGAAGGAGCGTCTGGCTGTCAAACTCGACCGCCTTATAGAGGAAGAAGTCGACGGAACTGCGAAACGACCAGTCGGTGCTAGCATAAACCTCGGTCCCCTCGGTAACCGGTACCGAATAGCGGGCGCTGCCGTCGACGATCCACCGTGGCGCCTGCGGCAGCGGATTATGGTTGATGTGATAGTTTCCGGTTGCCGGGTCCGACCCACCCAGCATCGTACAGCCGCCGCCGCAGGGGCTCACCTCAAGGTTCGGGTCCTGAATCTGGGTGAAATTATAACTGGCGCTCGCGCGCAGGAATAAAGGCGGGATCGGCTTGTAGTCGAACTCGGTTTCGAGCCCTTCACCAGACTTACGCGCCCTTTGACGATCACGGTAGCGCAGAATTCCGCCTGGCTTGCTACCGATTTGGCATCGCAAATGTCCCTATGCGAGGCAAGCCCGCCTGGCCGCGGAAGCAAGGTTAATTCACGATATCGGTTCCGTTCTCGCGATCATCGCGTAGATTGGTCGCAACGGTATCGTGGATACGAAAACTTGGGGGACTGGGGCATGCGGGGATTGAAGGACAAGGTCGCGGTGATCGCGGGCGGGGCGACGGGAATTGGCGCGGCGACCGCAGTTCGGTTGGCCGAGGAAGGGGTCGCCGTCGTTATCGGGGACATCAATCTAGAAGGGGCCGTGGCCGTCGCGGGGCGAATCACCAAGACCGGCGGACAGGCCGCGGCGGTTCGCTTCGATGTCAGCGACGATTCTTCGGTACGCGAGTTGATCGCCGCCGCGGTCCAAGCCTATGGCGGTATCGACTTCATCCATGTCAACGCCGCCGATCTGTCGCTGTGCTTGACCGACACCGATGCAGTCGATGTCGCGCTCGATCTGTTCGACCGTACGATCGCCGTCAATCTGCGCGGGCATCTCCTATGTACCCGCCACGCCATACCCGAATTGCTGAAGCGCGGCGGCGGCGCCATCGTCTATACCTCATCGGGCGCCGCCTATGTCGGTGAGCCTGAACGCGTCTCCTACGCCGTGTCGAAATCGGGCATCAATGCGCTGATGCGCCACGTGGCGTCGCGCTGGGGCAAGGACGGCATCCGCTCCAACGCCATCGCGCCGGGATTGGTACTGACCGATGGCTCGCGCGCCAGCATGGACGCCGAAGCGCAGGAGAGGATGCTGGCGCTCGGACGCAGCACGCGTTTGGGCACGCCGGACGATATTGCCTCGATGGTGGCCTTGTTGTTCTCCGACGACGGCGAATGGGTGAACGGCCAGGTCATCAGCGTCGACGGCGGCATCACCATGCGGGGATGATGCCTAGCCCCGCCTCCACCACCGCCTCAGCGCCACAAGGCCCCAAATCGCCTCAACCAGGCCGAAAGGCCAGGCGCCCTGGAAGAAACCATAGGCCGAGCCCAGCCAGCATGCGCCAGCAAAGGCCAGTGTGAACCAGCGGCTGCGGTCTTCCAGTGCGTAGGTGACCAACATCGCGGTGACCGCGAACAGGCCGAACAGGGTCAGCGGATCGAACATCGCGCGATTATAGGGAGGATAGCCCCATCGCAAACGACTATTCTCGGAAAAGCCTAGCCGCCGTTTTGGCTGCGCAAACTGAGAATATAGCTCACCATGTCCGCCAGGGCCGTCGCAGATAAATGAGGAATCGGCATCAATCTGGGGAGAAGATTCGCAGGCCTCTGATGTCTGACGCTTAGCGAGTCGCGAAGCGACGCAGCCGTAGTGCCGGGTGCGTTTGCGATGTGATCGAATGACGGCCCCTGTATATTCCCGGTGGTAAAGGTTTGGTGGGCCTCGACATTATGGCATGAGGCGCAGTGATCGAGGGCGTATGCACGGCCATTGGCCGAACTGCCGATATTCGGTTGGCCCTGCGCGGCCATCGGAACCAGCAGGAGAACGCCGCACAGGGAACTCTTCAGTCGAGAGGAAAAGCCGACCTTAGGGAATCGTGTCTTTTGGCCATATTCCCGATCTTGCCTGATCGGATTGCTGACCTGTTTTGACGTCGACATTTTGATTTCCCCGGCAAGTTTGAACATTGTCCCCATAATGCGGGCTGATCGTGGGGCAGTTCGAAACCAGATGGCGAGTTCAACCACTAACCACGCTGCATCGAGCCGAAATTGCAGGGACAAGTCTTCTCGAGCACTAACTCCATCCAATTGCGCACAAACCCGCCCGCGCTGGTATCCTCGGAAAATACCTAGATGTGAGTCGCCATAAGCCCCCAGAACTTCAGGCATTGGCGAACCAAGGGAGAATAAGCCCATGCCAAACGACTATTCGCCGGAACGCCTTGCCGACCGGGCGCAGATTCAAGACGTCATGTATCGTTGGTGCCGCGCCATCGACCGGCTGGACATCGTCGCGATCCGTGGTGTCTTCCACCCGGATGCGATCGATAATCACGGCCCCTTCGTCGGCGGCGTCGACGCTTTGATCGCCTGGCTCACCAACCGGCACCGCAAAATCCCGTTCTCGATGCATATGATCAGCAACATTCTGATCGAATTCGCCGCTACCGATCGCGCGCTTGTCGAAACTTATATTTTTGCGACACTGCGCTATTCGCCCGAAGGTAAAGCCGAACTGGCAGCCTTCACCGGCGGCGTTGCGGGCGCTCAAGGTGTTTCTACAGATTCCCTCTCATGGGCCCGCTATATCGACCGGTTCGAACGGCGCGGCGGCGAATGGCGTATCGCCCATCGCACCGTCACCTTCGATTCCGGCATCATGGCCGACGTCGCAGAGAACGCCCCCAAATTCGACCCCAACTGGGCCGTCGGCCGCCGAGACATGGACGACCCTATCTATAAGGAGCGCGCGGCAATGGGGTTGGCATAGTGATTAAGCAGGAACGTACGTCACCCTGATCACGTCCTCGCCAATCAGGTCGCTGGCCACAAGGCGGAGCGACGGCCGGGGGCTGGCGAAGAATGGCATGCCGCGACCCAGCACGACGGGGTGGAAGTAGAGTCTATACTCATCGATAAGACCAAGGTCGGTCAGTCTTCGCGCCAGGTCTGGTCCGGAAACTGCAATCTCCCCAACGAGCCGAGCCTTGAGCCCGCGTATAGCCGCCTCGAAGTCATCCTCGACAAGTGTGGCGTTGGGACCGACCGACTTCATCGAGCGCGACACGACCCACTTCGGTTGGCGCCGCCACGCCGCCGCGAACTCGCGTTCCTCCACGCCCCATTCAGGACGGTCTTCTTCCCAATATCGCATGACCTCGTACATGCGTCGGCCGTACACACTGCCGGTCAGGTCGCGCACATGCTCCGTCCAGTGACGAAAGAGCGCCGGGCATGTCCGCATTTCAAGGTGGTCGACGTAGCCGTCCAGGGACTGGTTCATTCCAAAGACGAGCTTTGCCATGTTAGAGACCGACCTTCCTAATCCTCGCCCAGTTCAGCCGCGACCGAGCTTCCCAGATAGCGGTCGAGCGTCTGGTGCATATGGCCGATGCGGATCTCCGACGGAGTCAGGTTGAGCACCTCAACACCGGGTTGCGACATGCCGCGCTGCAGGCGGGGCAGAAGTTCGACATCCTGCATCATCACCCGGCCAAAGGCCGCCGCCGCCTCAGGGGTAATGGTGCTCGCAACCGGTTTCACATGCATAGCAGCATGCCCTGGCGGCAGCAGGTCAAAGCTCCACAGATCGAAATAGCAGGTGTCGGGCGTATCGCCGGGGCGGGCGCGGTTAATGCCGATCCAGCCGGCAAAAATATTGAAGATAAGGTTTGGAAAAACATAATAGTGAAAATCGTTGAGGATGTGACGCTGGTCCAGATCCGCGTAAATGGGGCTGAGAGTCCGCAGATGGTCGCCGACCAACCGCGTTAGAACGTCCTTTAGAGTATCGCCTTGCTGGATCGCAGGCATGGGTGGCGGCGCGCTGGGATCGACGGCGAGCGTTCCGCCGATGCGATGGCCTACATTCTCAATGAAGGCACGCCACATGGCGTCGTCATCGTGCTTGAGCCGGGGGCTGGGAACGCCGAACGTCTGTTCGAAGTAAGAATGCCGGTCGAACAGCCGGATCGGCACGTTGACATCGTCGGCGGCGGGCAGAAGCTGTGGATGGACGGTATGAATGTGATAGACCTCATTGAAGGCATCCATTACCAGCTTCCAGTTGCATGCGATCGGAATGGTGATGACGTGACGGCAGGTGAATTGCTCCATGCCGACCCAAGCGAGTTCGCCCGGCACGACGCCAAGGAATTCCTCCAGGCTTTCGCCCTCGCTGCGCCAATCGACGAAGATCTTGCCGGCCCAAACGCCGAGCCGAAGCGACTTCAGGTCGAACTTTCCGCTGCCGCCTCGCCTGCCGGCCAAATCGAATGTCCAGCCATGAAAAGGACAGGTAATCGCGTTCAGGCCGCAGCCCGCCCCGTCGAGCAGAGGGCTCGCGCGATGGGTGCATGCATTCTGAAAGGCGCGCAACGCCCCGTCCTGACCACGAACGATAATCGCCGACATCGCGCCCAGCCGATATTCCCACCAATCTCCGGGGTTGGGGACGCAATCCACCGTACAGGCAAACTGCCAGACCTGCGGCCACAGATGTGCCGCCTCCCGATCCTGCCAGGCCCGGTCGACATAGCGGGCAGCCGGGATCCGGCGCAGAATTTCGTCAGAGTGGACCGTATCCATCAATACCCCTCCGGCGTTTCGTAGGCCTCGGGAAAATTATGACGGAAGGCCAGCCGCTCGGTCCGCTTGGCGATCTTCCAATCCTTACCCGCGCGCACCAGTTCGTCCTCAAACCAGATTCCGCTGAACGCGATCTGCCGCCCGCCGCCCGGCGAAGCGAGCGAGATCGGGATCAGCTGAAGCTCCCGCGTTTCTGCGCGGTCGCCGTTGAGCGTGATTTCGATGTTGGTGATGAAATGCTGGTAGGCCGGAACCGGAAAATTCTCGCACACCTTGATGAACCAGGCGCCTACCTCGTCGCGTCGTCCCCTAATGGCGCCGTTTTCGCGCCAGTCAATGTCGGCATCGTCGGTAAAGCAGCTGTGCCAAAGCGCCCAGTCCCGCGTATCGATGGCCCGCGCCTCGCGGTGCAGCAGATCCTGAATGCGAACGCGATCCCGCATCTCGTGAAAATCGCGCACATCCTCCGCGCTTAATTCCATCTACCCGTCCCTCCCCGATCATTAAGCGCCGCCACGGTTTAGCTTTGTGCGGCTTGCCTGTGAGGGGATCAGCATAGTCCCAAAGGTCGGACGATCGGAACTGCAGATTGGTCTACCGGATGCTTCAAATTGCACTGGCGCTAATACGCGAACTCTTCGAACACCGGGTCGAGCGAGCCCTGCCACCGGTCGTTATAGAGCTTCAGCATAACGTCGGCCTGGGTCATGCCGGCCTCCACGATGCGGTCGAGGGGATCGAGGAATATACCCTCGTCGGCGCCGTCGGTATTCAGCCGCGCTCGCACTTTGAGCCCGGCGCGTGAAACAGCGAGCAGGTCGCGGGCTACATCCTGTACCGTGCGTCCGGCAATTTTTGCCGCCAAGGCGTCGCGTGGCACGGCCGCCTTCAATTCGGCCCTGTCCTGCTCGGTCCAGCCTTTTACCAGATCCCAGGCGGCATCGAGCGCACCCTTGTCGTAGAGCAGGCCGGTCCAGAAAGCGGGCAGCGCGTCGATATGGCTGGCAGGGCCGCCGTCGCCGCCGCGCATTTCTAGATATTTCTTGAGACGGACCTCGGGGAAGATCGTCGTCAGATGATCGGCCCAATCGCTCATCGTCGGCATTTCGCCGGGCAGACCCGGCAGTTTCCCGGCGATGAAGTCGCGGAACGATTGGCCGGAGACGTCGATATAGCCGCCGTCGCGCAGAACGAAATACATCGGCACGTCCAGCGCATAATCGACATAGCGCTCGAAGCCAAAACCGTCCTCGAAGACGAAAGGCAGGTCGCCGGTGCGGTCTGGGTCGACATCCGTCCAGACCTGGGCGCGGCGGCTCTTGAAGCCGCTGGGCTTGCCCTCCTTGAAGGGCGAACTGGCGAACAAGGCGGTCGCGATCGGCTGGAGCGCTAGCGAAACCCGGAATTTCTTGGCCATGCAGACTTCGGATTCGAAGTCGAGATTGGCCTGGATAGTGCAAGTGCGCAGCATCATGTCATGCCCCTCGCCGCCCCGCTTGGGCATATAGGCGCGCATGATCGCGTAGCGACCCTTAGGCATCCATTGGGCCTTTTCGCGGGTCAGCGTCGGGTGAAAACCCAGCCCCAGAGCACCGATGCCCAGCGGGCCGGCAATCTCCGCGACCTGGGCCAGGTGCGTCGCGGTCTCGGCCGCCGTTTCATGGATGGAATCCAGCGGCGCGCCGGACAGTTCGAACTGTCCGCCCGGCTCCAGCGAGATATTGGCAAGGCCCTGGGTCAACCCGATCAGCGTTTCGCCCTCATGGACGCCTTTCCAGCCGAACCGCATCAGCCCTTCCAGCAAGGCCCGTACGCCGTCGTCCCCGCCATAGGCGATCGGCCCGCGTCCGGCTTTGCGGAACAGGAATTTCTCGTGTTCGGTCCCAACCCGCCATTCGGACGCGGGTTTGCAACCGCTTTCCAAATAGGCGGCAAGCTGCCGTCTATCGGAAACGATTTCGTTGCCCGCGTTGGAAGCTACAGACATCGATCGCCTCAGAGACTGGACCTAGGACACGAATTCATTACGGAACGGCGGACGGGAATCCGCCCCCGCGCCATCGCCTGCCAATGCCTGCCAACAGGCAAGGGCGACGACCGCCGCGGTTTCGGCCCGGAGCAACCGGGGACCGAGACCGACGGCGACAACAAACGGAAGTTTGCGCAAGGCGTCAAGCTCGCTGGCTGCAAAGCCGCCCTCCGGCCCGATCAGGAAGCCCGCGGGCCTACCCCGATGGGCCAGCACCGCATCGGCGATCGGCAGCGCCGCACCGGCCTCCGCGCATACGAACAAGGTCCGCTCGCGCGGCCATTCCTGCAGCATTTTCTCGAGCTGAAGCGCATTGCGAACGACCGGCACGTCAAGCCGTTCGGTCTGTTCCGCCGCCTCGATCGCGATATTGGTCAGCCGTTCGACATTCACCCGCGCAGGTTCGGCGCGGCGCGTCATCACCGGCCACAGCAGCGAAACGCCGAGCTCGGTCGCCTTTTCGGCGATGAAATCAGTTCGCGCGCGCTTCACCGGGGCAAAGGCGAGCCACAGGTCCGGACTCGCCGCCTGCGGCCTTCGCTGCATGTCGAGAGCGATCTCGGCCGTGTTGCGGCCGAGGCTGTGCACCCGGCCCAGCCACTCGCCGTCTCGGCCGTTGAACAGCCCGACCTCGTCGCCCAGCGATCGGCGCATGACATTTTTGATATAATGCGTGCGGTCTCCGTCGAGCGCGACACGCCGACCGGGTTCAAGATCATCCACAACGAATAGCCGAGGTATCATGATGCGCTCTATAATCGCTCTGCCGCCGACAGGCCATAGTTCGATCTGATTGCCCCGCAATCCCAGGAAGCATAGCTAGCCATTCCCTTAGCCCCTATGATCGCTCCATGACCGACATCTCCAACACTCCCCATACCGATATGGTCCAGGACAGCTGGATCGACCGGCGAATGCCGGGCTGGACCCGGCCCTATTTCAAGCTTGCGCGGCTGGACCGGCCGACGGGCATCTGGCTGCTGTTGCTGCCCTGCTGGTGGGCGATTGCGCTGGCCAGCCCAACCGCGGCAACCGGCATCGGTATGACCGTACTGTTCACCATCGGCGCGGTCGTGATGCGCAGCGCAGGCTGCACGGTGAACGATATTATCGACCGCAAGATCGACGCGCAGGTCGAACGCACCCGCGGCCGTCCCCTGCCCTCGGGCCAGATCGGCGTCTTCGGCGCATCGATCTTCCTCATACTCCTCCTGCTGCTCGGGCTGGGTGTTCTGATCCAACTTAACCACCTGACGATGATTTTAGGCGTGGCGTCCCTGCTTCTCGTCGGCGTCTATCCGCTGATGAAGCGACTGACCTGGTGGCCGCAGGCCTTCCTGGGGCTTACCTTCAACTGGGGCGCCATAATGGGCTGGTCCGCCTCTACCGACCGGGTCGGCATCGGCGCGCTGCTACTCTATGCCGCCGGCTTCTGCTGGACCATGATCTATGACACGATTTACGCCCATCAGGACGCCCGAGACGACGAAACGGCTGGGGTCAAGTCGACGGCGCTGTGGTTCGGCACCTTCAGCCGCCTGTGGCTGATCGGTTTCGCCGTCGTCATGCTGGCTTTGATCGAACTGGCCGGCGATGTCGCCGGATTGGGCCCGATATTCCAATATATGTTGATTCCGATAATCGCTCACCTAGCCTGGCTGGTGCTACTGTGGAAGATCGACGATCCGCGCGATTGCCTGCGCCGGTTTCAGGCAAGCCGCTGGACAGGACTCTTGGTTGTCGCCGCCTTCGTGCTGGGGCGCATCTTCCGTTGACCGACCGCCATGCCAGGTTCGTCCGCGACAACACGGTCACTGTGGCCGCATCCCTGGTTCCGGAAATTACCCTCCATCTCGCCTCAGAAGTGACGCCCCTGTGGCACGCGACCGAAGCGGCGCTCGAAAAAGAGGGATTGCCGCCGCCCTATTGGGCCTTCGCCTGGCCGGGCGGCCAGACATTCGCCCGGCTGCTGCTGGACCGGCCGGAATTGGTGCGGGGCCGCACGGTGCTGGATTTCGCGGCCGGCTGCGGGATCGCGGCCATCGCCGCAGTCAAATCAGGCGCGGTTCGGGTGACCGCCTGCGACATCGATTCTTTTGCAACCGCCGCCATCGGCCTCAATGCCGCACTTAACGATGTCGCACTCGATATCACCGACAGCGATCTCCTGGCCGCGCCCCCCGCATCCTGGGATCTGATTCTGGCCGGGGACGTGTGTTATGAGCGGCCGATGGCCGAACGGACGCTCGTATGGCTCAATCAGGCAGTCGCCCATGGCGCCGAGGTACTGATCGCCGACCCCGGCCGCGCCTATCTGCCCAAAGGCGGCCTGCTCGAGATCGGCCGCTACGATGTTCCGACCTCGCTCGACCTCGAAAATCGCAAGATCATGACCACTGTCATATATCGGTACACGCCGACACTCTGCTAAAGCCCAGCCCTGCCCTCTCAGGAAATCCGCATCAGCATGACCACCGATCTGCTCTCGCTTCTCGACGATACGATCCGCCGCGCCATCAAAGGCGGCGCCGACGCCGCCGATGCCCTGGCCTATGACAGCCAGTCGCTCAGCATCGCCCGCCGGCTGGACAAGCCCGAACGGCTCGAGCGCTCGGAATCGCGCGATCTCGGCCTGCGGGTATTCGTCGGGCAGCGTCAGGCTATGGTCTCCACCAGCGAGCGCACACCACAAGCCCTGGCCGAACTGGTCGAACGCGCGGTGGCAATGGCCCGAGTCGTGCCGCAGGACCCCTATTGCGGCCTCGCCGATCCGTCTCAACTGGCGCGCAATTGGGGCGATTTCGACATGGCCGACCCGGTCGAGCCGTCGGTCGACGCGATGATCGCCCAGGCTGCCGAAGCTGAAGCCGCAGCGGTTGCCGTCAAAGGCGTCACCAATTCCGAGGGCGCCGAGGCCGGCTGGGGCCGCAGCGACATCGCGCTCGTCGCATCAAACGGCTTTGCCGCATCTTATGCCCGCACCAGCCACAGCCTTTCGGTTTCGGTCCTCGCCGGCGAGGGCGCGGGTATGGAGCGCGATTACGACTTCACATCCGCGGTTCATGCCGAAGACCTCAAAGGCGCGGCTGAAATCGGCCGCTCCGCGGGCGAGAGGGCGGTGCGGCGGCTGAACCCGCGTAAAGGCACGACAGCGACCCTGCCGATCATATTCGATCCGCGCGTTTCCAACGGCTTCATCAGCGGACTGGCCGGCGCGATTTCCGGGCCGTCCGTCGCCCGCGGCACCTCGTTTCTCAGAGACAAGATGGGCGCGCAACTTTTCGCTGCGGGCATCTCGATCGTGGACGACCCCTTCCTGGTGCGCGGCCTGCGCTCGCGTCCCTTCGACGGCGAAGGCGTCGCTCCGCAGCGCCGCGCGATTATCGAAGACGGCAGACTGACCACTTGGTTTCTCGACCTGCGTTCGGCGCGCCAGCTCGGTCTTACCACGACAGGTCATGCGGCGCGGGGCACCGGCGGACCGCCCTCGCCATCGCCCAGCAACCTGGCACTCATGCCCGGCCGTCAGACGCCGGCCGAACTGATCGGCGAGATCGAAAACGGCTTTTATGTCACGGAAATGATGGGCATGGGGCTGAACGGCGTGACGGGAGACTACAGCCGCGGCGCAGCCGGCTTCTGGATCGAAAACGGGCAATTGACCTACCCGGTCAGCGAGATGACCGTCGCAGGCAATCTGAAGGACTTGTTCCCGCGCCTGACCCCGGCTAACGACCTGATCCGTCGCTATGGAATCGACGCGCCGACAATCCGCATCGACGGCATGACTGTGGCCGGCCGCTAAACTCAGTACGGGCGATTTATCGCATCTGCCCTGCCTTTCAGGCCTAGCCAATTTGCGAGTCGTTTCTGTATACCCCAGCGCGATTGTAGTGCCCGGAGGAAGCAGATGCTTGGTGAGACCGAGGGTGCGCGGCGTTACAGAACGATCTGGCTGTCGGACATCCATCTCGGCACCAAAGGGTGTCAGGCGGAACTTCTGCTGGAGTTCCTGCGCGAAACAGAATCCGAAAATCTTTTTCTCGTCGGCGACATCGTCGACGGATGGCGTCTGACCAAGGCCTGGTACTGGCCCCAGGCCCATAACGACGTGGTGCAGAAAGTGCTGAGAAAGGCGCGAAAGGGCACCAAGGTCACCTATATTCCGGGCAATCACGACGAAGGCTTCCGCCAATATTGCGGAATGGACTTCGGCGAAAACATTCTGGTTTCCGACGACGTCATCCACACAATGAAGGATGGGCGGCGCTTTTTGATCACCCACGGCGATAAATTCGACGCGGTGATGAATTATGCCAGGTGGCTCGCAAAGCTTGGCGACTATGCCTACTCGATAGCGATCATGATCAACGTCTGGTTCAATCTCATCCGCCGCAAGCTGGACCTGCCTTATTGGTCGCTGTCCGCCTATCTGAAGCACAAGGTGAAAAACGCGGTCGAGTTTATCGGCGCCTATGAGACCGTGCTCGCCGACGAGGCGCGCCGGCACAATGTCCAGGGCGTTATCTGCGGCCATATCCACCACGCCCAGATGCGCGATATCAACGGCATCACCTATTGCAACGACGGCGATTGGGTCGAAAGCTGCACGGCCCTTGTCGAGCACGAAAACGGGGAACTGGAAATATTGAACTGGTCGGTTCTGCGACTCGAACAATCACTTGATCGCGCCGCTGCCTGATCTACGGCAACATAATTGAGAATCCTGTTCATTACGGATGCCTGGCATCCGCAAATCAACGGCGTCGTCCGCACGCTGAGTACGACCGGCCGCGAATTGGAGAAGATGGGCCATACTGTCGCCTTTATCGGGCCCGACCAGTTCGCGACCATGGCTCTGCCGGGTTATAAGGAGATCAGGATAGCCCTGATGCCTCGGCGAAAGCTGGAGCGATTGATCGCCGAGTTTCAACCTCAGGCCATCCATATTGCCACCGAAGGCCCTCTTGGCTGGGCCGGCCGCGCCATTTGCCGCCGCAAAGCCTATATGTTTACGACCTCCTACCACACCTGTTTTCCGGAATATCTGTCCGAACGCCTGCCGATACCGCAGTGGCTGTCCTATGCCGTGCTGCGCCGATTTCACAGTGCCTCCTCCGCCGTCATGGTCGCGACGCCCACCTTGGCCCGCATGCTGACCGAACGCGGCTTCAAGAACCTGAAACGCTGGACGCGTGGCGTCGATACCGATTTATTTCGGCCGCGCTCGAAAGATTTTCTGGACGCGCCGCGGCCGATTTCGATCTGCGTGGGCCGCGTGTCGGTGGAGAAGAATATCGAGGCATTCCTGTCACTCGACCTGCCCGGCACCAAATATGTCGTTGGCGGCGGACCGATGCTTGCAAGCCTGAAACGCCGCTACCCCGAGGTGCGATTTGCCGGTCCGCGAGACGGCGAAGAGCTTGCATCTTATTTCGCGGCAGCAGATGTCTTCGTTTTCCCGTCGCGAACCGATACGTTCGGCCTCGTAATGCTGGAGGCGCTGGCGTCGGGCATACCTGTCGCGGCCTTTCCAGTACAGGGACCGCTCGACGTGATCGGCGGCCATGATATCGGGGTTTTGGATGATGATCTGGGCAGCGCTGTCGGAAGGGCACTCAAAATCGACCCGGCGCGATGTCGCGACTTCGCTCTCGAACATTCCTGGCAGGCCGCTGCGAGTCAGTTCCTGAACAATGTCCAGCCCTGTGCCCAAGACTGAGTCTGAGCAGCGTTCGATTCTGCTGATCACCTATAAAGCGCTGCTCGAAGCTGGCGGTCCGCTGCTCGAGTTCTATCTCCGCCGCCGTCTGCGCGCCGGACGGGAAGATGCTTTGCGATTTGCCGAACGGCACGGCGTACCCTCCATTGCGCGGCCCGCTGGATTCCTGATTTGGTTCCATGCCGCAAGCGTCGGAGAATCGATGTCGATGCTGCGGCTGGTCGATCGCCTTCTGGCGGAACGACACGATCTCAGCATTCTGGTTACCACCGGAACCGTCACCTCCGCAGCGATGGTCGCCGACCGCTTGGGCAATCAGGTCATACACCAATATATCCCGGTCGATCGGCCCAGTTGGGTCGATCGATTTCTGGAACACTGGCATCCCGACTGCGCCATTTGGATCGAATCGGAGATATGGCCCAATCTCCTGAACGGCATCGCCACGCGGCGGATTCCCGCCGCACTGGTCAATGCGAGGATGTCGGCGCGGTCGCATGCACGCTGGTCGCTGGCCCCCAAGACCATCCGTCGGCTGCTGTCGACATTCGATCTCTGTCTGGCACAGACCGAGGAAGAAGCGGTCCGGCTCGGCGCACTGGGCGCCCGCGACGTGCGCTATGTCGGTCACCTGAAATTCGCTGCCGAACCCTTGCCTGCCGGCGCGGAGGCGCTTGACGAGCTGAAATCGGCAATTGGCAATCGGCCGCTTTGGGTCCTTGCCTCCTCGCACGAGGGCGAGGAAGAAATCGCGATCGAGGCGCATCTGCGCCTGGCCGCACGTTTCCCTGACCTGCTGACGGTTATCGTTCCACGCCACACCAAGCGGGGCGGCTCAATAGCGGATCGTGCACGCGAAGCCGATCTGACAGTATCTCTGCGTTCAGGTGGCCTTCCGCCGAATATGAAAGATTCCATATATATCGCTGATAGTATGGGAGAACTTGGTCTTTGGTATCGACTAACCGGGATCGCCTGCATCGGCGGGTCGCTGGTTCCGGTCGGTGGGCATAATCCGATCGAGGCGGCTCAACTGGGGTGCGCGCTGATCTACGGACCGCATATGTATAGCGTACCGGGTGTAGCCGCAGAGCTGCAGGCCGAACATGCCGCTATCGTCGTCACCGATGCGCAATCTCTCGCTGAAACGATCGGCCGGTTGCTTGAGGACAGGCCCGAGGCTTTGGCCATGGCGGCAGCGGCACGCGGCATCGCGGAGCGCAATCGGCATGTCCTGGATCGCGCCTTCTTGGCACTGGACCCGCTGATAGACCGCGCGGCTCGCGACCGGGCCGGAAAATGAATTCTCCCGCATTTTGGAACAGCCGAACGGCGCTGACCGGACGCCTCCTGGCCCCTTTAGGCTGGATCTATGCTGGAACGACCGCTTGGCGGCTGGCCCATAGCCGCCCCTGGCAAGCCCCGGTGCCGGTGATTTGCGTCGGAAATCTGACCGCGGGAGGCTCGGGCAAAACCCCCGTCGTCCGCGATCTTGGCATACGGCTCCAGGAGCTTGGCCTGAAGCCGGGCATTCTCTCACGCGGCTATGGCGGAGCCGAGCGCGGCCCGCTCAAGATCGATCCGGGTCGCCACAATGCAGCCCAGGTCGGAGACGAGCCGCTTATGCTGGCGCGCGACATTCCCTGCTGGATCGCCGCCGACCGGGCTGACGGCGCGCGCGCTATGATCGCCGATGGTGTCGGGGTCATCGTGATGGATGATGGGTTGCAAAACCCCACGCTGGTCCAGGATTTGAAATTGGTCGTGGTGGATGGCGAAGTCGGGTTCGGCAACGGCCGCGCTATCCCCGCCGGCCCGCTGCGCGAAACGCTCCAAAGCGGCATCGCGCGAGCCGACGCGCTGATCGTCGTCGGTCGGGATAAGCAAAATCTGACTGGAACTTACTCTAATAATTTAAATGTCTTACATGCAGATACTGAGCTCATTTCTGAAGGCGATCTGCCGTTGGGCCGCCTCGTTGCATTCGCCGGCATCGGACGGCCGGATAAATTCCGGGCGAGCCTGATCGCGAAGAACGCAGAGATTGCCGCCTTCCATGAATTCGCGGACCACCACCCCTATAGCGAGAATGAACTTGCGGCCCTATCCGAAGAAGCCGCAGCACTGCGAGCCCGGCTGGTCACCACAGAAAAGGACTGGGTTCGCCTGAACTCTACATGGCGCCGTAAAATCAGTCAGATAGAGATTCTTCTTTCATGGGATAATGAAGATGCTCTGTCATCCCTGCTGAACAGGGTTATGCGCCATGACTGAGCGCAGTCGGGGGCGCCGGATCGCGTATTTCGGTCAGGCAGTGGTACTTGCAATATTTCTCGCAATCTGCCGGATTTTGCCGATCGATTGGGCGTCAGGTTTCGGCGGCTTTCTTGGCCGAACGATCGGCCCCTTTATGGGTCAAAGCCGCAAAGCGAACCGCAACCTGGCGCGCGCGCTACCGGAATTGTCACCCGAGCGGAACCGACAGATCATTAAAGGCATGTGGGACAATTTAGGCCGCGTCATCGCCGAATATCCTCACCTGCCCTGCATCTGCGCGCGTTTGGAGGGCGGCCGGGTCGAAATCGAGGGGCTGGACATCATCCGCGCGCTCGCCACCGATGGAAAGCCGGGCATATTGTTCGGCGCGCATCTCGCCAATTGGGAAGTACAGCCCTTCATCGCTCGCCATACCGGGCTTGAATTGGGCTTGATCTACCGGGCGCCAAACAACGAATGGGTCGACGGTCTGCTTCGCCGGCTGCGCGACACACCGCTGCTGTTCCGCAAAGGACAGGAGGGTGCGAAGGCGCTGTACAGCCTTCTGCGGCGGGGCGGACATGCGGCGATGCTGGTCGACCAGAAGATGAACGATGGCATCCCGGTGCCGTTCTTCGGCCGTGACGCCATGACGGCCCCGGCGATCGCGCAGTTCGCCGTGCGGCTCGGCTGCGTTCTCGTACCCGTGCGCACGGAGCGGCTGAATGGTGCGCGCTTCCGAATCACCGTTTACCCACCGCTCGAACTGCCATCGACGGGCGATCGCACAGCCGACGAGCGGGCGATAATGGTCGGGATCAATGCAACCCTAGAAGGATGGATACGGGCAAAGCCCGAACAATGGCTCTGGCTCCATCGGCGCTGGCCGGACTGAACCGCCCAGCCCAAAAAGCATAATATTTCTGTTATTTAGATGATGCAACAGATCGACGCATTCTGTGAATTGTGCATTGCAGAACCTTTCGTAATGTGTACTATATAAAAAGTGAACATCGAATCATCCGGTGAATTGGAGATATTGTTATGAGAATCACGTCAACGGCGCTGGCCGCATTCTTGGTTGTCGCTGCGGCCGCATCGATGCCCGCCACGGCAGCTACCGCCCTGTTTGCGACTGAAGCCGCTGCTACCCAGGCTTGCGCTGCCGATGAAGTGGTATGGGTCGACCTGGACCACGGCCGCTTCTATCACAAGGCCTCGGCAAGCTACGCCAAAGGCAATAACGGTGGTTATGCCTGCCTCAAGGGCGCGCACGCTCAGTATCGCGAAGCCCACGAGTAAGCTTTTTTGGCGCCGATATCGGTGCAAGGCATTTAGGGGCGGCCCCTTGGGGACCGCCCTTTTTGTTTGGCCAAATCTCTGAAATTCCTGCGGTTTTTTGCAGTGCACTCTGCGTCTGATTGGCATATTTGCATTTAATCATAAGACTATGCTAGGTGAGACTTATCGTTTCACCACCTGCGACATTGTGCGCCGCAGCAATTCGTGCGAAGCAGCCCATATAGAGGGTTGAGTAACTTTTCTACGTCCTGAAAATCCGAGGAGTTTGTCATGAAGATCGCATCCAGCGCGATTGCCGTCGCCCTTCTAGCCGCCACAACCGCCGCTCTTCCGGCAGTTGCCGCGACCAGCCTTTTCGCCACCGAGCCCGCCGCTACTGCAGCTTGCGCGTCTGACGAAGTTGTATGGGTCGACCTCGACCACGGCCGCTTCTATCACAAGGCCCAGTCCAATTTCGCCAAAGGCAATAATGGCGGCTTTGCCTGCCTGAAGGCAGCTCACGCCCAGTATCGCGAAGCTCACGAGTAAGCATATCTGCGGCCGCCGTTGCGGCGGTTTCTGGACTATACACAGTAAAGGGGCGGTCCCAACAGGCCGCCCCTTTTTTGTTTAGGACATAAATATATGGCGATGCACAATTTTGATCTGCCGTATAACTATATTAATTAACATTGGGTTAGAGATATACATCTAGTCCGAATGGATGTGACATTGTGCGTTGCAGCATTTTCCATATATTGGGTTAGACTCTCGATCTATCCGGTAACGCGATGTTGCCGAACCCTCTAGGAGATTATGATGCGAATTCAGCATTGGGGCGCAGCTCTTCCTCTCGTCGCCGCCTTGGCGGCCGTGTCTCTGCCAGCCGGCGCTATGGGCAGCATGTACGCGACTGAGGCCCAAGCGGCTCAGGCATGCGCCGCCGACCCCGTCGTATGGGTCGATCTGGACCGCGGTCGGTTTTATCAAAAAACCCAGAGCGATTACGGCAAGAGCAAAAATGGCGGATATACCTGCCTGAAGGCGGCGCACGCCGATTACCGGCCGGGCCACGACTGATCGGCAGATGGGCTAGGATATCGACAAGGGCGGCCTCATAGGGGTCGCCCTTTTCATTTTCGGCTCAAAACAGCCGGCCTTGCGGCCCGGATTTCGGCGCCTCCGCCTTCACCGCGCGGGACCGCGCGGGCGTCTCGGCTGTACCGTCTAGCGTGGCGCCAACTTTACCGTCGTGGAACTCGATGGAAACCTCCGTCCCCGGAGAAGCATCGGTCGAAGAGCCGATCGCATGACCGGCCGAGTCGCTGACCAGCGCAAAGCCGCGCTTCAGCACACCCCGATAGGAATAGCTTTCAAGCAAATCTCCTAACCGCTGAAAACGCGCCTGTGCTGAATCGACCGACCGGCGGAAACCGGCGTCGAGGGAGCGCCCCTGCGTTTCGAGATGCCGCTTCATGTCTTGAATCTGCTGCAGCGGGTGGCGCAGCCGCGCGCCCCACGTCCCCACAGTCTGCGCCTGCCGATCGAAATAATTGCGTCTAGCCCCTTCCAATCGCTCTTCCAGTCCGTCCAGACGCTGGGCATGAGCCTCTATCGCATGACGCGGATTGCCCAGCCCGCGCTCCAGCGCCTGCAACTCGCTGCGCTTGAAGGCGACCGACCTTTCGATCTGAAACAGCAGGCGGGACGAACATTCCTCGACCCGGGCCAGCAATTGCAGCCGCACCGGCACAGCGAACTCTGCTGCCGCGGTCGGCGTAGGCGCCCTGACATCGGAGGCAAAATCAATCAATGTCGTATCGGTTTCATGGCCAACTGCGGAAATCAGCGGAATCGCGCTCGCCGCCGCAGCGCGCACGACTATCTCCTCGTTGAAGGCCATCAAATCTTCGATCGCTCCCCCGCCGCGCGCCACGATCAGCACGTCGGGACGGCGCGGCCAGCCAACCAATGGCAGGGCATTAAATCCATTGATCGCCGCCGCGACCTCCGCGGCGGCCGTCGCCCCCTGCACGGCAACCGGCCAGATCAGCACGTCGCGCGGAAACCGGTCGGCCAATCGGTGAAGAATGTCACGAATCACCGCCCCGGTCGGTGAGGTCACCACCCCGATCACACCCGGCAGGCTGGGCAGCGGACGCTTGCGGTCGCTGTCGAACAGCCCTTCGGCGGCAAGCTTCTTGCGCCTCTCCTCGATGAGCTTGAGCAGAGCCCCCTGCCCGGCCAGCTCCATCGACTCGATGACAAGCTGATAACTCGACCGCGCCGGATAGGTTGTGACCCTGCCGGTGCAGATAACTTCGATCCCGTCTTCGGGGATGAGGCCCAGACGCGACACTGCCGAGCGCCAGACGACTCCGTCGAGAACCGCGTCCTCGTCCTTGAGGCAGAGATAGATATGGCCCGACGTATGGCGCTTGACCCGCAACAGCTCGCCGCGCACCCGAACCAGCCCATAGGCGCCCTCGATCGTGCGCTTCACCGCCCGCGCCAACTCGCCGACGGTATAGGGGGTCAGGTTGTCGCCGACCGCGGGGCCGGCGTCCGCGTCAAGAAGACCGGGTTCAATTTGCGTGCTCATAGCGCCATGATACAAACCGCCCCGGAAAAAGCCATTTCAGGAAAAACGACATTGTGACGGATCGGCTCAATATCCTTCTGGTCGGAAGTGGCGGACGCGAACATGCCCTGGCGCTGCGCATCGCATCATCGCCGCTGACGGCGAATCTGACCGTCGCGCCAGGCAATGCCGGTATTGGCGAAATCGCCGAATGCGTTGCAATCGCAGCGGACGATGTACCGGGTCTGGTCGATTACGCCGCGCGGAACGCGATCGATTTCGTCATCGTCGGACCCGAAGTTGCCTTGGTTGCCGGGTTGGCCGACCGTCTGGCGGAGAAAAATATCCGCGCTTTCGGCCCCAACGCCGCCGCCGCCCTTCTGGAAGGCTCGAAATCCTTCATGAAGGATATTGTCGCCAAGTACGGCATTCCTACCGCCGCCTATGCGCGCTTCCGCGATCGTGATGCCGCCAAAGCCTATGTGATCGAGCACGGTATGCCGATCGTGATCAAGGCGGATGGCCTGGCGGCTGGCAAGGGCGTCACGATTGCCACTACGCCGGCGGAGGCGGAGGCAGCGATCGACGAGGCGCTGATCGGCGGCCGGTTCGGTGCCGCGGGCAGCGAAATCGTGATCGAAGAATTCATGACCGGCGAAGAAGCCAGCTATTTCGCCCTGGTTGATGGCGAAACCGTCGTGCCGCTTGGCGCAGCGCAGGACCATAAGGCTGTCGGCGACGGCGACACCGGCCCCAATACCGGCGGCATGGGCGCCTATAGCCCAGCCCCCGTCGTAACGCGGGAGCTGGAACGGCAAATCCTGAACGACATCCTGCGTCCGCTGGCAAGCGCGATGGTCGCTGAAGGTCGGCCATATCGCGGGGTCATCTTCGCCGGCTTGATGATCGTGCCCGGCCCGGCCGGCCCGAAGCCCCGGCTGATCGAGATCAACGTCCGTTTCGGTGACCCCGAATGCCAGGTGCTGATGGCGAGGTTGGAAAGCGACCCGGTCGCGCTGATGTTGGCCACGGCGGAGGGCCGGCTTGCCGATCTGCCGCCCGCACGCTGGAGCGACCAGGCCGCACTCACCGTCGTGCTCTGTGCCGAAGGCTACCCGGGAACTCCGGTAACCGGGACCGAGATCAAGGGTGTTGCAAAGGCCGCGGCGGTCGAGGGGGTGACGGTCTTTCATGCCGGCACCAAGCGCAGCGCGGACGGCAAGTTGCTGGCTTGCGGCGGCCGGGTTCTCAATATCGTCGCCACCGGCAGCGATGTCGCGCAGGCGAAGACGCGGGCCTATCGCGCGGTAGACCTTATCGACTGGCCGGGCGGGTTCTGCCGCCGCGATATCGGCTGGCGCGCCATCGAAAGGGAGGCTGTTTCGTGAGCAAACGCAAAACCCTGTCACGCTTCGACGTCGCAATTGTCGGTGGCGGCATCTCCGGCACGACATTTGCCGCCATCCTGGGCGGCGCCGGTCTCAGCGTCGCCCTGATCGAGCGGCAGGCGCAGGCCGCCCTCGAAAAGAGCGCCTACGACGGCCGCACGACCGCGATCACCTATGGTTCGCGCAAATTGCTTGAGGCGGCAGGGCTGTGGGACGACCTGGCGCCCGATGCCTGCCCGATCGACGATATTCGCGTCGCCGACGGCGCGTCATCCTTGTTTCTGCATTTCGATTCGCGCGAAGTCGGCAACGACCCGCTGGGGTCGATTCTTGAGAACCGCGTCATCCGCAAATCGCTGCACAAGCGAATCAACGCCATCAAGACCGTAACCCAGATCGCTCCTGCAACCGTCGCCGGACTGGATACGAGCGGCCCGCTGGCATACCTCACACTCGAAGACGGCAGGCAAATAGCCGCCGATCTCGTCGTCGGGGCAGACGGCCGCGAGTCTTTTATCCGCGGCGCCGCCGGCATCGGAACGATCGGCTGGGCCTATAAGCAGCACGCCATCGTGACCGTCATGGGCCATGAGTTGCCCCACGAAAACGTCGCTGTGGAGAATTTCCTGCCGGCCGGTCCATTCGCGATCCTGCCGATGACCGATGCGCCCGACGGCACGCATCGCAGCTCGATCGTCTGGACCGACCATGTCGACGCGGTTCCGCTTTACGCGAAGCTGGATCGGCCGGCCTTCGAAGCCGAGTTGCAAAAGCGCGCCGGCGAGTGGCTGGGCCGGGTTTGGGAAATCGGACCGCGCTTCACCTATCCGCTGCAGCTTCGCCACGCCAAGCGCTATATCGCGCCCCGCGTTGCACTGATCGCCGATGCGGCCCATGTCATCCACCCGATCGCCGGCCAGGGCCTAAACCTCGGCATGCGCGACATCGACCTGCTGTCTGAGCTGCTGGTCGACCATCGCCGTTCCGGCCTGGATCTGGGCGATCCCTTGATGCTGAGGCGGTACGAGCGCGCGCGCAGAACGGACAATTTCGCTTTCAGCGCGACGACCGATATTCTCGACCGGCTGTTCTCCAACGACATCCCGCCGATCCGGGCGGCGCGCCGCATTGGGCTGGGCGCGGTCAACAGCATGCCCCCTCTGCGCCGCTTCTTCATGCGCCGCGCCATGGGCGCGTCCGGGGCGCTGTCGCGGCTGGGGCGCGGCGAAAGCCTATAGGCGGCGCAAAAACCCGCTCAGCGCCTCGTTATATAGCTCGCTACTTTCGACGAACGGCGAATGGCCTGCGCCCGGAATGATGCAAAGCTTCGCACCGCCCACGGCGGCCGCTGTCCCCTCGATCATCCAGGGCAGTGTCAGCTCGTCCTGATCGCCGACGATGAACAGTGTCGGCACGGGGAAAGCGGAATAATCGACAGGCAGCGCATCGCGCATCCTGCGATAGGGCTCGTAAATCTGATCGCCGCTGGGTACCGAAACGGTGCTCTCCAACCGCATCCGGCAAATTCCGCTGTAGAGGTAATTCAATTCCGGCTCTGCTTGCGCAAAGCCTGGAGCAAAGAGATGATCCAGAACCTGAAAACCGCCGGCAATCTTATCAATCATCTGGTCCGCCCAACGCGACAGGGACGCCGTCTGGAAACCGAAAGGCGTGTCGCTCATGACAAGCCCGCGGACCCGCTTTGGGTGCTGTTGCGCCACACCCGAAACCGCCATGCCGCCCATCGAATGACCGACCAGTATCGCGCGGTCGATTGCGAGATGGTCCATCAGCCCCAGAAGATGACCGGCTGGTGTCGGCATAGCGCTTGCCGCAGCCTTGCGCTCGGTCAGCCCGAAACCCTCCGCATCGTATGTCACGCAGCGAAATCGGTCTTTCAGCGCCGCAACCTGCTTCCACCAGCATAGATGATTGCCGTCGCCGCCATGGGCAAACACAAGCCAATCGCCTGCGCCCTCGACCTCGTAATAGACGCTGAGCCCATCGATTAGAATGCGCGGCATCAAGTTTCCCCTATCGGCTGCCGTTATTCGGCTTCTCTATCCCAGCGTTCCGTCAGCTTTTGAAGCTCGCGCGCCTGTCTCTTGTTCTCGATGTCCTGAATCATATTTGTTCTTCTCGGCAGCCCGACGACACGGGCGGCGCCTCGTCCTGCCCACGGCAGGTCGAATCGGCGACGAGACTGACGGCAAGACGCGACCAAAGCCAGAAACTCACGATGGTCGGCGTTCCAGCTTTCCTTCATCGTTTGGCTATATCCCACCGGTAGCCAGGGCGCACAGTGCTGCAGGCGCTCAAGAGCCGCTTTCAAATAGCGTTTTCTAATCGGCATCACATTCGCGCAGGCGTCGCGGTTCCAAATGACCAGCTGATAGTGGAACCGCTGAATGAAATACTCTGCATAAGACCAAACCATTTGCTCCAACGGCTGGACATCGACCTCTCGCTCGCGTGCGCAATAGATCCATTTTTCGCTGACACAGACAGGGATATCCGGGAAGTAATCGCACACGACTTGTGTATCGCCATGCGCGCTCATTGCGGCACTGAGCAAAGCCGACAAGATCCGGCGGCGCCTGTTAGCCTTCCATACGAAAAAACCGATCCAGACAATGGCGCCGGCCCCGAGCGTCACGCCAATGAGGAAAAAAACTGCGAATATGTCTCGGTCGCTCTCCTGCGCGATGCGCGGGTCCCCGATCAGCGCGACGATAATCAAACCCAGGACAGCGATAGCGAGTGCCAGCGGGTTGCCTGTCACGTCCATCCACAATCGCCGCAATGCCCTCTCGGCTCTCATGCGTGCGCCGTATGCTCTGGGGATAGAGATCGAACCTGTTCGGCGAAGGGGGTGAGCGCCACCGAAGCCCTTCGTCCAAAGACGACAGGCTGAGGCCGCGCTGCCGCGTCGAACATGAAGGCGTCGGCATTTGCGCAATCAACCGGCAACGGCAACGGTAAAATCCCCTCCATCAACGACCGGATTCGGGCATAACCGAGTGGCCTGACAGCGGGATTGGGGACGACGATCAGAATCCGCCTCGGGTCGACCAGTCTGGCGACCCGGACCGCTTCCCAGACCGTGCCTTCGCTGGTTTCGGGCAGCAACACGATCGCCGCCGCGCCGCGCACCAACTCATCGACTTTGCGCTGCCAGTTGTCGTCCGCCAGGTAAAGACGCGCCGCACCCAATGGCGCCAAGGCATCCCCAGGTGCGCCGACAGCGACAAAGGGTCCGATGCTTCGCAACGCTTGGGCAATGCGTCGCTCATGCGTTGCGGATGCTGACGATTGCATCACGGGCCGGCCGCCGATACGACGCCCGACAGGCAGGGCGTCGATGCGCCGCTCATCTTCATCGAAAGGTCTGAGATAAACCACCGGAGCGCGCTTATCACGACTTAGAACCGCCTCCGCGCTCGGCATCATCAGCTTGCGTCCGATCGAGGCAGCACCGACAGCAAAAACCAGCAGCAAGGCAGTGATTTCGAGGTCGTCCCGTTGGGTTAGCGGCGTGCGATCGACATGATAGGCATGGTTACCCCAGGCTACAGCAGCCCATACCAAAGCCGCGGCAACCAGGAACATCGTGATTCCGCCGGACTTGGAACGAAGCGGCTGGCTGGCCGGACGGCCGCGATTTCCATCAGTTTTGATCGGCTACTCCCCCATGGCGGCATAGTGCCCAGCGCTACGGCAATACCGCAAGAGCGCTCCTTGCTAAACTCAGGGTTTGCCGCCCCTACTCCAGCGCCTCGATCACGCGGATATCCCGCTCGGCGGAATTCGGGCCGAGAGCTTCGAGCGCCTTTTGATAGGCCGGGCTGTCATAGGCAGCCAACGCCTGTTCGACGCTGTCGAATTCGACCAGAACCGTGCGTTGATTAAGACCCTTTTCCTTGGTCACGACCGGAAGGCCGCGGGCGAGGAACCTGCCCCCCGCCGCCACGATGGCCGGCAGGGCAAGTTTGGCATAGTCCGTCATCGCGTCCGGGTTCGAAATCGAACGATAGCAACCGATCCAATAGGCTTTAGGCATAAGTCAGCTCCGCAATTCGTGTGTCGTCAGGCCGCGATCGATAGCGGATAATCCACCAGCGGAATATAGGCCGCTGCCCCGTTCCCCTGACGGCTTTCGAACAAGGTGAAGTGATCGACAGTAAAAGGCGGCGCCCGAAACAGCCCTTTCTGCTGGATAAAATTCATCGCCTCCACCATCGACGTGTCTTGCAGCCGGGCAAGCGTCACATGGGGCGTGAAGCTCCGGTCTTCGCGCGGCAAATCGACCAGACGCACAGCCCGGTTGGCTTTGCGGGCCAGTTGATGCAATGGCAGCGAAGGATCGACGCCGGCCCAAAGCACGCGAGGACGGCTTGTCGTCCCGAAATAATTTACGCCGGCCAGCGCGATATCGAAGGCGGGCATCGCGATCTTAGCCAGCATTTCATTCAGCTCCTCTGCCTGGGCGCGGCCTGATTCGCCGATAAAGCAGAGCGTCAGGTGATAGGTCTCGGGCGGCATCCACCGCGCACCCGGTACTCCGCCGGTCAAGGCTGAGAGACGCTCCCCGATTTCTCCGGGAATCCCGATGCCGACGAATAGGCGCATCTCAATTCGCTGGTGAAGCCGTGGGCAGCGCTTTTTCGACGGCCGGGGCCAGCAGCTTTGACACTATGGCCGCACCGTCCTTATTGGGATGCATCCCATCACCCTGGTTCAGCGCCGGGTTCAACGCCACCCCATTTAAAATGAAAGGATAAAGCGGCACGTCATATTTTTTGGCCAAGTCGGCGAAGATCGGGTCGAATTTTGCGTCATAGTCGGGCCCGAGATTGCGCGGTGCTATCATACCGCACAGCAGGACGGGTATCTTGGCCGCCTTCAGCCGCGCCAGAATCTGGTCGAGATTGGCCCGCGTCTTTTCCGGGTCCTGCCCGCGCAACGCGTCGTTGGCTCCAAGCTCCAGCAATATCAGGTCGGGCTTATCCGCCAGCGACCAATCCAGCCTCGCCAACCCGTCAGTCGTCGTGTCGCCGGATACGGCGGCATTGATCAGCTTAACATCGTGCCCATCGGCCTTCAGCAACCGTTCCAGCTGGCTTGGAATATTGTCGCTGTCCAACGAAAGCCCATAACCGGCAAACAGGCTGTCGCCGAAGGCCATGATCTTGATCGGCGCCGCCTGGGCGATAGCGCTTGCCATAAAGGTCAGGCAAAATGCGACAAGGGCGGTGCTAAGCCGCACCCCGAAACGATTGAACCGCGGCAGCGTCGCGCCATATCGCCTTGCACCATTCTTGGCCCGTCCGGAGCCGTTACCTATGCCCATTCCATCCTCATCTTCGGCGTCCGGCGCCATGCTTGACCTGGCCGACGTGCATCTAGAGCTGAGAAGCGCGGCCGGGATGGTCAATATCCTCAAGGGAATATCGCTCCAAGTCGAGGCCGGAGAGCGAGTCGGGCTGGTCGGGCCTTCCGGTTCTGGCAAATCCAGTCTGATGATGCTGATGGGGGGGCTGGAACGCCAGAGCAGCGGCCGGATCCGCGTTGCCGGCCACGACCTGTCCAAACTGGATGAAGACGG
>Ga0182030_10002082_pt1 | contig 42248 bp, 33 predicted proteins | sample 812S3MmetaG_FD_121299 | JGI IMG/M metagenome (GOLD analysis project Ga0182030, IMG submission 121299) | Permafrost microbial communities from Stordalen Mire, Sweden - 812S3M metaG (Illumina Assembly) | ecosystem: Environmental > Terrestrial > Soil > Wetlands > Permafrost | place: Sweden... | reverse complement strand
CGTCACCACGAACTGGGCCGAGAAAGTGGACATGAAGACCGGCCGTCCGGTGAAGGTCCCCGAGCATTCACCGCTGCTGGTGGGCGGCAATACTCAGGCCTGCCCGTCCGCGATGGGCGGCAAGGACCAGCAGCCGGTGGCGGTCGATCCGACCGATCCGACGAATTTCTATGTGCCGACCAACAACTGGTGCATGGAAGATGAACCGCAGTCTCGCTCGCACACCCAGCAGGGAACGGTGTATGTATTCGCCAACGTGTACATGTATCCGGAGAAGCCCGGCGTGACAGGCAAGTTCAAGAAGTTCAACGTGGTGACCGGCAAGACCGAGTGGGAGATTCCCGACCAGTATCCGAACTGGGGCGGCGCACTCGTCACCGCGGGCGGCCTGGCGTTCTACGGCAGCTTGGGCGGCGACTTCCGAGCCGTCGATCGCGCGTCGGGCAAGGTGGTATGGTCGCGGAAACTGGGCTCCGGAATCATCGGCAACCCCATCACGTATTCCGTGAAGGGCAAGCAGTATGTTTCGGTGTGGTCCGGCATCGGCGGCTGGATCGGGCTGCCGGTGACGGCGGGCTTGGATCTCAGCGACAAGTTCGGCGCCATTGGTGCAACGGCCATGACCAAGGCCGCGAACTTGAGCACCATCCCGCAGGGCGGCACGTTGTACACCTTCCGGGTGGGCAACTGACGCCAGATCTTGACTGGTTGATTTTCGATGGATATACCCGGTGGCGAAAGCCACCGGGTTTTTCTTGTGCGAAGCGCGTGGGTGCGCCATGCTGCACCCGGCCTATGCAACCTTCCTCACGTGCACCGGTCCAATCGTGATCGCGAACTGCATCGTGGGCCCTCTTTCGCGGAGATCGGCTATGAATACCAAGAACTCGAGTGCTGTAGGACGGGCTGCCCTGCTCGCCTGCTGGCTGGCCGCGGGCGCAGCCGCGTGCGCCGCAGCGGGCACCGCCGCGGCGGCGAGTCCGCTCAAGTCGCTCACCGTATGCGCCGATCCCGGCAACATGCCCTTGTCGAATCAGAAAGGCGAGGGATTCGAGAACAAGATCGCGCAGGTGATCGGTTCCGCGCTCGGTACGGGCGTGCAATATTACTGGCGGCCATCCATCGAGCGCGGCCTGATGCGCACCACCTTGAGCGAAGGCAACTGCGATCTTTGGATGGACATGGCCTCCGACACCGAGGGTGCGGTCGTTCTCGCCCCGCTGTACCGCTCCACCTTCGTTCTGGCCTATCGGAACGACAAGGGAATCGACATCAAGAGCCTGGACGATCCGGCCATGAAGAAACTGCGCGTCGGAGTGTTCCAGGTCTCCGCCATGCGGCAGGCGCTGTCGGAGCACCACATCGTGGACAACACCGTCATCCACTATCTCAGCCACAATGCCGACATCGAAGATGCGAACCGGCCTTCCTACCAGATACAGCAGGTGATCGACGGCACCCTCGACGTCGCAGCGATATGGGGCCCGATGGCCGGCTACTACAAAACCGTCGCTCATGCGCCGCTCACCGTCGTGCCCGTCAATCTGATGGAAGATGAGGTGCCGATGGAATTCGACATGACTCTCGCGGTGGCGCGCGGCAGGCCGGACGTCAAGGAGGCCGTCGAGACGGCGATCGCGCAGCGTAAGAGCGAAATCCAGCGGATCCTGGTGGAATTCGGCGTGCCCCTGGTCAAGTGCGACGACTGCACGGTGTCCGGAGATCTGCCCTCGCACGGGCCCTACAAGCCCGCGAAGGTGGAAATGCAGACGGCCGCGGAGACCGCGAAAATCCGCGCCTCCAGAATGGCCGATCTCAAAAAGTGGCTGGCGCAGGGAGCGAATCCCGACGACGAACTGAACAATGCCATCGTGGCCAATGACACCGACCGCGTGGGCTACCTGCTGTCGCACAAGGCGCATGCGAACTCGCAGGACGGGGAGGGCTACACGCCCTTGATCAGCGCGATCCGCTCCGGCTTCGGCGCGGTGGCCACCTACCTGGTGGAGCACGGCGCCGACGCCAACCTCAAGGATCGCAGCGGCTGGACGCCACTGATGTGGGCGACCTGGGGGGACAAGCCGGAACTGGTCAAGATGCTGCTGGCCCACGGCGCAAAAATAGACTCCATCGACAATGACGGTTTGACGGCGATCGCAATTGCGGCGCAAAACGCCAAGGCCAAAGCGACACCGGCGCTGCTGGAGGGGGGCGCCGACGTCAATGCGCCCGTCGCCAAGGGCGGATATACACCCTTGATGCTGGCGTCGATCTCGGGCTCGACTGAACTCGCCGGCACGCTGATCGAACACGGCGCGAAAGTGAATGCCGCCAATCCGGGCGGCGTCACCGCGTTGATGATCGCGGCCGCCGGCAACAAATCCACCCTCGCCGGACTGCTTCTCAAGTCGGGTGCCGACGCGAACGCGCGCAGCGAGGACGGGCGCACGGCGCTCAGCATTGCGCGGGACAACAGCAGCGAGGCAGTCATCAAGGTTCTGGAGTCGGCGCCGCGCAGCGATTCGCACCCGGGCTGAGCGATACGGCATCGCGCACCAGGACACCGCCGGCAATGAATAGAAGATCAAAGACCATGTGAAAGGAGAGACGCAGTGAGAAGAGGAGTTCTGCTCGGAGGTTTGGTCGTGGTGCTCGCCGCAGCGACGGCGCTTTGCACCTTGGGAAGGGTATGGGCATACGACGCTCCCGCGGCGGTCGATTACACCAAGATCCTGCCCGCTGATCTGATCAAGAACACGCCGAAGGGAAAACTGGTCAACCCCTACAAGGACACGCAAGCCGATGCGGTGGCAGACGGCCAGAAATACCTGATGAGCTACTCCTGCAGCGGCTGCCACGGCGGCGGCGGCGGCGGCGGCATGTGCCCGGCGTTGACGAACGACATCTGGGTCTACGGCGGCGATGACGACACATTGTTCCGGCTGGTCACGCTGGGAAGCGACGAACTGCAGAAGCAAGGCTATACGCGCAAGGGGCGCGAAAATGTCGTCGGCCCGATGCCGCCCTTCGGCACCATCATCAAGAGTGCCGACGATCTGTGGAGAATCCTCGCCTTCGTGCGCTCAAAATACGACGGCGATCCTGCTTATAAATTCGGTACGCCTCCCGACCTACAATAAATGTTGCAGCGCAGGTTGCGCGAGCCGTGAAAACGGGCCACCCTTCACTTGGGGCTGGCCCGCATTCACATGAGCGTGGCTGATTGTTGGTTTTGCGCAACAAGCGCGGACCATTGCGCTTAGGGAAGAGTTAAAAAGCAGGGGAAGTCATGACGAACCTGAATCTCGCCACGAGTCATGCGTCGCGCATTCTGCACGTGGTTCAGAACGGGCTGCAGCCCGCCGGAATCGAGCCGCACGTGACTCGTTCCTGGTATCGATGCCTGCGCGAATACCGCATCGAGCCGTCCGCGCCGCGCCAAAACGCCATCCTCAATTCCCAATCGCTGAAGGAACTGCAGCAGCGGATGGGCGAACTGCTCCCCGTCGCGCGGGCGGAGATGGAGAGCTTGTACGAGCAGATCGCCGGATCAGGTTTCGCCGTCATTCTCTCGGACACCCAAGGCGTGGTTCTGACGACGATCACCGATCCGGCTTTGCAGCGCGAGTTTCGCCAGGCCGGCTTGTCGCTGGGCGCGTTGTGGGATGAGCGCCACGAAGGCACCAACGGCATCGGAACCTGCCTCGCCGAGGGGTGTCCGGTGACGGTCCATCGAGAAGAGCATTTCCGCGGATACAACCTGTCTTTGTCGTGTTCTGGCGCGCCGATTCTGGACCCGCACGGTTCCATCATCGCGGTCCTCGACGCCTCCACCGCGAATTCCAGCGACAGCCGGCTGATCCAGCGGCATACCATGGCGCTGGTCAACATGTCGGCGCATCTCATTTCGCGCTGGAATTTCCTGAACGAGTTCAGCCAGTCGTGGATACTGCGCTTTCACAGCCGGCCGGAATTCGTCGGGCTGCTCCACGAGGCCTTGGTTGCCATGGATGGAGCCGGCAATATTCTCGCGGTGAATGAAAGCGCACTTCTGCAGCTGGGATGTTCGACGCGCAAATCATTGGTCGGCGAGCCGATCGAGAAATTCTTCCAGTTCGACTTTGCCACCCTGGAGCGGCGCGCTCAATTCGAACCGAGCACGATCTGGCCCGTGCGGGACCTGGCCCACGGCCGGCGCTTCTTCGCCATCGCCAGGGCTCCGCTGCGCCCGGCCGCACGCACCTTGGAGCTGGTGGCGCCGAGTCCGCCGCCCGGTGGGGCGCAGGGCGCCCAAAATGCGCGCGGCCAGCACCATGTCGGCGAAGACGCGCAAATGCGCAAGAACCTCACCTTCGGCCGCCAGCTTTTCGCGAAGCAGGTACCGATTCTCCTCCAGGGCGCGACCGGCACGGGCAAAGAAGCCTTCGCCAAGGCGCTTCACCATAGCGGGCTGTGGTTCGACAAGCCCTTCGTCACCGTCAATTGCGCGGCCATACCGGAGAGCCTGATCGAGAGCGAGCTGTTCGGCTACACGCGCGGTGCATTCACGGGCGCGGTGAAGGAGGGCCGGGTCGGGAAGATTCTGCAATCCAACGGCGGCACATTGTTTCTCGATGAGATCGGCGACATGCCCTTGATGCTGCAGACCCGCCTGCTGCGCGTCATTGAGGAGCGTGAGGTCGTCCCCTTGGGCAGCGATCAGGCCATCCCGGTGACCCTGCACGTGATCAGCGCGACGCACCGCGACATCCGGCACATGATCCAAGAAGGCGAATTTCGCGAAGATCTCTACTACCGCCTGAACGGCATCACCCTGCATCTGCCGCCGCTTCGCGACCGCAGCGACAAGGCCGACTTGATACGCACCCTTCTGCAGGAAGAGAACTCCGATCAGGAATCGATCGAAATCGCGGAGGACGCGTTCCAAAAGCTTCTCGACTACTCGTGGCCCGGCAACATCCGCCAGCTGCGCAATGCCTTGCGGACCGCCTCGGCGCTGTGCCGCGACGGCATCATCCGTCTGTCGAACCTGCCGCAGGAAATTCTGCACACCGAGACGCGAGCGGCCGCGCCGGCGCCGGCATCCATCGGTGGCGGGGAATCCGCCGCAACGGCGCCGAATCTACCGTCCGCGGCCCTGCGCGACGCCGAGTGCGCGGCATTGCTCCGCGAGCTCGAAAGAATGCACTGGAACATCAGCCGCACCGCCCAGGCGCTCGGCATCAGCCGCAATACGCTGTACCGCAAGATCCACAAGCACAACATCGTCCTCGAACAGTAGGGCCCCAAACGACGCGGCGCCGCTCCCGAGGGCTGCACCCGCAGGAGCGGCGCCGCGCCGCGTTCGAGTTTCGACAAACCCGAATCTAGGCCTTGAGGACCCCCGACAGCTTCGCCGCATGCGTGGCGAGCGCGTCCATCAGCGGCGGACTCAGGCAATCATAGGGCTCGAGTCCCAGTTCCTTGAGGCGGCTGCGCACCGCGCCCATGTTGGCCGGATCCGCGCCCGACTCGATGATGGAAGACACGAACGCCGCGAAGCCGGGCGCCGACCAGCCCGTCTCGGGAGACAATTCCGTGTGCACGAAATCGAGTCCATAGAATGCGTGCTTGGTGTTTTCGATGCGTCCGTACATGTGCACGCCGCACACCTTGCAGGCATGGCGCTGAATGGTGGCCGACGGGTCGACGACCGCCAGCTTGTCGCCGTTCTGCGTGACCTTGACCTTGTCCTTCGACACGACCGCCACCATCGAGAACAGCGCGCCCTTCGGCTTCCAGCACTTGGTGCAGCCGCAAACATGATTGTGCGCCGTCTGCGCGCCGACCGAGACCTTGACCGGCTTGTCGGTGCACTTGCAGGTCAAGGTTCCTCCTGCGAAGTCCTTCGATCCTTGCTTGACACCGTTGTCGACCGACGGATGAATTGAAACTGCCATGATTCTTCCTCCCAATAGTTACCACAATCCGTTCAGTACTTGATGACCGAGCGGATAACCTTGCCTGCATGCATCAACTCGAAGGCATCGTTGATCTTATCCAATGGCAGCACTTCGCTGATCATTTCGTCGATCTTGATTTCGCCGTCGAGGTACCGGTCCACGTAGCCCGGGAGTTGCGAACGGCCTTTTACGCCGCCGAACGCCGAGCCGCGCCAGACGCGACCGGTGACCAACTGGAACGGGCGGGTCGAAATTTCCTGACCCGCGCCGGCGACACCGATGATAACCGATTCGCCCCATCCCTTGTGACAACACTCCAGCGCCGAACGCATGACATGAACGTTGCCGATGCATTCGAACGAGTAGTCGACGCCGCCGTTGGTCAGATCCACGATGACCTGCTGGACGGGTTTGTCATAGTCTTTCGGATTGACGTAGTCGGTCGCACCCAGGGCCTTGGCCATGGTCCATTTGCCCGGGTTGAGGTCGACGGCGACGATGCGCGAAGCCTTCGCCATCACCGCACCTTGCACGACCGACGGGCCGATTCCGCCGAGCCCGAATACGGCCACCGTCGAACCGGGCGTCACCTTCGCGGTATTGAGAACCGCGCCGATGCCGGTGGTGATGCCGCATCCGAGGAGGCACACCTTGTCGAGCGGCGCTTTCGGGTTGATTTTCGCGAGCGAAATCTCCGGCAACACGGTGTGCTCGGAGAAAGTGCTGGTACCCATGTAATGAAGTATGGGTTTGCCTTTCAAGGAAAACCGCGAGGTGCCGTCCGGCATCACGCCCTTGCCTTGGGTCACCCGGATTCTCTGGCAGAGATTGGTTTTGCCCGACAGGCAGTATTCGCAGGTTCCGCATTCCGGGGTGTACAGCGGGATGACATGATCGCCCGGCTTGACGCTGGTCACGCCCGCGCCGATCTCCTCGACGATGCCGCCGCCCTCGTGGCCCAGGATCACCGGAAACAATCCCTCGGGGTCCGCTCCGGACAGCGTAAACGCGTCGGTATGGCAGACGCCGGTGGCCACGATGCGCACCAGCACCTCGCCTGCTTTCGGCGGCGCGAGATCGACTTCTTCGATGCTCAGCGGTTTATCCGCTTCCCATGCAACAGCCGCTCTCGTCTTCATTGAAAGGAACTCCCTCGTTCAAACGTGCCTATCGACAAGCAGCAAGCGTGCCAGCGCAAACTCGAATGCACATAACACTGATCGATCAACTACTTGCGCAGTGAGACATAACGTGTGCAGGGACCGGCGTCGTCCGGTGTTTCTGATCCGCCACAGTTTGTGCTTCAAAAATGAAGCAGCAAGCGAGGAGTTTCGGGGCTTTTTCCCAAGGCCAGTACACGCTTCGGGGTGCTCGCGCCTGTGTCTATTCCAACACAGAGTGCGACAAATCTGATCCTCCGGCGTGACACACCGGCGCCACAATCGGCCGCGCCGGCGCGGCTCGGCATTTGCTCTAAAACCACAACTGTTCCCGGGGCGCTCCGGGTTCCCGGCGCCGCCCGCGGCCCGGCTGGGAAATGCAGGCTTTTTCGCTTGTTTCCGAACACCGGGGGCGGCAACGCCGCGCCGGGAAGCGGATGCCGCAGGGCCCGGGATAGGGCCGTGGTTGCAGCATTGGTACGCCTCTTGCAGACAATGTTTTCAAGCTTCACCCGACGCCATTGGGCGTTTGGCGACTGCGGGAAAGGCTGCGGTCGGCGGCGGCGGCACGTGCGCCGCCTTCGACGTCAAGATTAAAGAACTCGAAACGGAGGGAGTTTTCATGAATAGGCGTACCAAGCTTGCGATCGCAGTTAGCACCGCGATATGGATGGTTCCGATGACGCGCGCGATGGCGGGCATCGATGTCACCGCCGGCGATTGGAAGATTGATTTTTCCGGCAATGTGAATGCATTTTACGTGGGCTCGCAATGCGACAACGGCGTGAATACCGCCGTCGTCGGCGGACTTGCCTGCACGGGCGACGAGAAGTCCGCCGCAGTCCGCAACGGTCTGCTGCCGGCCGCCCTGGTGTTCAGCGCCACCTCGAGGCAGGCGGATCTGGACGTCGGCGTGACCATCGGCTTCTATCCCGGCATCAACAGTTCGGCCGCGGCCGGCGTCAACGGCGCTCCAGGCGCACCCGACGCGTTGGCAACGCCCGGCATCGATGCACGCCAGGCATTCTTCACCTTCGGCGACGCGAGTTGGGGCACCGTCAAACTCGGACGCGACATCGGCCTGTTCGGCAAGGACGCGATTCTCGACGACATGACTCTGCTTGGCGTCGGCACCGCATCCAGCAATGCCGCGCCCAGCAACACCAGCTTGGGCCGCATCGGGATCGGCTACATCTACACCGACTGGGAACCTCAGATCACCTATACCACGGCCGTCTACAACGGATTCAGCGCGTCGGTCGGCGTGTTCCAACCGCTCGATACGACGGGATATACCTCGCACAACGCGCCGCAAATCCAGGCCGGCGTGGGTTGGGCGTGGGGAGATCCGAAGGCCGACGCGGTCAGCGGCAAGATCTGGGTCGATGTCGTGAGCCAGAAATTGAAAGCCGATTCGACCCTGGTCGCAGGCGACAACGCCGCGGGGGTGTCGACCAGCTTCAACGGCACGGCCTTCGACGGCGGCGTCAAAGTCGATGCCGCGGGATTCGAGGGCGTCCTTTACGGCTACAGCGGCAAGGGAGTAGGCACCACAGGACTGTATATATTGCCGACGTCCGCGTCCGGCGAGACACGCAAATCCGACGGCGGCTACATCCAGGCCACCTACAAGTTCGACAAGCTCAAGGTCGGCCTCAGCTACGGCATGTCGGAGCTGAAGCTAGCCGATGACGAACGCGCGTTCCAAGCGGAAAGCGATCTCCTGAAGCGCAATTCGTCCGGCGTTTTCGGGCTGTATTACAGCCTGACCAAGAGCGTGACCCTGGTGGGCGAATATATCGACACCAAGGCCGAAGCGTGGAATGGAAATTCGGCGACGGAGAAGGATTTCGCTCTCGGAGGCATACTTTTCTTCTGAGGCGAAGGCGCAAAACGATTGCCTGGGGTTCGAATCGGCGACGCAGCGATTGCATCGCCGATTTTCCATTCGGCTTGTGTCACACTGGCCGTGTGCAGATTCGTCCCAAACGAAGACAAGGTAAGGCCGCCGTGCAGCGTGTAGCCGCGGTCCACCGTTCAGCCGGCGGGTGCGCCGCTGCGTGCTTCGCGGCATCCGTCGCGGCGATGTTTCTCGCCGCCGCGGCGCACGGCGCCGTAGAGGAGGCGCAGCAGCCGTCGAGCAGTGCCTGGGAATTGCTGCGCGCGAAATACTACGGCGACAAGTCCATGGGAGAGGTCGACGAGGCCTACATGAGTGTGGAGGCGCCCGCCAATACACCGGATCCCGCCGCAACCCCGCTGACGCTGCGCTTCGCGGATGACGATCGACGCCGAATCAAACGGGTTCGGGTGTTCATCGACAACAATCCGTCCCCGCTGGTGGCGACGTTCGATTTTGCGGATGCGATCCCGGTGACGCAGATCGACATGCGGGTGCGCATCGACCGTTTTACATCCGTGCGCGCAGTCGCCGAAACGGCCGACGGCGGATTGGAAATGCGCAGCATCTGGGTCAAAGCGAGCGGGGGATGTTCGGCTCCTCCCAGCGCGGCCGCGGGAGGCGTCCTCGGTGAGATCCATCTGCGGTCTTCCGCCGATGCGAAGGCGCTGCAAGTGGTTATCCGGCATCCCAATGCGTCGGGTTTCCAGATCGATCCGAAGACCGGAGATCCCATTCCGGCGCACTACATCTCGCACATTCGGGTGACCGCGGGCGGGGCAGCGCTGCTCGACGCCGACACCGGTATCTCCCTGAGCGAAAATCCGGGGCTGCGGATCGGTTCCGACAAATCGCTGCCGATGCCCATCACGGTGGACGCGGTGGATTCGGAAACCCAGGCGCACTATACCGCGTCCAATGGGAGCCGCTGAGTCGCGCATCGCTTGCGCCATCTGGCTGCTGGCCGGTTCGCCCGCGCTCGCCGCGCAGCCGCCCGACGGCTTCAACTTGAACGAGGTCAAGCCGGGTGTGTTCGTACACCTGGGCAGGCAATTGCCTCTCGATGTTCCCGGCCACGATGACATCGCCAACATCGGATTCATCGCCGGCGGCAAATGCGTCGCCATCATCGACAGCGGCGGCTCTCTGACGATTGGCCGCGAGCTGCGGGCGGCGGTCGGTAGGCATACTTCGTTGCCGATCTGCTATGTCATCAACACCCACGTGCACGTCGATCATGTGCTCGGCAACGCCGCATTCAGCGAGGACCGGCCGAGCTACGTAGGCAGCGCGGCGCTCGTCGATGCGATCCGCCGCAGCAGGAGTCTCTTCGTCAGGGAATACGCGGGCGATTTGGACTCGCCGGCGGGCGAAGATCAAGTCATCGGACCGGATCGGGTGGTCGCACACACGTTGACCCTCGATCTGGGCGGCCGGAGGCTCGTCTTGCGCGCATGGCCGACGGCGCACACCGACTGCGATCTGACCATCTACGACGAGAAGGCCCAGGTCCTGTGGACGGGCGATCTTCTGTTTCGCGATCGCCTGCCCGCGCTCGACGGCAGCCTCGAGGGCTGGCTGTCGGTGCTCGATGAAATGATGCACATGAAGGCCCAGGTGATCGTGCCGGGCCATGGGCCGGTCGCGCACGATCTGGCCGCTGCCATCGCTCCGGAACGCCGCTATCTGACGGCGCTCAAGGACGGAGTGCGCGCCGGAATCGCCCGGCTCGAGCCGATGCAGGAAGCCATCGAGTGGGTTGCCGCCGGGGAGCAACCCCACTGGCTTCTATGGGCAACGGTTCATCCGCGCAATGTCGCCCGCGCCTACGAAGAACTGGAATGGCGATGAGCCGCACGCGCCGCCCGATGCGCCGCCGAACCTTTCTCAAGCTCACGGCAAGCCTTGCCACGAGCCTGCTCAGCGCGGTGCCGCTGCGCACGGCTCGGGCCGGACAACTCAAGGGCCCGCTCAACGCCCGGGTCGTCGTGGTCGGCGGAGGCTTCGGCGGTGCGAGCTGTGCGCTGTTCTTGCGGCGCTTGAATCCGGCCGTCAAGGTTTTGCTCGTCGATCCCGACGAGCGGTATGTTACCTGTCCCATGAGCAACAGCGTGATCGCCGGATTGCGCGGCATCGAGTCCGTGCGCGTATCGCGCCGGGGCCTCGAACGCGCGGGCGTGACCTATGTGCGGGACAGCGTGAGTGCGGTCGATACGAGGCGGCGACGCGTGCGGCTCACCGGCGGCGGAGGGATCGCCTATGACCGCTTGGTGATGGCCCCGGGAATCCGCCTGCTTTGGGACAAACCGGAAGGCTACGGTCCGGCGGCGGCCCTGACGATGCCGCACGCCTGGCAGGCGGGCCCGCAAACGGAAATTCTGGCGGCACAGTTGCGCGGCATGCGAAACGGCGGCGTGGTGGCGATCAGCGTGCCCGCGGGACCGATGCGATGTCCTCCCGGCCCGTTCGAGCGCGCCAGCCTCATCGCCGGTTATCTGCGGGAAAACAATCCGCGCGCGAAGATATTGATATTCGACGCCAACAATCATTTTCCCCGGCAGGATGTTTTTTCCGATGCATGGCAGGCGTTGTATCCAGGAATGATCGAATGGATATCGGTCATCGACGGCGGCGCCGTCGTCAGGGTCGAGCCGGCGCAGAAGATTCTGTACACGTCGCTGGGTGCGCACCGCGCCGACGTGGCCAACATCATTCCGGCGCAGGCGCCGGCGCTGCTCGCGGCGCAGTCAGGCCTCGCTTCCGATCACGGCTGGTGCCCGATCAGGCCGGACACATTCGAATCCGCGCTCGCCGACCACATTCATGTGATCGGCGACGCCTGCATTGCAGATCCCATGCCGAAATCCGCCTCGGCCGCGCATGCGCAGGCGAATCAATGCGCCCTCGCCATCATCGCCGGATTGGAGCAACGTGCAGCGCCCGAGGCTCCGCTCGAGAGCGTGTGCTACAGCCTGGTGGCGCGGGGCAGGGCGCTCTCCATCCATGGCCGATTCCGCTTGGAGGATGGCCTGATGCGGCAGATCGCGACACCGCAGGACCGCGACACCGCGAGTTTCGAGCAGGAGGCGCGCAATGCCGATGAGTGGTACGAGAGAATCCGGCGCGACTCGTTCGGCGTTTGAGATCGTCCGGGCGCAATCCCCGGCTAGCGATCGGTCAATTTGCGCCAGGCCGCCCGGGCGCGGTCGATGTGGGCTTGCGGCTCGTCCAGGAAAAATTCGAGCGAAGTGCCGCTCGAAAAGCAGTACCGCTTGCCATCGTTGGGATCGATCCAATTGAGCGAGCAGTCCGCCTTTATTTTCGCGCCGGCGGCGAGTCCGAGCGGATCCAAACCGTCGAACTCCGCCCTCATCGGCCTCGGCGGCACGGCAGCTTTCCAGATGCCCTCGTGGCGGGAGGCCGCCGTCCCGGGCAGGGCTTGGGCACTTGCGGAAGGCGGCTGGCCGGCCGCGGGCAGCGCCGCGAAGGCGGCTGCGACAATCAGCCATGAGCGGTAAAACAGCGGAAGTCGTGATTCGCGCATGCGGCCATTGCACCAATGACCCGTATTGATTGCAACTGTTTCAGATGTGGCACACCGGTTCTCTACGGGCACGCGGTCGAGTAGTATCCGTTGGGAAATATTCCTGTCGCGAGTGAAAGTGTCGCCGGTCAAAATCGCAAAATGGCAGGTGCGCCGCGGGGCCGCCGGGCGCAGACCACGGCGCCAGCGCCTGGATGGCGGCCTCCGGGCGGCTTTCGCTCTCCTCGTTCTCGCAGCAGCGGGCTGCGTGCGGTACCACGCCGCACCCATCGAGCCGCGGCGAAGTGCCGATGAGTTTGCGGCGCGCCGCCTCACGGAGTTCGAGCTCGGCGCGGAACTGCGCCAGCTGATGCCCCAGGCTGCCGCGTCGTGGCCGCCTCGCGAATGGGACCGCGCCGAGTTGCTCGCGGTCGCGTTGACGCAAAACCCGCAGTTGGCGGTTGCGCGAGCCGAGATAGGTGCGGCGCAGTCGCGCGAGATTACCGCCGCGGAGACGCCCAATCCGGACCTCACGCTGCAATCCGAATACGCGCGCCACGATCCTCATCCGTGGCTGTATGGAATCAGCCTCAATTGGCTGCTGCGCTCTCCCGAGCGGCGCCGCTTGGATCTGGAAATGGCGGGAGCCGATACTCGAAACGCGCGCCTGCAACTGATGGATAGAGCTTGGGCTGTCCGCAGCACCTTGGCGGCGGCGCTGTCCGACTGGGAAGGCGCGCGCCGGCGCGCGAGCGTGCTCGACCGGCTTGCCGCGGCCCAGGAGCGGCTGCTCGCGCTCGAAGGGCGGCGGGTGAAGGCGGGGGAGGATGCGCCCGGCGAACTTCTGGCCGTCCAACAGGCGCGCATTCAGATCGAGCAGCAGCAAGTCGAGTCGCGCGAGTCGATCGAACAGGCGCAGGCCGCGGCCGCCAAAGCGCTGGGCATGCCGCCGCAGGCGCTCGACGGCATCGCCTTTTCATGGCCGGAGTGGGGCGAGCCGCCGCCCATCGACGAGGACATGCGCCGTGTGGCGCGCGAACAAGCGCTGTTGTCGCGCGCCGATCTGGGGGAAGCGATCGGAGAATACGCGGTCGCAGAGGCAAGGCTGCAGCAATCGATCGCACGCCAATATCCGAAGTTCGAACTCTCGCCCGGCTACTATTGGGATCACGGCATCGCCAAGTTTCCTTTCGACGTGGGATTCACGCTGCCCTTCAACCGCAACAAGGGAGAGATCGCCGAGGCGCGCGCCGGCCGCGAATTGGCCGCGCGGCGCATGCTTGCGCTCCAGGCCGATATCTACGGTGAAATCGTGGCGGCGGAGCGTTCCGAGCACATTGCGCGCGCCGGCACCGAGGCGGCGCTGCGGCAGCTGGATGCGGCGCGGCGGCAAAACCGGACCGCCGATCTCGAATTTCACCTGGGGGCGACGGACGTGGTGGGCCAGGTCGATTCGGAAATCTTCGCGATGCGCGCCGAGTTGGAAGTACTGCAAATGCGGGCGAAGCTGCAAGGCTCCCGCAACACTCTCGAGGACGTCCTGCACGCGCCGCTGTCGGGCCCGGAACTTGCAATGGCAAAATCCATGTCATCGATCGTCTCGGGAACCGGCTCGTGAACCGGTGGACTTGGCGCGCGGCGCGGATCGCCTGCGGCGCGATGCTGTGCTTTTCGCTCATGGCGAACGGCGGCGATGACGACGATGACAAGCCTGCCGCCGCGGGCCCGCAAAGCGGACAGCCGGCCCTGAATGCCGAGCAGCAGCATGCCATCGGCGTCGTGGCCGCTCATCTGACCGCGGCCAAGGCGCCGGAACGCATCGAGGCATTGGGCACCGTGCTGGATGCGACGCTGCTGACCTCGGACCTCGGGGATACGGCATCGGCCAATGCCGCCGAGCGGTCCGCATCGACCGAAGCGGTTCGGCTGCGCGCGCTCTATGAAGGCGGCGCCGGGGCATCGCTCAAAATGCTCGAAGCCGCGCAGGCTGAACAGGCAAAGGCGCAGGCGCTGGCGCAAGTTGCCGCAGCCCGCTTCGCGCAGCATTGGGGACCGGTGGCCTCGCTCGCCGGCGACGCGCGGCAAAGACTGATCGAAGCGTCGACCAGCGGACGCACCTTGCTGTTGCGCGCGGATCTGCCGGGGCGGCACACGCTGGGCGCGATGCCGGGCAAGGCGTCGTTGGACGTGGACGGAATTCTGGTGCCGGCGCGCGTGCTCGGAATTCTGCGGCAAACCACTGAACTCCAGAGCGCCGGCCTGCTGCTCGAGGTGCCGAACGCACCTGCGGGCCTCGGCCCCGGCGCCCGGGTGCCCGTGGCGCTATACATGGCGGAGCGCGGCGGCCTGGTCCTGCCCCGAGAGGCAGTGCTCTACGATGAGAACGGCGCCTACGTATACAAGCAGTTGGCGAAGAAGACGGCGGCGGACGATGCGCGCTACGCGCCGGTGAAGGTCAAGCTGCTGCTTCCCTATGGGGACGGCTGGCTGGTCGACGGCGTGGATGATGACGACGAGATCGTCGTGCATGGAGCGGGCGTGTTGTGGTCGCTGCAGGGAATGGGGGCCCAGCAGCATGACGACGACGACGACTAGGGCGCGCCGCGCATGCTTGCCGCCATCGTCCGCGCCTCCTTGCGCAATCCGCGCATTGTCACCGCTCTCGCCTGCCTGATTGCCGCGCTCGGCGTCGCGGCGCTGCTCGCGGCTCGCTTCGATGTATTTCCGGATTTCGCGCCGCCTCACGTGCTGGTGCAGACCGAGGCGCCGGGTCTCGACGCGACCCAGGTGGAGGCGCTGGTGACCCGGCCGCTGGAGGGTTTGCTGGCGGGCACCGAGAACGTCAAGACAGTGCGATCGACGTCCAGCCAGGGACTCTCGGCCATTCAAGTCGTGTTCGACCGCGGCGGCGATCCGTATCGCCAGCGCCAGGTCGTCACGGAGCGCCTGGCCGAGTTCGCCGGCGTGCTTCCGCAAGGTGTGGGCGCTCCGCTGTTGTCGCCGTTGAGTTCCTCGATGGAATACCTGGTCCACTTCGGGTACACCAGCGACCGGCTCTCGCCGGTGGAACTGCGCGATGTGGTGCAGTGGATCGTCAAACCGCAGATCATGGCGGTTCCCGGCGTGGCGCAGGCGCAGATTTTCGGCGGCGAAGTGCACGAGCGCCAGATCGAAGTCGATGCGGCGAAGCTCGCCGCCGCGGGCCTCACGCTCGGCGATGTTTCGGTGGCGGCGAAGCGGGCCACCGCCTTGATCGGCGGCGGTTATCTCGAGACCCCCATGCAGCGCATCGTCATTCGAGCGCAGGCTCCGGGCGCCACCCTCGATGCCCTGGCGCAAGCGGTGGTCGGCATGCGCGGCGGATTGCCCGTGCGCTTGGGCGATGTCGCAACTCTGCGCGACGGGGCCGAGCCGCGTTTCGGAGATGCGTTGATCGGCGGCAAGCCCGGCATACTCATCGAGACCTCGACGCAATTCGGCGCCAACACGCTGGAGGTGACGCGGGCGCTGGAAGAGCGGCTCGATGCGCTCGCGCCGGCTCTGGCCAAGCAGGGGGTTCTATACCATCCGGCGCTGCTGCGGCCGGCGAGCTTCATCGAAAGCGCGATCGAGAAATTGCGCAATTCACTCGCCATTGGAGCCGTGCTGGTGGTCGCTCTGTTGCTGGTGACCCTGCGGGATTGGCGCGGCGCTTTCGTCTCCTTCAGCGCCATTCCGCTCGCGCTGCTCACCACGGTTTGGATCCTGGAAGCCTTCGGTCTGAGCCTCAATACGATGACGCTCGGCGGCCTGGTGGTTGCGCTCGGGGTGGTGGTTGACGACGCAGTCATCGACGTGGAGAACATTCTCAGGCGCCGGCGTACCGCCGCCCGGGATGTGGACATCGGCCAATTGTTCCTCGGCGCTTCTCTCGAGGTGCGCCGGCCGGTGTTCTATGCGACCGCCGCGGTGGCGGTGGCCTTTCTTCCCATCCTGATGATGTCCGGCCTGCAAGGGGCGTTCTTTCGGCCCCTGTCGATTTCCTTCCTGCTGGCCGTGGGGTTGTCCTTGCTGGTCGCCATGAGCGCGACACCGGCTTTATGCGCGCTGATGATGGCGCGCCATCAGCCGAAACCGGAAGCCGCCTTTCTGCACCGCCTCAAGCGCGGACAACTGCGGGCGATCGGATGGCTGAACGAGCGGCCGCGGGCGCTGATCGCGATCGTGCTCATCAGCGGCGCCGCCGGCATCGTTTTCCTGCCGCTGCTGGGTGCGCGGCTGCTGCCCGATTTCCGGGAGAATTATCTGATCGCGCACGCCTCGTTGCGGCCGGGAGTATCGCTCACGGAAACCACGCGGGTCGGCGAACAAATCTCCAGGGGGCTGCGCGCCATTCCCGGGGTCAAGAGCGTCGCGGAACAGATCGGACGCGCCGAGAACGGGCAGGATCCGGACGCGCCGAACAAGAGCGAGTTCGAGGTTCAGATCGACCCTACCAAGGGCCGCAGCGCGGCCGAAATCGACGCCGCGATCCGCGACGTTTTCGACGATTATCCGAATCAGCTCGTGGAAATTTATTCGGTGCTCGCGGAGCGCATCGGCGAGACGCTGTCCGGAGAGTCGGCGCCTTTCACGATCAGCGTGATCGGCTCGGATCTGGACGCCGACGACCTCGTCGGGGCCAAGATCGTCGAAGTGCTGCAGAGCCTGCCGGACAGCGGCAGCGTGCGGCTGGCGGTGCCGCCGCGCGAAGTGGAATTGCGCGTGGAATTGCTGCCGGCGGAGCTTGCGCGGTACGGATTGCAGTCGGCGGACGTGCTCGAGACCGTCAACGCCGCCTACCACGGGAGCGCCGCGGCCGAACTGAATCAGGCCGACCGCAGCGTGCCCGTGGTGGTGCGCATCGCGCATGCCGGAACCGATCCGGACGCCGTGGGCGCCTTGCTGCTGCGGGGTCCGGACGGCGCCGTGGCACCCCTGTCCTCGGTCGCGAGAATCAGTGTGGGGCTGGCGCGCAGTTTGGTGGACCATCAGGACGGATTGCGGCGCCAGATCGTGGTGGCGTCGCCGAAGGGCGCCGACCAAGCCGGCTACGCGGACGCGGCACGCAGGGCGGTTGCCGCCAAAGTGCCGCTGCCCCCGGGGGTATTTCTGCGCTACGGCGGAGCGGCCGAGGCGCAGGGCGCAGCGAAGAACGAATTGCTGCTGCACTCGGCAGCCGCCCTGGTTCTCATCGTGCTATTGCTGGCTCTCGCGTTCGGGCATGCGCGGCACGTGCTGCTGGTACTGCTGTCGCTGCCGAGCACGCTGATCGGCGGCGTGGCGGCGGTCGCGCTGACGGGCGGCACGCTCACCCTGGGTGCGATGGTCGGATTCGTCGCACTGTTCGGGATGGCGGCGCGCAACACCATTTTGCTGGTGTCGCACTATGACCACCTGGTGCACGAGGAGGCCCAACCATGGAACCTCGACACCGCGTCGCGGGGCGCGGAAGAACGATTGACGCCGGTGCTGCTCACGGCCTTGCTCACGGGCCTCGCGCTGCTGCCGGTCGCGTTGCAGCTGCGTCAGCCCGGCCATGAGATCGAAGGGCCGATGGCAGTGGTAATTCTCGGCGGCTTGGTGTCTTCTACGCTGGTGAGCCTGTTGCTGATTCCGCCGCTGGCGGCGCATTGGCTGCGGCCGCATCATTTGCTTCAGGAGGATGAGAGATCATGAAAGTCAAAACTGCAATTGCATTCGGAGTTTCCATGCTGGCATGCGGCCTTGCCATGGCCGCCGCGCCGCCGCTGACCGTGAGCAAGACGGTCGACATCGACGCCTCGGCGGCGAAGGTCTGGCATACGGTAAGGGATTTCAACGCCTTGAATACCTGGCATCCCGCCGTCGCCACCGACGAAATCGTCGAGGGCAAGAACAACACGGCGGGCGCCGTGCGGCTGCTGACGCTCAAGGGCGGCGGAACCATCAAGGAAAAGCTGCTGGCATTCAATTCCGCGGGCCATTCGTTCAAGTACGCCATCGTCGAGGGCGTGCTTCCCGTGAGCGGCTACACCTCGACCTTGACGGTCAAGCCGGCCGGCAAGAACAAGTCCCGGGTGACGTGGTCGGGGCATTTCAAGCGGAAGAACGTCGGCGACAACCCCGCCGACAACGAGAACGACAAGACCGCGACGGATGCAGTCGCGGGAGTTTATCAAGGCGGCCTGGACAATCTGAAGAAGATCTCCGAAGCCCAATAGCGGTTGATGGCGCGTTCCTGCCCGGCAGGGTATCCTTGATGGGTACCCTGCCGACACCATGAACGCCCTAGATTCGTTCCATCCTGCCGTTGCCGCGTGGTTTTCGCGGACCTTCGATGTGCCAACCCCGGCGCAGGAGCGCGCGTGGCCGGCGCTCGAGGCCGGTCGGCACGTCCTGGTGGCGGCCCCCACGGGATCGGGCAAGACCTTTGCGGCATTCCTCGCGGCCATCGATCAGCTGGTCAAGGAGGGTTTGAATGCCCCCCTGCCCGATGAGACGCGCATCGTCTACGTCTCGCCGCTGAAGGCGCTGTCGAACGACATTCAACGCAACCTCGAGGCCCCTCTCACGGGCATCCGCGCCGAGCTCGCCGCCTTGCAATTGCCGGACGTGGCGATCCGGGCCGTGGTCCGCACCGGCGACACATCTCAGTCCGAACGCGCGGGCATGCGTCGCAGGCCGCCGAATATCGTCGTGACGACGCCCGAATCCTTGTACATCCTGCTCGGCTCGCAATCGGGGCGGGACATGCTCTCGACCTGCCGCACGGTGATCATCGACGAAATCCATGCGATCGCAGGCAACAAGCGCGGCGCCCACCTGGCGCTGTCGCTCGAAAGACTGCAGGCCTTGACCGGGCCCAAATTGACGCGCGTGGGTTTGTCGGCGACGCAGAACCCCGTCGAGGAGGTGGCGCGGTTCCTGGTGGGAGCCCATGCGCCGGGCGATAGCTGCAGCATCGTCGACAGCGGCCATGCGCGCCGCCGGGATCTGGCCTTGGAGCTGCCGCCGGCACCGCTCGAGGCCGTCATGTCGGGCGAGGTGTGGTCACAGGTGTACGACCGGCTGGCCATCCTCGTGCGCGACCATCGAACCACGCTCGTGTTCGTGAACACGCGCCGATTGGTGGAGCGCGTCGCGCGTCATTTATCCGAACGACTGGGCGAAGAGAATGTGGCGGCACATCACGGCAGCCTCTCCAAGGAACGCCGACTGAACGCGGAGCAGCGCTTGAAGCGCGGTGAATTGAAGGTGTTGGTGGCGACCGCTTCCCTGGAGCTCGGCATCGACATCGGAGACGTGGACCTCGCCTGCCAGATCGGCTCGACGCGCTCGATCAACGCCTTTTTGCAGCGGGTGGGGCGGGCCGGCCATTCGGTGGGCGGAATCTCCAAGGGCCGGTTGTTTCCGCTCTCCCGCGATGAGCTGGTCGAATGCACGGCGCTGCTCGACGCCGTGCGGCGCGGCGAACTGGATCTGTTGCGCATTCCGCAGAATGCGCTCGACGTGCTCGCCCAGCAGATCACGGCCGAGGTGTCGGCGCGCGAGTGGAACGAGGACGAGTTGTTCGGCCTGATGCGCGGCGCCTATCCCTACCGGCATCTGCAGCGCGAAGAATTCGACCAATGCGTGCGCATGCTCGCCGAGGGCTTCAGCACCCGCCGCGGGCGCCGCGGCGCACTCCTGCACCACGATGGCGTGAACAAGATGCTGCGTCCGCGCAAGGGCGCCCGGCTGACGGCCATCACCTCCGGCGGGGCGATTCCGGACAATGCCGATTACAAGGTGATGCTCGAACCCGAAGGTCACCTGGTCGGCACCGTCAACGAGGACTTTGCCGTCGAAAGCCTGCAGGGGGATGTGTTTCAGCTGGGCAATACTTCGTACCGGATATTGCGCGTCGAACGCGGCACGGTGCGCGTCGAGGATGCGCACGGCCAACCGCCGTCCATTCCGTTCTGGCTCGGCGAGGCGCCGGGCCGCACCGAGGAACTGTCGGCCGCCGTGTCGCGGCTCAGGAAGGAAATCGAACTGAAGCTCGATGCATCGCCGGGCGCCGCGATGCAATGGCTGACCGAGACGGTCGGAATCGACGAGGCGGCGGCTTTTCAGCTGGTGCAGTACTTGAGTGCGGGCCGTGCGGCGCTCGGCTGCCTGCCGTCATTCGACACCGTTGTGTTCGAGCGCTTCTTCGACGAATCGGGCGGCATGCAGCTGGTCATCCACTCGACCTTCGGCAGCCGGGTCAATCGGGCGTGGGGCCTATCCCTGCGCAAGCGCTTCTGCCGCACGTTCAATTTTGAGTTGCAGGCCGCAGCGACCGAAGACCACATCGTGCTGTCGCTCACGCATGCACATAGCTTCGAGCTGGCGCAGGCCGCCCGCTATCTGCACTCGAACTCGGTTCGCCCGGTGCTCGTGCAGGCACTGTGCGCGGCGCCCATGTTCGAGGTGCGCTGGCGCTGGGACGCCGGCATTGCGCTCGCGCTGCCGCGTTTCCGCGGCGGCAAGAAAATACCGCCGCAGATTGCACGCATGAACGCGGAGGATCTGCTGGCGTCGGTCTTCCCCGATCAGGTGGCTTGCGCCGAGAATCTGCCGGGTGAGATCGAGGTACCCGATCACCCGCTGGTTCGACAGACGATCCGCGATTGCCTGGAAGAAGCGATGGACATCGAGCGCTTCGAGGACGTGCTGCGCAAGCTCGAGGCAGGAGACATCCGCGTCGTCGCCCGCGATCTGACCGAACCTTCGCCGCTGGCTCTCGAGGCCTTGAACGCGAGGCCCTATGCCTATCTCGACGATGCTCCGCTCGAGGAGAGGCGAACGCAGGCCGTGATGAGCCGCCGCTGGCTGGATCCCGAATCCGCCGCGGACATCGGCAAGCTCGATCCCGAGGCGATCGAGCGGGTGCGCGCGGAGGCGTGGCCCGACGCGGGTACGCCGGACGAACTGCACGATGCGCTTCTGTGGCTGACGTTCCTCACGGAGGAAGAATGCGCGCGCACGCCGGCATGGCCGGCGATGATGAGAACTCTCTCGGAGCAGGGGCGCGTGGTGCCTGTCCCGTCTGCGGGCATTTGGGTGGCGGCGGAAAGACGGGCGCTGTTCGATCCCATGCCCCCTTCGGACGAGGCCATGGTCGAGATCGTCCGCGGCCGCCTCGAGGGTTCGGGGCCCGTGACCGCGGCGGCGATCGCGGCATCGCTGGGAACGGCGGCCTCGAGAGTCGGGATAGCATTCGCCGCACTGGAGGCCGAGGGATTTGCCATGCGCGGCCGTTTCACCGCGGACGCGCCGGAGGAGCAATGGTGCGAGCGGCGGCTGCTCGCGCGCATTCACCGCTACACCGTCAAACGCCTGCGCGCGGAGATCGAGCCCGTCCAGGCGAGGGAATTCCTGCGCTTCCTGTGCGAGTGGCAGCGGGTACTGCCGGAATCGCGCATGCAGGGATCCGACGCGCTGGCGGCCATACTCGCCCAGCTCGAGGGATTCGAAGCGCCGGCCGGTGCCTGGGAGACCGAAATCCTGCCGTCGCGCATATCCGAATATGACCCGCAATGGCTGGACGAGCACTGCCGCGCCGGACGATTCGTCTGGACGAGGCTCGCGTCGCGCGAGGCCGCGCACGGAGCGTCTCCCATCCGCTCCACGCCCATCACCTTCCTCGCGAGGCGCAACGTGCCGTCGTGGTCGGCGTTCGCCGATCAATCCGATCCCGCAAACTCTACCTCGAAGGCGCGGGCCGTGGCCGAGTTCATCAAGGAACACGGCGCCTCGTTTTTCGACGAAATCGCGGATAACATCGGCATGCTGCCCGCCGAGGTCGAGGACGCGCTCGCCGAATTGGTTGCGCTCGGCATGGCGAACTCCGACAGTTTTGCCGGCATGCGCGTGCTGCTGCTGCCGAGCGGCCGCCGCGGCAAGTCGAATTCCCATGCCGCGCGCCACAAGCGGCGGTTGGCCTTGTTCGGCATGGCGGATGCCGGACGTTGGGCGCTGGTGCGCCGCCCGGCGACGGGCGCACCGGTGCGAGCGGACGATGCGGTGGAACAGATCGTGCGCACGCTGCTGCGCCGCTGGGGAGTGATTTACTGGAAGCTGCTCGGCCGCGAGGCCTCCTGGCTGCCGCCGTGGCGCGACATTCTCAGCTGTTGCCGCCGGCTGGAGGCGCGGGGCGAAATTCGAGGCGGACGATTCGTCGCCGGATTCTCCGGCGAACAATACGCCACTCCGGAGGCCGTGGGCCTGCTGCGGGACGTGCGCCGCAAACCTCATGCTCAGCAATACGTATCGCTGTCGGCGGCAGATCCTCTCAATCTGATCGGCATCGTCACGCCGGGCGCGAGGCTGGCTTCTCTCGCCGGCAATCGCCTGCTGTATCGCGACGGGTTGCCCGTCGCCACATTCGCCGCCGGCGAAATTCAGTATCTCGAGGAGGTTCCGGAAAAAGACCGGTGGGCCGTGCAGACCGCGCTGCTGCGCAGGCACACGCCGCTCGCGCTCGACAACCTGGCCTGAAGACCCGCAACGAACCGCCGATCGGCTTCGTCGGGGCGACCATCAGTGGGGCACCGCCGCGGCCGCGCGATCGAGCAGCTTGAAAACCCATAGGGTCGTGCCCGCGGCTGGATCGATTATTTCAGGAGTCAGGCTCCGGCTGCCCGCATCGAAGGCGCCGCCGCCGCCGGCGATGATCGCCACGTATTGCACGCCGTCGACGCTGTAGGTTGCCGGAGACGAGCTGGGCGAGGCATTCAAGCCAACCTGCCACAGTAACCTGCCGGTCGACGCGTCATACGCGCGGAAACGGCGGTCGCGCGCGCCGCTGAATACCAGGCCGCCCTTGGACGCCAAAAGGGAGCTGGCGATGGGCGCACGCTGGCGCTGCGACCAGACTACCTGCCGGGTCTTGAGATCGATCGCTTCGATGCGGCCGAACTTGCCGTCGTTGTCGGGTTTCGGACGCCCGCCGAGGCGCACGTCCATGCCGCCGGCCGCGATCTGATCGGCGCCGCGTTCCACCCAGCTGTAGTCCATGCAGTTGTTGTCGAGAAGCGGCACGTAGAGAAAACCCGACGCCGGATCGTACGCCGTCGTCGGCCAACTGCGCGCGCCCGCTGCCGCGGGACAGATGACATCGGTCCTGCCTGACTGCGGCTCGAGCGCAGGCTCGATGATTTTTCGGCCGCTCTTTGGATCGATGCCTGCGACGAGATTTTGCAAACCCAAATCCTTGGAGAATTCGTACTTGCCGTCGACCCGGTTGACCGCATCGAAGATGGCGCTCTTGCCGCCGGTCACCACCAGCTTCGTGGGCTTGCCGTTGACCGCCAAGGTGATCAGCGATTGCTCGAACGCCCAGTCCAGATCCCAGACGTCGCGGTTCATGTGCTGGTAGTGCCAGGACATCTTGCCGGTATCGGCGTCGAGCGCCAATGTGGAGTCCGTATAAAGCGCATCGTTATTCGGCGCGTTCCTGCGGTTGCGCCTCGCGAGCAAAGTCCCGACGTCGTAGGTATTGCCGGTGCCGAAATAGACCAGATTCAAATCGGGATCGTAACTGCCGATCGACCACACACCGGAACCGTAGCGTTCGTTGACGGGCGCGCCGTTCCAGCTGTCGCCGCCGGGCTGGCCCGGCCGCGCGATGGTATTGAAACGCCACTTTTCCTCACCTGTCTGCGCGTCCAAACCGACGATGAAATCGCCGCCGCCGGTATCGATTCCAAGACTGACGCCGACGATTACCTTGCCGTGAACCAGCAGCGGGCCGCCGGAAATATGAAAGAAGGCGCCGTCGAATTGGCCGGGATGCACTCCTTGCTCGGGAGTTACCACGGCGCGATCCCAGCGCAGTTCACCGGTCCTCGAGTCCAGCGCGACGATATGCCCGTCGGCCGTCGGGGCATAGAGCCGATCCTCATAGATCGCCAAGCCCCTCATCCGGGCCTCGCGGCCGTTGTGAAGCTCGTCGGGCAGCGGCCGGATATATTGCCAGAGAATGCTGCCGTCGGCGGCGTCGATCGCCTCCACGGTGTTGCCGCTGTCGATGAAGAGCACGCCGTCGTGCACCAGCGGTGCGGACTCGTTGGCACTCGGCGGGAGCGACAAGGTCCAGGCGACGCCGAGATCGGGAACCGTGCTTTTGTCGATCTGATCGAGCGGGCTGTAGCCCAACGTGGCATAGGTTCCGCGCCACATCAGCCAATCGGCAGCGGCGGGATTTCGCAGCATCGCATCCGACACCGGCGACATCCGCTTCAGCAATGTTTCTCTTGCGGCCATCGCTGCGCGGTAGTCGGCGTCCCGGTTGTCCGTGAGGGTGCCGCCGACGGTGCGCGGTACCAAAGCGTGTTCAGCCGCGGCCGGAATTTTGGCCGCCGCTGCGGACGCGGCAAATTCCACGGTCCCGGCCTTTTCGCCGTTTTCACGGAGCAAATAAGCTTCGATGTCGGCATAGGTGCGGCCGCCGAGGCTGCCGGGGCTCGCAGGAGGCATCCGCCTCGTGATCAGGGTGAGGAGCGCCTCGGGCGATTGATCGTGCCAGTGCGATTGGAACTGCGGTCCCTTCATGGGCGGAGCAAACTGACCGTCGTTCAGATTCGGACCATGACAGGCAGCGCAATTCTCCGTGTACGCCGCCTGGCCGCGGACCGCTTGCGTCGCCGTAAAATCAACACTGCCGCCGTCGAACAGGGATTGTGCCGCTGCAGTACCGGCCAAGACACAGGCCGCCAGTGCCGCGCACTTCCAACGCAGCGTCCGGCGGCAACGCGTCGTCCACAGAAGCAATACACCACTGTCGTCTTCTCGCATATTTTTTCTCGGTTGTTGGGGCGGTTCGACTAGGGCTGAAGAAATCCATAGGAGAAATGGCGTCCGGCACGCTGCACCCGGCCGGCGGCGGGATCGGGAAAATGAGCGGGGAACAGCACGCACTCGTTGTCGACGCACTGCTCGAGCAGCCGCCGTCGCGTGGCGCAGGCTTCGACGGGATTCTCATCGGCGAAGAACGGCAGATCGGGGCGTACCAGCTGAATCGGATGGTGGATGATGTCTCCCATGAACACCACGCGCGACCCGCCGCGGCGGGCGTTGACCACGACGCTGCCGGGAGAGTGGCCGGCGGCATCTTCGAGCCAGATGCCATCTTCGATCTCGCGGTGAATGCAGACGTCGCTCTCCACGATGTCGGCAAGGCCCGCCTCGACCACCGGCAACACCGAATCGGTATAGGCCTCGCGATTGTGCGCTTCGCGAGTCTGCCGGGCGAAGAATTCGAAGTCCTTGCGGCTGAATACATAACGGGCATTGGGAAATGTGGGGACCCAGCGTCCGTCTTCGAGGCGGGTATTCCACCCCACATGATCGGCGTGCAGGTGCGTGCACAACACGAGATGAATATCGTCGGGACTGCAGCCGGCGGCTGCAAGATTTTCCAGCCATCGGGTCTGCAACCGATGCGCCCAGGGAACGCTGCGCTGCTTGTCGTTGCCGCAGCAGGTGTCGACCAGCACATTGAGGCCGTCGATGCCGAGCAGGTAGCTGCGCACTTCGATGCGGAAGATCGCGGCTTCGGCGTCGACCGACAGTTCTTCGCTCCAGTACCAGGTTTTCATCGCTGACAGATCAGCCCCGGTCACGCCGGGCACGGCGAGCTGCATGGGTATCATCCCTTCGCCTTCGCGCACGCTCTTGATGTCGAGCTTGCCCAGGTGCTCCCTCATGACCTCCCCGCCATTGGTGATGCTGAAAACCCGCTGTCGCCGCGTATCATAGCCGCGCAGGCAAGCTCGACGCGAATAGAGGTGTGGATGCTGGATGTCGCACAGGGGTTCGACTACGTCGTGGTCGGCGGTGGAACCGCCGGCTGCGTACTCGCCGCGCGCTTGTCCGAGGATTCCCGCCGCACGGTTTGTCTGATCGAGGCGGGCGGATCCGGCAGGAGCCTGTTCGTCACCGTGCCGGGCGCGATCGTGATGGCGCAACGGTCGGCCTCGCTGAACCGGCGATTTCAAACCGTGCCCCAGCGCGGGCTCGATGGCCGGCAGATATCCGTGCCTCGCGGACGCGGACTCGGCGGCTCTGCGCTCATCAACGGCATGGTGTATTTCAGAGGAAACCCGCGCGACTATGACGGCTGGTCTGCTGCCGGAGCGAAAGGCTGGAGCTACGCGGAAGTCCTGCCGTATTTCCGCCGCAGCGAGCACAACGAGAATTTCGGCTCCAGCGTGTATCACGGCCGCGGCGGCCCGATGAACGTCCGTACGGTGACGCGTCCGAATCCTCTGAACTTCGCCTTCTTCGATGCGCTCGCAGGTCTCGGCCATTCCTACCGCGATGACTTGAACGGCGCGGACAGCGAGGGGATGGGACTGCGTCAGCTCTCGATCCGCAACGGCAGGCGCGAGACCTCGGCAGATGCCCTGTTGCGTCCGGCGCTCGGGCGGCCGAACCTGACCGTGTTGACCGACGCTCAGGCCACCCGCGTCGTGCTCGACGGCAGGCGCGCGGCTGCAGTCGAGGTGCGTTGCGCGGACGGCAGCCATATCGTGAAAGGACACCGCGAAATCGTGCTCGCCGCGGGCGCAATCCAGTCGCCGCAGTTATTGATGCTGTCCGGGATCGGCGACGGCGAGCATCTCGCCGCCGTGGGTGTCACGTTGCGCCACCATCTGCCGGGCGTCGGACGCAATCTTCACGATCACCTTGCAAGCCCGGTGCACATGCATACGCGCAATCCCGCATCCTATGGACTCTCGGTGCGTGCGATGCCGCGAAATCTCCGCAATGTCGCCGAGTATTTCCTGTTCCGCCGCGGACCACTCGCCAACAATGTGTTCGAATCGGCGGCATTCGTGAAGTCGACTCCGGGACTCGACAAGCCCGATATCCAGCTGGTCTTCCAGCCGGCCAAGCGTCCGGGTCCATCGTTTCCGTATCCGATAGGTCATGGCTTTGCGATCAGCCCCGTCGGCCTGTATCCGCGCAGCCGCGGGCGCATCACTTTGGCAAGCCCCGATCCATTCGATGCGCCGCTGATCGACCCGAATCTGCTCTCCGCGCCGGAGGACTTGCGGCCGCTCATCAACGGCATGCGCCTCGCGCGCAAAATCTTCGCGTCCGCCGCCTTCGCCGAATACCGGGCGAAAGAAATTTCACCCGGGGGCGCCGCCGCGAGCGATGCCGAGCTTGCGGCCTATGTGCGCGCGCAGTCCTACACGGTGCATCATCCTGTCAGCACGTGCCGCATGGGCATCGATGCGGGCGCGGTGGTGGACCCGCAGCTGCGCGTGGTCGGCCTGGATCATCTGCGCGTCGCCGACGCGTCCGTGTTCCCGTCCATCATCGGCGGCAACACCAACGCCGCCGTCGTCATGATCGCGGAAAAGGCCTGCGACCTGATCCTCGGCCGTCCGCCGCCCGCGGCGCAGATCCTCGCCGAATCCGCGGCCGCAAGCCTCTCCGATTCACAAATCATTCCCCAGTGGAGCCCGCCATGATTCAGTCGATAAACGCCGCCGAACGCATCGAGATCGAACGTGCCTGCGAGCGTCTCGTCCATGCCTATTCACGTGCCCTGGACCTGGGCGACATGAGCGCGGCAGCGGATTTCTTCGCCGAGAACGGCTCATTTGCCCGGCCCATGGCGCCCGACAAGGTCATTCACGGCCGGGAGGCAATTCGTGCCGCACTGTTGACGCGACCGAAGACGCTGCTGACGAAGCACTTGGTCTCCAATGTGATGGTCGACGTCGTCAGCCGCGACGAGGCCGAGGGACTCTCCTATCTGACCATGATTTCGACGACGCCGGCAGCCGGCGCCGCCGCGCCCCATGTCTCTGCCGGGCCGGTCTACTTTGGCGAGATCCAGGATCGCTTCGTGCGCGAGCCCGGCGGCTGGAAGATTCTCGAGCGGCGCGGCTCGATCCAGATGACGTTCTTCGGCGCCGCAAAGACTTGATGCGCAAATGTCCTGGCGCGCGATTGCCCTTGGCGCGCGATTGTCCCTAGCTCATCAGCACCAGCGGTTTCGGCAGCTTGGCCAGCAATTCCTCGCTGAACCGCGCATCGATATGGAAGAACGCCGCGCGAGCCATCGTGTCCGAGCGGTTTTCCCATGCATGGTCGGTGCCCCGCTGGACCACCACATCGCCGGGCTTCAAGGTCACCTCGCTGTCCTCGAGAATCAGGGTGAGCTCGCCCTCGACCACGACGACATAGTCCACCGTCCGCGTGCGGTGCATGACAGTTCGCCGGCCGCCGTCCTTCAGCGGATACACATCCAAGATGCGCAGCAGATGGCCGGCCGGCGGCATGATGGTGTATGGCCGCTCGTTCGGCTCCCGGCCGGCGGCCGAGCCGATCTCGGGAACCGGATCGGCCTCGCTCCACATTTCATGGAAATCGGCGCCTACCGCCGCGCCTTGCATCGGGTGATTCTGGGGCGGCGCACCGTCCGATATGACGACGGATTTTCCGCGCGCATCGTGACCCGTGACCACGCGTCTCGTAGTTTTGCGCATCATGGATCTCCGTCCATCGCTGCGATGAGATGCTCGCGAAGTGCATTTGCCGCCGCCTCCGGTTGCTCTATCGGCGCCATGTGTCCGGCATTGGCCACTTCCACGAAAATGGACCCGGGAATCATTCGTTGCATGCGCAGGTGCTGGGATACCGGAGACCAAGTATCCTCCCGGCCGCTGAGCAGCAGGGTGGGGACATCGATGGTCGTCAGCAGCGGCTCTGCATCCGGCCGATCGAGAAGCGCCTGGATTTGCGCCGCAAAACTTGCCGCAGTTTGACCTTCGACCATGCCCGTCAGGCGTTCCAGGACCGATCGCTGTTCCGCCGTGGCGGGTGGGCCCGCCATCATGGGCGGCAGCCATTCGGCGGCCAAGGCCGCCATGCCTTGTTCCTGCGCAATCTTCAGCAGTCGAGCGCGCCCGCCGGCTTCTTCGGGGCGGCGTGGAGCGGCGCCGGTATTGAGCAATCCCAGGGCCGCGATCCGCTCAGGCGCCCGTCGCCACACCTCGAGCGCGACCCGGCCCCCCATGGAATGCCCGGCGAGCGCGAAGCGCTCCGGGGCATTCGCCAGAGCGCGCTCCGCCATTGCGCCGAGTGAACTGCAATCGGCAAACGAGATGATGCGCACGCGGCACACGGCCGCCAAGCGGGCAGCGACGTCGATCCAAGGCGTGTCGTCGCTCAGCAGCCCCGATAGCAGTAAAAGATCTTTCATGATCGGCCTTAGGCCCGCGGAGCGCGGAGCTTTTCCCTCATGGTCGAGCAGCCTGCCGATGCGGCCGCTAGATTGCAAGAAGATCATCTGCCTGCCGGTGTGCCATGAACCGCCGAAAATTTTGCGCATCGAGCGTCGCCGCGGCGGTTTCGGCGGCGGCGGCCGGCCATGCCTGCGTGCTCGCGGCCGGTCAAGTGATTGCGGCCCCGCGAATGCGATTGTACAAGTTCATCTTTGACGAACGATATGCCGCCGCCCGCGCGTTCGGGGCAGCGGGCGAGCACGCGTGTTCAAGCGCGGGAGCCGCGGCAATACATGGGGATGTGACTGCGCTTTGGTCGAACGAATTGCGTCGCGAGTGGCTGGCCGGAGGGGGCGCGATTGCGGGGATGACCACCGCTCGAACCCTGTTCTGTCTGGAGCAGCTCGCGAAGGATCATTGGATGCGGGTGACGCTTCGTGCCGAGCACGCGGCAGCGACGGGACCGGTGGTCGCGCACCGGTTGACCGCTCCCGAGGCGATGGTTGCACCCATGCGATCGGCGTTGGCTGCAGCCGATTGGCCGGCGCAAACGGCGGGCGTGCTGGCAACCTGTCCGGGCCGGGACGGCGCGCCGCGATCAACCAGCGTGTTTGCATCGGCGGCCGGCCGGCGTTGGGCGATGACTCACCCGACGCTGGTATCTTTTGTCATTGCATAGACCGATGGAAAGGCAAAGAAACTGCGGGGAGCGGATCATATGAAATTGCCGGCAGGTGTCAGTTCGGCCGATTTCGCGAGTGCAATTGCCGAATTTGAGCGCGCGGTGGGCAAGGCCTGGGTGTTCACCAGCGACGAGGACGTGGATCTGTACCGTGATGCGTTCTCGCCCTTCCTGCATGAGCCGGAAGAACTGGTGGCATCGGCCGCCTTGGCGCCGGCCACGACTGAGGAAGTGCAGCAGATCGTGCGGATCGCCAACCGCTTCAGTATCCCTCTGTATCCCATCTCCACCGGCAAGAATCTGGGATACGGCGGATCGGCGCCCGCGTACTCCGGCAGCGTGGTGGTCGATTTGAAGCGCATGAACCGCGTCATCGAAGTCAACGAGGCAAACGCATTCGCGCTGGTGGAGCCCGGCGTCAGCTACTTCGACCTGTACCGCCATATCCAGGAGCGCAAGCTCAAGGTATGGATCGATTGTCCCGATCCGGGTTGGGGCAGCGTCATCGGCAATGCGCTGGATCGCGGCGGAGGCTACACCACGGCGAGCTATCGCAACCATTTCGATTCCCACTGCGGTATGGAGATCGTCCTGCCCAACGGCGAACTGCTGCGCACCGGGATGGGGGCGATACCCAACGCCAAGACGTGGCAGCAATACAAGTCGGGCTGCGGACCGTGGATCGACGGTATTTTCTCGCAGTCGAATTTCGGCATCGTGACGAAGATGGGCTTTTGGCTGATGCCTGAACCGGAGGCGTACCTGCGCGGTACGGTTTCGCTCACCCGCTATGGCGATTTGTCGGCCATGGTGGAAACACTGAACTACCTGGAGAACGCGCGCATTACCACCGGCTTTCCGGATATCGCGTCGCCGCTCAACGGCTATCCGCCCATCGGGCAGGTGCAGCTGTGGAACGAGACGGGTCCTCCGCCCATGACCGAGGAACACCGAAAACTTCTTTCCTCCGCCAAACTCGGATACTCGCCCGAACTCGAAGCCTATGGACTGAAATCGGGCATTCCGTATTGGCAGTTATGGCTCAGTTTCCACGGGCCCGCGGAGGTCATCGAGGCGCAGTGGCAGGCGACGCAGAGGCATTTTGCCAAATTCGAGCATGTGAAATTCAGCGTGGTCGACCGGGTGAAATTGCCCATCGATCCGTCCAGGGCGGCTTCATATCACGAACCCGAATTGGGGGTGCCGTCCTTGCGCGCATTTTCCATCGGCGCGCGCTCGCCGTGGAACCCAACCCCTTCCAAGGGCCATATGTGGTTCTCGCCGATCGTCCCGCGCACCGGCGAGGCCATCATCGAAGCGAACCGCGTGTTCAGCGAGGCGGCGCGCGAACTGGACATGCCCTTGTTCCGCTCGTTTTGCATGCCGGCCTGTTTCTGGGAGCGGTCCTTCATTTTCATATTGGCGACGCCGGTTGCCGAGGATCCTGCCATCAACAAGCGCTACCGCGAGGGATTCAAGAAATTGATCGCCATCGGCGGGCAGCAGGGTTGGGGCGAATACCGCACGGCGCCTGTGTTCCAAAAATCCGTGATGGATGTATATTCGTTCAACGATCATGTGCTGCAGCGTTTTCACGAAACGCTCAAAGACGCCATTGATCCGAACGGAATCCTGTCGCCGGGCCGGTATGCAATATGGCCCAGGCATTTGCGGGAGAAGCAATCGTGAGCCGGCGTCTTCGCCGCAGCGGAGGAGTGAACGGCGCCGCGATCGTGGGACTGGCATTCTTGGTGTTGGCGCTCGCCGCGCGGGCGCCGGCCGCGGAGCCATCCGACTCCCATGCGGCCGGGCGCGCGGTGTACACGAAATGGTGCGCACCCTGCCACGATCCCGGCGTGATCCACCCGGGCACCAACGCATTGACTGTGAAGTACCGGGGAGTCAAGCCCGGCGTGCTGCTCGAGTGGAAGGATTTGCGGCCTGAAACGGTGCGCTACCTGGTACGCCACGGCATTTCGGTGATGCCCCAGTTCCGCAAGACCGAAATCAGCGACGCCGATCTGGACGCGCTCGCAAAATTCCTGTCGCGCAATACACCGGCGCATTGACGGTTCATAACCAATAGGGGTGAAGCATGAGTCTCGTGGGATTTGGCCAGCCGGACGACGGCATCATTCAAATGTGCTACCTGGTGCCCGATATACGCGCGGCCATGAGCCTGTGGATCGACAAGCTCAAGGTGGGCCCCTGGTTCCTGCTCGATCACTTCAGCGGCACCAACCCCAAGTACCGCGGCCGGGACTCCAAGGCCGACGTGTCGCTCGCCATGAGTTTCGCAGGGCATATGAATATCGAACTCATCCAGCCCAACGATGCGGAGCCGTCGGTGTATCGCGAGTGGATCGAGAAGAAGGGCTACGGATTCCATCACTGGGGCCGCGCGACGAGGAATTTCGATCGGGACGTCGCGCACTATCAGGCGCAGGGCCATGAACTCGCGTTCATCGCCGGCGTGCCGAGCGGAGGGAGCGTCGCCTACATGGACACCACCCTGCAGCTGCCGGGGTATGTGGAACTCATCGAACTGGGTGCGGGGTTCGAGCCGCTTTTCAGCAAGTTCTATCGCGCCAGCATCGGCTGGGACGGAGCGGACCCGGTGCGCTCATTCATCTGACGTTGATCTCGACCTTCACCTCATTGGGATCCTCGAGGAACAGCTGGGTCAATCCGGCGTTCGGAACTTCGTTGACGGAATAATCGACATGATACCGGGAGAGCCGCGCCTTCACGCCGGCCAGGTCCGTTGCGTTGAAGGCAATGTGATCCAGGGGCCCCGTGCCCGGCGCCGGCGAAGAGAGGCCGATGCCCAGGGCGATGGAATGCGCGCGGTAAGTGCTCCACTCGGCGATATGGACGCAGGGTACGTCGCCCACATACATCCAGTAGCCCGGAAACCCCAGGGGCGGCCGCGGACCCTCGCGCAGGCCGAGAGCGTCGCGGTAGAAATTACGCGTCGCGTCGAGATCGCCGGTAAGCACCAGGTAATGTTCAAGTTGGGTCAGGGGCATCGAGCACCGGGGGTGAAGAATTCCAATGTTGCGGCGAGCGGATCGGCGCCGTCTCGCGCAAAAACAGCGCCAGGACGGTGCCGACGACCGCACACGCCGCCATCATCATCAGCGGCGCCTGCAGCCCGTACAAATCGGCGGCGCGGCCGGCCATTGCCGGAGCACCGACCCCGCCCAGGATCTCACCCAAACCCACCACCATGCCGAGCGAGGTCGCCACGTAGCGCGGCGGAATGGTTTCCGACGGCACCGTGCCCATGAACAGAGGAAAAGTTCCGCTGGCAGACCAGCCGAGAAATATCAGCGTGCCCAGCACCCATGGAGAACCCTGGAAATACAGCGCCGCGAGCGGCACCAGCAATCCGATGAAATTGAAAACGACGATGACGGGGCGCCGTCCGAAACGGTCGGAGAGCGCCGGCACCACGAAGCTGAAAAAGGCGGCCGACAGACCCAGTACGCTCATCAGTACGCTCATCCGGCCGTTGGTGATGTGCCGGACCTTGGTATAGAACAGCGGCAGAAAGGCCCACCCCAGCACCATCCACGCCACCATGAAAATGGCCATGAGCATGCACAGACGCATGTTCCGGTACCGCAACATTTCTGCGTAGCCCATCTTCTTCCCCGAGCGCGGCGGGGCTGGTGCGGCGGGCTGGCGTATGAATCTGGCGATGAGCAGCGCCATGATGAGGCCCGGCACGCCGGACAAAAAGAAAGCCCAACGCCAGTTGAAGGTCGATGCGATGGCCACCAGCATGAGCGGCGCCGCGAACGAGCCCAGCAGGTTGCTGCCGAAGTTCTGCATCACTCCCATGTTGTTGCCGCGCCTGCCGGCGGTGGACTCGATCGCCACCAGCGACTGCGCGATCGGCAATATGGGACCCTCGGCCAGGCCCATCAGCAGACGAGTCGCAAACAGCGTCAGGAATGAAACCGCGAGCCCGGAGGCGAACGAGCACAGCGAGAATGCGATCACGGTGATCAGCAGCAAGCTTCTGCGGTTGCCCGTGCGGTCGGAATACGCGCCGCCCAGAAATGCGGCGATGGCCCAGGTAAAGGACAGCGCGGACGCCACGAGCCCGACCTGGCTGTTGTTGAAGTGCAGGTCGTCGGCAATGAAGGGCATCAGGAAATTGGCGGCGTTGCGGTCCAGGAATACGAAGCCGAAGGTGATGGTCAGCAGCCAAATCAGCCTGGTTTCGTACTTCACCGCGCCACACCTCATGAATCAGCATAAGCGATTCGGACCGTCGGCGACGTTAACAGATGAATGGCTGCAGGTGGGTTCGCTGCAGAGCGGGTTCTTGTTCACTATGAGTAAGGTTTGGCGGCGTCCCATGGCGGATCGTTGCGGTTCCTTAAGTTACACTGTCGATCGATCGTCGAATCGCAGCAGCAATAATTTTTCCGCCTGGCTACCGGATCTTCCCCGGGGGGTTGACACACGTGGACACAAGCACCGGTTCGCCGCAGAGCGCCGATCGCCGCACCTTCGTGCGCGCCATGGGCGTACTGACGGGGATGGTTGCCTTGAGTCATCCGCTCGCCGCGCTGCTGCCGGGACGCGCCTGGGCGGTGGAACTGCGTGCGCTGTCGTCTGCGGAGGCGGCAACGCTGCTTGCCATGGTCCGCACCATCGCGCCGCATGACACGCTGGATGATTCCGCCTATGCGCTGGTCGTCAAAGCCGTCGATGAGGACGCAGCGGGTTCCGCCGAGGCGCGCGCCGCTCTGAAGACCGGGGTCGCGGGTCTTGGCGAAGGATTTTCCGCTCTGCCGGAGGAAGCCCGGGCGCTGCGCCTCGGGGCGATCGAATCCGGCGCCTTCTTCCAGTCGGTGCGAATAAAGACCTTGATGGTGCTCTATAGCAACCCGATCGCCTGGGCGCACTTCGGCTATGAAGGCGAGTCGTTCTCCAAGGGCGGCTACCTGCTGCGCGGCTTCAATGATTTAAAGTGGCTTCCGGAAGTGCCGTTGGCGGACAGCGGCGCGATGCCGTTCGGATAGGCTCTCAATAAGACTCATGCCGCGTTTCGATCTCAACGATGCAGACGTCGTGGTCATCGTCGGTTCCGGCGCCGGCGGCGGCACCATGGCCAATGAGCTCACCCGGCGCGGCTTGAAAGTCGTGTTGTTCGAGGCGGGCAAGCGCCAGTCGCTCGCGACGTTCTCTCAGGACCCGGGCGAGGCATTCGGTCAGCTCACATGGCTCGAGCCACGCACTCAGAGCGGCACCTGGGATCCGGTGAGGACTTCCCCGACGCTGCCGGCCTGGCACTGCCGCACGGTGGGCGGCACTACGGTGCACTGGACGGCTGCGACGCCGCGCCTGCGCCCCTACGAGATCCGCGCGCGGAGCGTATACGGCGACATACCCGGCGCCTCGCTCGCCGACTGGCCGCTCGACTATGGCGAGCTGAAGCGCTGGTACCGGGCCGCCGAGATGCGGCTGGGGGTCACGCGCCGCAACGGCAATCCGGGAATGCCCGCGTCGAACAATTTCAAGGTGATGTATGCGGGTGCGCGGCGTCTCGGGTACAAACGCGTGCACACCAACTACATGGCGATCAATTCGCGTGCGCGCGACGGCAGGGGATTGTGCATCCAGCAGGGCTTCTGCGCGCAAGGGTGCAAGACCGGCGCCAAATGGAGCACGCTGTACACGGAGATTCCGCGGGCCGAGGCCAGCGGCAGACTCGACCTGCGCAGCGAATGTTTCGTCACCCGGATCGAGCACGACAATGCGGGACGCGCCATCGGCGTCGTGTACCGGGACGCGGCGGGAGCGGAACAGCGCCAGCGCGCGCGCATCGTGTGCGTCGCGGGCAACGCCATCGAGACCGCGCGCCTGCTCCTGCTGTCGGAGTCCGGCCGGTTCAAGCACGGGCTGGCCAATGGCTCCGACCAGGTGGGCCGCAACTACTGCCACCATGTCCTGAGTTTCATTTTCGGTATTTTCGACCAGCCCGTGAGTTTCTGGCGCGGCGCGGTGCTGGCCGGCGTCGTCGAAGATGAAAACATCCACGATCCCCGGCGAGGCTTCGCAGGCGGGTATCACCTGGAACTCGCGATGCTCGACCTGCCCACGCTGCCGCTGATCGGATTGCCTTACGGGTGGGGGCGCGACTTTGCCTCGATCATGGACAACTACCGCAACATGGCCGGCATGCTCGTCAACGGCGAAGACCTGCCGCGCGCCGACAATCGCATCACGCTGTCGACGACGCGCAAGGACGCCCACGGACTGCCCGTGGCGCACATCCACTGCGATCCGCAAGCGAACGATATAGCCATGCGGGCCCACGCGATCGGACAGGGACGGAAGATCTATGAAGCGGCGGGCGCGAAACGCAGTGTGGCGAGCGGCATGACGCCCGCCACGCACCAGATGGGCACCGCACGTATGAGCCGCGATCCCGGGCAGGGAGTGACCGACGCTTACGGGCGCACGCATGAGGTGCCGAACCTGTTCATATCGGACGGCAGCGTGCAGACCACGGCCGGCGCCGCGAACCCCACGTTGACCATCGTCGCGCTGGTGCTCCGCCAGGCGGAACACATCGCCCGCGAGGCGGCCGCAGGACGGCTGTAAAGCGGTATGCCTTTACATCCCGCCTCAAATTGTATACAAGTTGGACATAAGTATACAACGACACGCAGCGCAGACCCCATGACCCGATTGACGCGCAACGGCGATCCACGCGCCGCCCAGACCCTCAAGGCGCAGTTGCGCCTGCGCCAGATGATTCTCGACGGCGAATTGCGGGCGGGCGAGCGGGTGCCGGAACTCATGCTCGTCGAGCGCACCGGCGTTTCGCGCACCCCGATCCGCGCCGCCTTGTCGTGCCTGGCGGAGGAAGGGTTGCTCGAATCATCAGCTTCCGGCGGCTTCGTGGTGCGCGCCTTCGACGAAGCCGATGTCTATGACGCCATCGACGTGCGAGGCATGCTCGAAGGTGCCGCGGCGCGGCGGGCGGCGGAGCGGCGCCCCTCACACGCGGAACTCAGCGATCTGCGCGACTGTGTGGGCTCCATGGACGCCATCGTCAAGCGGCGCGCCCTGGGAGTGGAGCAGTTTTTGGATTTCGTGCGACTGAACGAGCGCTACCATTCCCTGCTCGTTGGCTTGGCGCGCAGCCCGGTGTTGACGCGTTCCGTCGAACGCATCATGGCGCTGCCCTTCGCCAGCCCGAGCGCCTTCGTGATGGCGCAGTCGGAGCTTGCCGATGCGCATCGGATACTGACCCTATCGCAAGAGCAGCACCGGGCGATCATGGAGGCTCTGGCAGCCGGCGCGAGCGCCCGCGCCGAGAACGTGGCTCGCGAGCATTCGAATCTCGCCAAGCGAAATCTACATGCGGCCGCCAAACGCGACGCGCCGCTGCACAAGGTCGCGGGCGGCAGTCTGATACGGCTGCGGATGGCGGCGGTGTAGCCGCATCCATTGCGTCAGGACGGCGTCAATGGCCGACGCATCGCCGCCAATCAACAACAGTGGTCTAGACAAGAGGACATCATCGTCATGAGTCAGGAAAATCTCGAAACTCTGCTCAAGAGCGCCGGCAACACGGTGGATATGCTGCGCAATTCACGCATCGGCGCCTATGTTTATCCGGTGGTGCCGAGCGAGTTCTACAACTGGCGGGATGAGCAGCGCGCCTGGCGCGACACCGCCGTGCTCTTCGACCAGACGCACCACATGGCGGAGCTGACCGTCAAGGGTCCCGATGCCCTGAAGCTCGTTTCGTACACCACGATCAACAGCTTCAACAACTTCGCCGTCAATAAAGCCAAACAGATGGTGCCCGTCAGCTACGACGGCTATGTCATCGGCGACGGCATCCTGTTCTATCTCGACAAGGACGAGCTGGTGTTCGTCGGCCGCGCGCCGTCGGTGAACTGGATTCAATTCCACGGCGAGACCGGCGGCTTCAAGGTGGACATGATCCGTGACGACCGCTCGCCGTCGCATCCGCGCGGCAAGGCCGTAACGCGCCGCAATTACCGCTATCAGGTGCAGGGGCCGAATGCGGCCAAGGTCCTGGAAAAGCTCAACGGCGGTCCGCTCCCCGACGTGAAGTTCTTCACCATGGATGCCATCAACATCAAGGGCCGCAAGGTGCGCGCGCTGCGTCACGGCATGGCGGGCGCTCCCGGGCTCGAGCTCTGGGGGCCCTATGCCGAGGGCGACGAGATCCGCGATGCAATACTGGAAGCCGGACGCGAATTCGGCCTGGTGCCGGTGGGTTCGCGCGCCTACGCCAGCAACACCCTGGAATCGGGATGGATTCCCTCGCCCCTGCCGGCCGTGTACACCGGCGAAAAAATGAAAAAATACCGCGAGTGGCTGCCGGCCGGCGGCTACGAAGGAACGGGCTCGATCGGCGGAAGTTTCGTTTCCAAAAATATCGAGGACTACTACGTCTCGCCTTACGAATTGGGCTACGGCCCGTTCATCAAATTCGACCATGATTTCATCGGACGCGAGGCGCTCGAGAAGAAATCGAAGGAACCGCACCGAAAGAAGGTGACTTTCGCCTGGAACGGCGAGGACTGCGCGAAGATCTACGCCTCGTTGTTCATGCCCGGCACCGAGCCCTACAAGTTTCTCGACATACCCATCGCCAACTACGCGTCATCTTCATTCGACAAGGTCATGATGGGCGACAAGCTGGTCGGCCTTTCGATGTTCGGCGGCTACAGCTATAACGAGCGCTCGGCGCTGTCCCTGGGCGTCGTCGATGACAACATCAATGTGGGCGACGTGCTCACGCTCGTGTGGGGCGAGGAGGGCGGCGGCACCAAGAAATCGACGGTAGAACGGCACAGGCAACTCGACGTGCGCGTGAAAGTCTCGCCGGTGCCGTATGCACGCGATGCGCGCGAGGGATATCACGAAGGCTGGCGCACGCGGCGGTCGTGATGGCATCGAACACGGCCCAGGCCGCAGGCAGCCATGAGAAATCGGCGGTACAGGATCGGGCGGCAACCATCGCTCGATTGACGCGCGAGGCATCGGTCGAGATCACCGTGCATGACGTTGGGTCTCTGCAGGAAAGCCGCCGGCTGCTGCCGGAGGGCAAGGCCCTCTACGTCAGTCATCTGCCGAAACAGCAATGGAGCGAGACCGAGGCGGCCTGCCGGGCGGTGCGCGCGGCCGGGTTCAGGCCGGTGCCTCATGTGCCGGTGCGATTGCTGCCGGATGCGGCGGCGATCGATCGGGTGCTGGGCGGTTTCGTAGAGGCTGCGCAGGTCGACGAGGTGCTGTTGATTTCCGGCGACTATCCGCAGGCGTTGGGGCCTTATACCGAAGTCCTGCAGGTGCTGAACAGCGGGGCGCTGCAGCGGCATGGGCTGCGGCGGGTTTCGGTGGCGGGCCACCCCGAGGGTCACCCGAGGGTGCGCCTCGCGGACATCCGGCGCGCCGAGCTGAACAAGGCGCAGGCGGCGCAAAACGCGGGCCTCGAACTCACATTCCTGACGCAGTTCTTCTTCGAACACTCGCCGTTCCTCGATTGGGTTCGTGAGCTGCGGTCGGCCGGAGTCAAAGCACGCGTGATGGGTGGGCTGGCAGGACCCACGAAGCTCGCCTCGCTGGTCAAATTCGCGGTGCGCTGCGGTGCGGGCGCCTCGATGCGCGTCCTGACCGCGCGACCCGCCGCATTCACGAAACTGTTGGGCGAACATGGTCCCGAGAGCGTCCTCGACGGACTCGCGCAGGCGCTGTGCGAAGAGGCCGGCGATTTCGCGGGGGTGCATTTTTTTTGCTTCGGCGGGTTTATCCGCACCTGTCAGTGGCTGCAGGCCGTCGCCGACGGCCGCTTCAGGATGGATGACGCCGCGGGCTTTAGGGTCTAGGGTAACGGACTGAAGCCTTCTTAGGTCCGGGTTACGGGAGTGAAATATGAATGCGCAGCTCAAGCCTCGTGAGTTCCCGCTGCCGAGTTCGGTCAAGGTCATACCGGGAACCGAAAGGGCGCAGGCCGCGTACCCCTATCCCGTTCAATTTTCGAAGGCTGACGACCAGAAATTCTGGTTCTACAACTCCATGCATTTTCCCGAGCCCATGTCCGCTTTCGACATGGTAACGGCCGAGGCGGCGTACTGCGCCCTGGGCGCGGCCAACACGCGGGTGCATTGCCTGCCGACGACGCTCGGCATCGATCACAGAATCATCAATGGCCGCGTGTACATCGGCGGCAACGCCGTTACCGATCCCGACGAGATCGTGCGCCGCACCGGAGAATTCCAGAAGCGCGCCTTCTACTACTACGAGAATTGGGAATCGCTGTATGCGCAGTGGAAGCAGAAGATGCTGAAGCTGATCGGGGACGCCAACGCCATGCCGGATCCGGTACTGCCGGAATTCGAGCCGCTCGAACACGTGCATGCGGGCCGCGGCATCGCCTCGAACCACGATCTGTTGGTGACTTACCAGAAGACGATCGAGGGCTACTTCCGGATGTGGCACCACCACTTCGAATTTCTGCTGCTGGGCTACGGCGCTTACCTGACCTTTTTCGGCTTCTGCAAGAAGGCCTTTCCGGAGATCACGGATCAGACCATCGCCCGGATGGTGGCGGGAATGGAGGCGGAGATATTCCGCCCCGACGATGAACTGCGCCGCCTGGCCCGCTGCGCGGTCGACCTCGATGTCGATGCCCACTTCCGCGACGGAGCGTCGGTCGACGACATCATGCAATCGCTGGGCGCGGCAGGCGAGCCGGGCCGCCGCTGGCTCGAGGAACTGCAAGTCTCGCGCGAACCATGGTTCAACATCAATGTCGGCGACGGCTTTTATCATTATCACCGCAGTTGGAACGACGACCTGTCAATGCCGTTTGCCGCGTTGTCGGGTTACGCGCGCAGCGCGCGCGCCGGCGAGCTGTCGGATCGCCACGTCGCGCGGCTGCGCGATGAACGCACCCGGCTGATCGCCGACTATCGAGAGCTTCTGGCAAACGAGGAGGAGCAAGCCGCCTACGACCAGATGATCGCCCTGGCGCACCGGGTTTTCCCTTACGTCGAAGGGCACAAGTTCTATTGCGAGCATTGGTACACCAACCTGTTCTTCAACAAGATCCGCAGCTTCGGAGCGCTGTTGACCGGGCATGGCTTCTTCACGCACGCCGAAGACGTCTTCCATCTCACGCACTACGAGCTCGAGGCGGCAATCATCGACCTGATGAATGCGTGGTCCAGCGGTTCCGAACCGCGCGGCCCGGCCTACTGGCCGCCGATCGTCGCCGAACGCAAGGCGGCGATCGTCGAATGGGCGCGGCACGAGACCCCTCCGGCGCTCGGACCCATTCCGGACGTCATCGACGATCCGGCCATCGTGATGCTCTGGGGAATCACGCGCGAGAGCCTCGACAATTGGCTCTCGGCCGGTGCAGGCGCGGACGCCAACGAGGTGCGCGGCTTTGCCGCCTCGTCGGGGGTGGTGGAAGGAGTCGCACGGATCGTGAAGTCGGTCGAAGAACTGTCGCGCCTGCAGCAAGGCGACATTCTCGTGTGCCATGTCACGAACCCGACCTGGACGCCGATCTTTCAGAAAATTCGAGCCGCCGTGTCGGACATCGGCGGCTCCATGAGCCACGCTGCCATCGTCGCGCGCGAGTACGGGCTGCCGGCCGTCGTGGGTACCGGCAATGCCACCTCGAAGATCAAGGACGGCCAGCGGATCCGTGTCGACGGCGGCCGCGGCATCGTCACACTGCTGCATTGAACCTGAGGTAT
>Ga0182030_10002081_pt1 | contig 42250 bp, 51 predicted proteins | sample 812S3MmetaG_FD_121299 | JGI IMG/M metagenome (GOLD analysis project Ga0182030, IMG submission 121299) | Permafrost microbial communities from Stordalen Mire, Sweden - 812S3M metaG (Illumina Assembly) | ecosystem: Environmental > Terrestrial > Soil > Wetlands > Permafrost | place: Sweden... | reverse complement strand
CACCGGAATTAAGGACGAAGAACTGCTGGGTTCAATATCTGAAACACAAGGGAGTACGAAAACGGCTACTAATTTCGGGGTTGGGAAAGGCAGACAAGGGTTTTGACAAGAGCCCTGCAAAAGTGACGATGCCTTATCTTTGTCATTGAGGCAGTGAATTGATTGTGCAACGATCATGTCCTTGTTTAATAATAGAAATGAGGTTGAACATTGGAAAATCCTTTCTGTCGGCGACTGGCTTCTAGGTTTGTGTGACTATCTACCCGTATATGATGTTGAGTTCAGTGTTTTGGAATGAACGCCTCAACGCCACACATCCTTGGGAATCCTGACTCCAGGGTTGAGGACATTCCGATATTGTCTATGAAAACTCTAGGGAACGTAAAGGAGGGGCTCTGGTGCCCACGCAGAAAATGTTCTCGCACAGAGGAATTTGGAGATGCCGTCAATGCGTACATGCATATGCAAGATATCTTAGTTTGAAGATCAGTACCGGAAGCCTGCTCTTTGATAACGGCTACCTAGGTAAACGAACTGGATAGTTTATGGATCTTTCAGGGAAAATAAGGCAATAGCAAGTACCTCGCGGCTCGTACCAGAAGAAACAACAGTGCCTAAAAGTAGTTGCAGAATGATAAATTGCAAGTCCTATAACCTCAAGTCTAATCGGGCCCTACTGCATACGATAATGCAGCGTCTGGACGGACATCACATTTCATGCATAGGTACCTTCCAGTCGTCAGTCACAAGTGCCACGAAAGAAAGGTCAATTGTGTATCTTCGAGCTGCGCGGTGAAGTGTCCAGGATCTTGTTCGTCTCCAGATCTGGCTGAAATCAACTTCTTGTCCTGACAAAACATACATACCATCCTCGCAAGCGGGAAGCCTCGACGTTTTCAATGCTCTGCAACACCACTATGCATGGCCATCACACGATTCTTCCTCATTATATCCCGACGATCTGGAAGCTGGCTTATTCTAAATGGCACTAGAATTCTTCAATTTCAATCGGCGGGACGGCCCAGTCTGTGTCCCAGACACGTCGCTAACCCAACTCTTCTTAGGCCGTCGAGCTTCCGTTCAACCATCACCCATCACGGCACTCTTTTTTATAGTTCCTTCAAGTTTCAGCGGGATCTAATTGATTCAATTGATCCAATAGATCTGCCAAATGAACCCCCGTCTGAGATTGAAGGATCTCTGTCCAATGGCTTTTTCAGATGCGTGGGAAAGCCACGGCCTATCCTTTTCTCTATTCAGCAGCATGTGATCAGAGCTGACTGGTTATCAATGCCAGGCCTTCGGATTCCTTCCGAAATCCTGTACGAAGGCACAGGCACAGTTCTCGAGATCAAAGAGACCCGTCCAATCGAGAAAAAACCCCCTGAAACAGAATTTGGCGATTTTAGACCAAATGACGGCGTGTGATTGGTGGACACTTGGCCCAATTTCTGGCCTCATCATGTTTAATTTACGGATCAGGCAAGGTTCAAATGCACTCCCCAAAATTCGTGCACTTCTTCAAAGCGTCCTTTTGCATAACCGGACTGCGCGAGCTCTCCGACTCGCCTGTGCCCCCCCTTTCTTCATCCACCAGGGACAAAGCCCCGCGAGACCCTGGTCGTTCTTTAACCTCATCCATACAAGGTTCCATCCTGGATATGCCTCCCACAACGGTACAAAAATTCGGGCCAGGAGCTAGAAGAACGTCTGTGCAGGCACATGGACGAAGCTTCTCCATTTCCGTACCTTCATTTTGTTTCTCTCTCTCGAGTCCCTACTGTACATGCTGTTGGACGCGCTTCCCCTCTGCAATTGCGCGTTGCTTTGTTTCAATTTGTATGACGGTGTCATACATTCAATTGCTTCGCAGACCTGTACTCCAGAGTCACAAAATCCTGGGCGAGGTAACATTAGACGATTCCGTCACAAAGGGTTTTACTTTTCTAGCAGATCGCGAATCTGAGAACGGGTAAGCACACTTGTACTCTCTTGTGGTTCGAGTCTTGCATGGTTCTTCAGCGACTATGGGCAAACGCGGAGAATATGCGGAACAGAGGTATAGACACCAGAGGAAGCAATGGCTGACTTCTTCTTGGACAGTAGCTCACAAGAAAGACGAACGTACCAAGAAACCCCTTACGACTTCCTAGCACATCTCGCAGTACCATCGTGTGGTCCCAATCCGCGTTGTCTAGAACCTCCACGCCCAATTCCTTGGACATAAAGTTTGCAAAGGAATTCTATTGAGAGCAGAGCGAGTGCCGAGATTCCAAGAAAACTACATTCTGTTGTTCCGAGGACAGGAGAGGACACAAAGGAGGACTATAGCATGGCATAATTGTTGTATAGAAGTATTTGGAACTTTTTCCTCTATTAGTATTTTTGAAGGCAAGTTAACAATTGAGGTGGTCAATGCTTACATTATTTGACTTCTTACAAACCGAAAGGATGAGGCTGATCTCCTATGAAATTATAGTACGTACTGTTCTGAATATTGTCCAATTGGTTCCTGAAAATTCAAATTCGTTTTTGGCACAAAAGTCCTGGTATGTTCAATCTAACAGTCCTATGTCAAGGTACCCTTGACTTATTCAAACATGCAATTAACTTATGCCAAAGCGCATTGAACCGGGTTTCCGCCGCCATTGGAGAAGTTAGTACAGTTTTGCGCAATCGGTGAGTATCTGAGAGCTGGCTTCCTGGGATTTTCGATGTAAAGTCGAGTTTATTGGGATCTCGAAACAATGACTGATACTTACTATAGCTTCTATCGCCGATGCTGAGCATTTGATGGATTGTTGGACGAGAAGAGTCGTTACTTCTGTTCTTAGGGACTAAGCCCTCAATTGCTCAAGATGACTGCCTGGGAAACGGAAAATGAAGACGCTGCCGCGGCGGCTGCGGCTGCTTCCTTGCCTACGCCCACCGACACTCCCTACAGAACCCCTTCTCGAGGATCTCGAAGGTCTTCAAGACAAAAGTCGAACTCTCCTGGTCCATCCTCATCTCCTCCACCGCTCCCTTCTAGTGAGAGAAACCGCCGTGGATCGAAAGACGTGACCAATGATGAAAGGTGAAGGAAGCCAGTAACATTTATTACTCCGCCCCTACTAACGCATACATAGCATTTCAATTCTCGATCCTCGACGGTTCACCCCCACACTACATGCCAACTTAGTGTCAGAAATTTTAGCCTTGCGAAGAGATCAAGAAGAGAAATCGAAAATCATTGATAACCTCGAGACTGATTTGCACAATACTCGAGGAGAACATGAGCAACTGGAGGCTACTTTGGTGGCTACTTCCAAGGAAAGCCGGTCACTGAAGCGACAATTAGCCTTGCTAGAAGGCGGTACCTCCTCCGCTTTATCGGAACTAGCTAGAGAGCGTGATGAAGCTGTTGATGCGACTGCTGAGCTGAAGCGAAGGCTCGAAACAGCACAGAAGAAAACAAGAAATCTGGAAGAAGATTCGGATAGAGTCCATGAACTGTGGGGTAGAGATAAGGACACCTGGGAAGAAGACAAGAGAAAATATGAGCGCCGTATCCATGTGGCTGAGGGACGGTTGAGAACTGTGCTGGAAGAAGTTGCTGCATACCAAGCCAACCATCAGAATGGCCACCAAAATCCAGAGAGCGAAGCGGAAGAGCTCTCACGAGACCCAGTTAATGGGCATGGCAGTGATACTGCTAGTATCCGGACGATGAGCATGACCAACAGTATCCGATTCTCAACAATGAATGGAAACAATAGCAACGGGGGAATAAAGCTCAATGGAGTCAGTCTAGCAGATGAACTCGATCTTGATGACGACGACGACCAGACGGACCTTGATGGGCGTGAGAGTGTACTGTCCATGCGGCACAAACGTACCCAGAGTCGTGAAAGCGTGCTGTCAAGGAACCACCGACGAAATCAGAGTATCGAAAGTCTGATGCGGCCTGGAAGCGTCGCTCGAGGCAGATTATTAGCCACTCAAGCGGTATTAGAACGGCTCGAAGGTGGTATTTTGGAGGATGATGAGAGCATTCCAACAGCCAAAATCGAATACACTGACACTGGTGTCCAATATTCTCCTCCACCTTCTCCAGCAATCCCGGCAGTTGAGTCTCCTTCAATGATTGAACCACTGGCGATCAATGCAACTGGGAAGTTGGAGAAGTTCCCTGAATATGAAAATCCACCTCGAGAATGGGAAATCGAGGCTAATCAGCGACGAAAACGTGTTCATGCAAGCCCTCCATTGATTATTGAACCAGTCAATAACTCAATGGTATCGTCAGCATCTCAAACCTTAGAAGACCCTCTAAGTCCACCAAGGACACCTGTATCACCGACAAGAGCCCCACCTCCCCCTCCAACCAGCGATCGGGTAAAGGAAATGATCTCAATCTCTACACAAACGGATGCTCCCGAGCTTCAATCTCCCAGACGGGCTGCACCTCCACCACCTATTCCCATACCGTCAATTCAATTACATCCTCCCAACTCCGCTCCCGCCACTCCACGTGAACCATTACTTCCCCAGCATTCCAAAGATGTCGGGTGCCAAGTTTCTATGCAAGTACCCATTCCATCGAGATCCATCCAAGTGCAAACGGAAGAGATTAGGGTCGACAGACGACTCAACCTTCTTCCTCCGCATCTTCAACCTTCCGCCATATCTTCCAAGCCTCCGTCTCCAGAACCTAGTGCAGAGGAAGCGAAACGATTCTCTCCAATTCCCGGCAATCTACCACCAAGAAATCCTCGACGCATGAACAGTCGTAAGAGCATGGAGGATGACATTCCATCTTCACCACCAGATCATTCGAGTAATACTCGGGATGCTTACCCTGGGAATAACGATGATGGACCTTTGACCAAAGACAAGGGTTCCATAAGGAGACCGCATCGAATCAGCAGTTTGTTTGCCGGTTTCGACAATGTCAGTTCAGATGATGCTGATGACTTTGCCGATGCGGATCTGAGCGACAACGATTACAGGACAGCTCTCTCGGCTCCTAAACCACAATCAGCTGTCAACAGGGCTAGCAAGCGTATATCGTCGGGCCCCACATCTGTACCGGAGAACAAGGAGCTTGCAGAAGTATCTAAACCTGTTTCGGGAAAAAAGAGTTCAATGAAGCAATCGGGACATTACGATCTTAACGGCGAATATACACTTCCCGAAGTGCAAGGCAATCCACAACGAGCTTCTATAAAGTCTGTTCGTCAACTTGACAAACCTTTGACACTTGTCACAACGGCGAAACCCGGAACCATGCGCCGGACTGCCCTCATCCAAAGTGGCGTGGTAGCACACCAAGGTCGTTCCCGAAGTCCAAGCCTGCCAGAACCCATCAAAGAACCTCCATTCCCTATCCCTACCAGGGCAAGCTCCAGGAAACTACCTCAAAGCTCTAGTGCACCTAGCGACGGAAATAGAAGCCCAACTTGGGGACGTGGATCTCGTCATTACCGTTCAAACAGTATTCGTAAAGTCAGGTCCGCCGCCGCTCTTCCAAGAGGCGGCCGCAGCTATCGTCGCCATGGCAGTCGATCTCCACCGCCTATGTCTGCATCAACAGAGGCACCTGAAAGCCCACAGCTACCACCCATGCCAAGTAATGAGATCACTACACCACGGTACATGAAGGAGACGGGCAGCAGTCGATACAGATCGCACAGGCAACAGCCGTCTGCCAATACAGCTAACACAGCCAATACCACCAATACAGGAAGTGGATCAGTTGGTAGTTCTAATCAAGCTACAAGTGTAGTTGACGCAATCGCTCAGACTATGGTTGGAGAATGGATGTTCAAATATGTTAGAAGACGAAAGTCATTTGGTGTGCCCGAGCCCAGCGGTCTGGAGAACGATAATGGAAATGGCGTCCGTCACAAGCGCTGGGTTTGGTTAGCACCGTATGAGAGAGCTGTCATGTGGAGTAGCAAGCAACCAACATCTGGCTCAGCCCTACTCGGCAAGAGTGGTCGAAAATGTAAGTTTTCCTTGATCCCATTAGACATATCTTTACTAATATCAGCCAGTGACCATCCAATCCGTCCTAGATGTGAAAGATGATAATCCATCTCCAAAAGGAACACAACCGTTATTCAATCGCTCAATCCTGATATTGACACCCGCTCGCGCCCTGAAGTTTACTGCTATTTCACCAGAGCGTCATTACATCTGGCTGACAGCTCTCTCATTCCTCGCACACTCTTCACAATCCGTTCCAGAAATCGTAGCAGCACCTTTACCGATCCCAAAACCAACCATCCCAGACTTCGAGATTCCTCGACAAGGCACTCGACTACGTAAGAACGCTATCCGGGACTCCATCAGGGTTGCTAAGGGGAAGACAGTAGCCGCCCGCTCCGGGCCAACCAGCGTTCATTCCTCTCAACAAGGAGGCCAAAGTATCCGAGAAGCCGAATCGTTTTATACCACGCAGACAGACTTCGTTCCCGAAGCCGCCGATCCACCCGTCGTGCCACGCTTCTCGGAGCGAGGAGGTCCTCCCCTTAGCCACGGTCGCAAACGTAGCAATACTGGATCTCGCATCCCACCTCCCCTCTCCTTCCGTGGATTCTCAGGACCGGCAAGCAGTAACGGTGGCGGCGGGCATGCCCCAACCTCCAGCACAGCCGGTCAGAGCGTCGGCACAACCGGCTCCTCCGACATCTATCAATCGCAACCGTCCAGTTCCATAGCCTGGACCAATGGTATGAGCGTTAGTGGGCGCTCGTCAATCCGTACTTCTGACGCGTCGGGAAGACCAGGCAATAATTTCTTTGATGCGGTGGGGACCATGAGGATGGAGGCTTTTATTAGCCCGATGGCGTTAACGCGCTTTGTGGATTATCCCGATGAACAGGATGAGATGGATATGGTTGGGATGCATAGGCGACGGAGTCGGGAGAGGAGACGCAGGAGTAGGAATAGGGATAGTTATTACTCGGGCCGATCGTCGAGGCCGAGTGAAGACTGGTACGGAGGAAGCAAAACCGCGGGAGAGGAGGAGTATGATCCTTTTAGAGGGTTCTAGTCCGTCTCCAAAAGCACAAAAGTTATTGTTAAAGGAGGGAGTGGAGGAAATGGATGGGGGTAACGGCATGGTGTTATGAATGGCGTTGACACGAAACGGCTCACGCCCTGGTCGATCATTTGCTGGAATAATGTTTATTGTGGCATCTTTCGTTGATTTTACCCCAATTTAGTTTGCGACGAGTTTGATGGAAGGATGGATTTGATTGTATTTAATTCTTGGGATTGACTGATTGCGGCGATACCCAGATTGAGTGAGTAAGTGGATTGGATTGGTGTATTTATTGGAGGCAACTTCAGAATTGAAGATCTACATATTTAAGATCGCATGTTTTTCCATTCATTAAGTGTGAACCTCCTCGTGGAGGCTAATTCTTCGGCGAGCAGCCAGAAATCCATCTTCGATGTCCGTTTCCAAAGTCGTCCCAGAATCTGATATTCTTTTGCAAAATACATCATGTTGCTCCGGTATGATTGTCCTATTGAAGAATGGATGATTATGTATGCTTTCATTTTGTCGCAGCTTCCAAGATAAGTAAGATATCTAATCGATGATTGGAAATCTCCTCCCCTTTACCGCTATCGAGCGCTCGAAATCTCCTTCTTTCATCATCTGCATCACATCCCCGATGCGTCCCTTCCACTAATACCTACCTTACTTGCATCTTTCTTTCCTCTCCGCCAGGTTCCAAGTGAGATGGAAACTAGAACCACAAATACGAAGGGGACATATGCGCAGCTTGGTCTGATCAAAAGAAGGCACTCTTGTTGTCAAGTGAACTTCCCAGAACTACTTTGTTCATACGCTGTGATCGTTACTGTAGGGCAGGCGCTGATGGGAACGTTGTGCCTTCCTTCTCGTCCTGCGCTTCGAGTTCTTGCATTGTGGCCGTGGGATTTGGATAGCTGGGAGATTACGAATGATGGCTTCTAGCATGAGGAAGATGGTTCCTCCCCTGCACACTGTGATATTCATTTGGGATACCTAGTCGGGGTAAATCTAAGACGTATTCATGGAGTATTTGTAGCTCTGTGAGTAGAAAACCTGCCGTCATAGTCGCTTGCCTATATCCGTTTCCGTGTGGAGTAGTCCAATATCAGGACTCACTACTTGAATTAGTCCTACATCTCGATACATCAAATACAGCGGCGTCGTCCAAGACTTCTTGTTCCAGTCGCAACCCTGAGCCTGGGAGTGGACTCTGTTGTTTATTGCTGGTAGGCCCGTTTTGCGGAGTAGTACCTGGGCAGGAGTACCAACAATAGATATCTAGGCTTCCTGTGCGGCATTATCCCCATTGCTTCGGCCATGTCTAAGCTGTCTTGTAAGGGATGCTGATCGGATATCTTCCGCGGCTTCCCCTAATCTCAAGCAAGACGTGCAAATTCGGGATTTTTGAATGCCCGAGAATAGAATGGACGATTCGGAGTCGGATCTTAGATATTCGACGGAGTGAGAGAAAAAGTCTCTGGTATCCGCTATCACTGGACATTGTCTATTGATCGGAACTTTGTAAAGCTACCTCGAAGTCATCCACCAAGACTTATGTCTTAACCTTGTTGTCGAAACGTCTCATATATCACTGCTGTTTAAATCAGAGGAGAGACATAGTTGAAGAGGAGACTGAGGCTTGAATTCTGGAGATTATTCTGAGAACGAGAAAGAGAACGAACCCCCCCTCCCAGCACGGTGTTCTTCTTTTCCCTTTGACTCTCAACAAGAACACACCTCAGCAAAACCAAAGATACATCTGGAAATGGTCAATGGCGTCCCAAACCTTTATCTAGACGTGCTCATATGATTGTGTCCGTCCATTTAGAGGACCCATGATATATCTAAAAGCTTCTGGACTTAAGACTTGTCATGTTAACCGTGATGATCTCGATGCCGGATCTGGAATTTCTAAGATCATTTTAAAAACCTCATTGATGACTCAAGGTTGTGACAAGATTTACTGGTCAACGAAGGAAGTGTGAATGGAGATGAATGCAATATCGATTTCTCAAGTGAAGTAAGAAATGGCTGTTCGCCAAATGCAACGCATCAGCAATACCAATTATGAGATATTCAACAGCAATGTGTAAGAAGATACCAGCTCACACGGTCTTCCTCACCTCAGAGGTTTTATGCCGAAATTTGAAACAGAAAATGAAATTAACTCATACCTCCTGATCTAGAAAAAGCTTACATAGGCCTGTTATGTACTGTATGCCAGCGTCAGTTCTGAGCGGTCATGCGTGAGGACAACCAACATCCAGTTGGCATGAACACAGCGAAGTTTTCGCGTCTCCCAACGATCCCTCACCGTGGTTAGAAAAAACCTCGCCCTCTCTTCCCTCTCCTATTCAATCTTCAATCTCTCCCTGTCTAGCCCCGCCGAGCCCCTAATCACCATCAACATTTCTTCCCTTGACAAATCTACTCCTCTTCACATTCTGAACAGCGGCATCTCATCCGGTAGATAACAGCTGCGTACAAGACGATGTCATTGTAGAAAGTTGAAGCTGCAACTTGAAAAGGAGAAATTAAATTTGACGTTCAAGAGCCTGGACCCTCTTTGAACTGTACGGTGGTATAAAAGCAAGTTCACTTTGTGTCCATTCCTCAGACGTCAGTCAATCAATATCTGCGCTTCCTTTCTACCCACCTTCCCATTCCACTCCTTCTACTTTTCTAACCGACAAACAAAGACTTCTAAACGCGCAAGCATCCTCCACACGCGTCACCTCACGTCGCGTAATCAAATGCCCTCTCCTGTCCCTCCCATCTTCGCATCACAAAGATCCCATCACAATACAATCTCCCCCTCTCCCCCTCTCCCCCTCTTCCCACCTCATCAGGCCAAAATACCCGGGTCAGGATCATAAATAAAATAAAAAATATAAAAAAAATTACCCCTGCATTAGTTCCCGGCTGTGCGCATTCATCATCCACGCCATGGCCAGGGCATGTCCACATTCGCATTGTTCATGGTTCGTGTTTGCCCGCAGCTCATTTCCCGAATTTTGGGGGTGCAAGCCGGAGCCCACTTCTAGACTCTAGACTCTAGACTCTAGACTCTCTGGCCTTCCGGCTGCCAAGTCAGTCAGCCATTTCAATCTGGGCGCTGGCAATTGTACCTAGGTAGGTATTTGTTGCATTCATTACCTAGGTTTATGCAAGGCACGTTAACACCTCTATCTAGCCTTTATTTGGCAGCTGTCACAACTTGCCCAATGTCAATTTGAGGGGGATGTGACGAAAATTAAAAATTTTCAACGTATCGAGACCCGGGCCTTATGATCGCTTTTCTGCGACGAACACCTTTGCAGCGCAGGGCGAACCCGTTCTTTTCGTTCCTACTGACTGTTATTGATTTCGTTTCATTATCCACCTCACCTTACCTTGCATCAAAACAAATCAAATCAAATCTTTAAAATGACCTACCTACCTGCATGATAATCCCAACAATACAAATCAGACTGTGTAATTAAACAGACCTACTTTTCAACCCGTCCCCGGAATCGCTGCCGGACCAGCGACAGCGAGGGCGAGGAAATAATATCCTATCTTGTATACGCTCGCCGATCACCTCGCCATCCAATCTCCAGAAATCTAGGAATGACTTACATGCTGCTGTTGCCAAGCACTGATAAACGCCATGGTTTCTCCAGATTATTTGAAATGAGTTCCCCGGAATTGGTAGTATTGGGTAACTTAGACTGAGTTTGACAGGTCGAGGTGGAAATTTGAAGGCGGGTTCTCGAGTTTCTGTTGCTTTATTGACCTGCACTTAATCGCGCATTGGACGACTATGGGGAAGGAGACAGGGTGTTTTGGGGTCGTCACTGCTTCAAAAATTAAAAAGGTTGCTGGGCCAAAACTTGGACCCAGGCAATGTTGCTGTCTTCGAGTTCTACTGTACAATAGAACACGCGCAAGCACTGACATTTCTTGAAGGAATCCAATAAACACTCCCAGCGTAAAAGGTCATTAATGTAGACATCTATGATAACCACGAATTGAACAGTAACGAAACCCAAGCAAGCATATTTCAGGTGGAACAGGTGTTGTTGTATTTGCCTGGCTCCTTTCCTTCCTTCCCTCTCGAAAGTGGAATGATCTCCAGAACCAAGGAATTAATGAACAGGAACGACAGTGTCTCGAGACACCTGAATGACCGCACACATTGGGGTATGATAGGATCCTCGTGTCGATTAAACACTGACCACACAAGCAATTACAAGAAAGATATCCCACCCTGCATGCATGGCCATGTCGTAAGCCGACAAAAGACGCCATAGAGCAATGCAAGAACACCATTATTAAGCCCAGACAACCCCATTATCCCACTCCACTTCCAACCGCTTTTCCTCCGTCATGAATCACCGAATGTCGCTAGCGGAAATCGTACGTTCGTGACTTATCGGATTGGCGAAAGGAGGTGAGTCGCTTACAAGAGGTAAGCAGCGAGACCGAGAAGACCAGCAAGGCTGGCACCGGACATGGCGAGGGTCTTGCCGGCACCGGAAGCTGGGACGGTAGACGCGCTTGGGGTGCTCTTGGCAGAGGTGGTGCCGACGGAGCCCTTGGTGGTGGTTGGTGCAACAGTTGGTGCCGCGGTGGTGGCGTTGGTGTAAACTGGAGCAGCTGGGGCAGTGGTTGGTACGGCACTGTAACGAGTCAGTCAAACGTTCTGTAAAATGTTATTGGAACCAGGGGGAGCAGTACGCAGCGGAAGAAGTATAAACTGGCTTGGTGACGGTACATGGGCAGTTGGTGACGGTGATGGTGGAGCTCTGCAAAAGATGTCAGCCGTAATTCACTGGGAGATGGAGAAGTGGAAGCATGCGACGTAGCCGTTCCTGTCTGAACGCGTCGCAGCCTCAATGCATTCTTGGAAATTGGAGATGGTAGGAAGCTTACCGTGGTCAAGGTGTTGGTGTAGGTAACGCCGTTGAAGGTGAGGGTAGAGCTGGCTGGGCAGACGGTGGTGTAGACGTCGACGACCTCAGTGACGTACGAGACAGTCTCGTTGGACCAAGCAGAGGCGGTGGCTGCAACAGCAAGAACGGCGGCGACTGAGTACTTCATTTTGACGGTGTTGATGGTATTATTTACTGTAAAAGTAATTGAGAGTGATTTTTAGAATGGGGTATTGAGTGTTTGGATTGATTGATGCGAAGTTGATTGTTGTTGTTGTTGTTGTTGTTGTTGTTGTTGTTGTTGTTGAACGAATGGAAGTGACTGTAAAGTCTAGATATTTTTGTCAGGAAGAGAGTGTGGGTGAGAGGAGGAAAGAGGAAGTCGAGGTGAATTGGGTTGGAGGCTTCTTTATACGGGTTGCTCAGCGGGAAAAGCAGGTTAGAGCGCGAAGCTGGCTGCAGCCAGCAACTCATGCCCGATTTGGGATAGGGGAGAATACACGGAAGGTACTCTCTACTTTAGGTACGATCGTGGATTGGGTGGAAATTCAAAAATGGGAGACGCAGGGGAGCTAATCTAACCATAATAAGACAAGCTCGTGCATGAATTTAGCAAATGGGGGGCTTCCCCTGTCACTCACCCGATTGCGCTAAATATTTTTTTTAGAGGCTGTCTTGCATTTCTATGCCAGGATGAAGCTCACCAAAGAAATGCTGGCGCAGCTTCCATTTCCAGATCTTTTCAGGGATAAGAATATGATCAAACTAACTAATAAAGGATGATTGTTTTATGCTTCTACTGCGTGAGGGGAACCATTAAAACATTTAATGCGGAAGGAATTACTGGTTGATTTACTGGTTAGTAGCATAAACAGGAAAAGGATAAACTCAAGGGGTTCTTGGTGGTTGCTGGGCAGGTTTGTTTGTTGGCCCGCTGTTTCTTCAATGGGAGGCAAGAACGAGGCATTGTGAACAGTGAGCATACACCCAAAAGAACCCTCTCGTTCATTTCTATGCCCTATAGTAGATAGAGGTCAGTAATTCGGAGGCTCCGTGTCACAAAATTCATAGTGATGACTTCTCTTCCTTTCTAGGCTTTGACTGCCCAGGATACGTTGCATCAGCTCGCTTTAGCGTCAGGGGAAGGGGGAAAATGGCAGTTCAGATCCAGGCCGTCAGCGGCGTAGAACGCTACTACCTTACTGTAGTACCAACGACCGAACCGCTGAACCGAGCAAATCCAAGTTTTTCGTTGCGGAACTTCGTTACCATGCAACTCCATCGTGAGATCTCTACGGTTAAAATTAATCATAAGCTCGGAAATGTCACAGAGCCTAAATCTTAAAAGTCAATATTTGTGCGTGTTCGTGTACGACCTCAAGACAAATCCTGATTGGTCTGATCACCCACCGAGCGCCGTGTTGGTCTCAGTGGTTGATGGAAAGGTGGGAGGTAGCATCGATGATTACTTTGGCGTTGTATTTTCTCGTCTGACCAATATGAGATTTAATATGAACGTCCAAGACCGCTCATCCAATTTTTAGACATCGTACGGTAGGGTTGATGGAAATGACCATGTCGTTCTCGCCACCCACTTCCAACAAATCAGACGCCAATGCTTGGTGACTTCGTAAAGTCCTCTGGGATGGTTTGGGCGGCAACAGGTTCATTGGCCAGCATCGTCATCACACCTCCTGAAGCTCATGATCTAGCATGACATGTTGTTTTGGACCTGCGACATAACTCCAAAGGACCGACCTTGAACAGCATGTTGGTCCATCTTTCAGGCAGCGTCTTTTTACAAGAAGGCGGGCCAAGGCAGGGCCAAGGCAGCATGCATGTTGCTGTACGTGCGCCAGTGACCCGTGGCATGACCTTTGGTGCCGCAAGCTGGCCCTGCAAGTTGCAACTCATACACCATCTAACCGCTTGCAACTCCTTCATTAGCCCCTTCAATTCAGCCGATATGAGGCTCGTGTTTTTTCAACCTCTCATCACGATTGTGGATTTATTGATGACATCGAACTCATCAACAAACGAGCCTCTCCACAGGTGATTTCCGAGCGTTTGACAAGAATAGACGCGCTACTATTTCTTATTCCCTTTTTAGTCATCCCTCATTAGGAATATGCGGTGGACCCCTGAGGTACCTAGTGACTCCATCAAATTTCCCATCAGGCGCAGCCCGTTCTTCGGCCTGACTTCCGCTTTCTCCTTTTAATTTCAGCCTGCTGCTTCTAAAATTAGATATTTATAGAGAATTCTGGGCCTCGGGTTCATCTCGTTCGCTGGGATAGTATTCATCATGCGCCTCTCTGATCTGGATCATTTTGATAGTCATAAGAGATTGCCTCCCATCTTTGCATCAGGAGTCGTCGTCGTAACGGATCGACGGTTTTGATTTTGTTCCTGCGCAAGCGTTGCCGCTTCCCGATCAATAAGTTCCCAGTACACGCGTCAGCGCTATCTAGCTGCTTGCATGTGCAGATGTCAAACTTATTTTTACGAACGAGGGCAATCGAGCTCGAGCCCATGCTCTATGCCTATTTCACGTTGTCTTGTAAATTGGAGCGAAGGATGTTAATGTCCAATATCAGTAGGGCTAGGATAGATTTCCGTATGCAAGCAAGTGGCTTCCATACTCGTCCTCTCTCTCATTCTCCGTCCTTAAGAACTCATTGTCTGGGTAAGCCAATTTCTCATGTAGTTGCAATGGGCGTAAAGCAATGCTTAGGGAACAGAGCACGGTTCTCAACGTGGGTTCTCATTGGATCATCTATTTAGCAGAACGTCGGCGGTCTGAGACCATCGTCCTTCCCTCTATACACATAGCCCACATCGAACGCAGGTGAACCAGGCAATAACGAGCAGCTATATCAATCAAGCTATGTCCTCCCTTCAAAGAGACCGATCTTTGCTCTGTCTTTGCTCCATACTTGACGTCAGGCAGCAGGTGAACCAGAATCTCCTTAATATCTCGATTCACCAACACACATTCAACCCATCCTCCCTCTCCCTTAGCTTCTGCGGCCTCCTCGCGGCCTCTATAAAGAACCCCAAACTTCCAGCTTCTAATCTTCAACAGCACATGTAAGTGCAAGACCACAACCCCAGGACCGGTTGTCTAGAGCTTGCTGTTTCGAGTCAGTCATCAAAGTCTTGTTATAGAGCATGGTTATTTATATCGAGCAAAATCATCTCGGACCAAAGAAGATGGATATGGAAATGATATTATACTGTATCAGAAGCGGCAGTGAGCCGCTATCACAGCGGTGAGTAAGACCGTAGTATTTCTATTAACCACAACAACAGATCTTGAATAACGGTGCTGCATATTGACAGGATTTATGTACAAGTCTATTTCAGACCGAAACATGACCACTTACCTACTCTGGAATACTCCCTTCAGAACGTTAAAGTCCAAGCCATAAGGCATTGTTCAGGAGTCTGCCGGCGACATTTCTCTCTCTGCTCGACGAAGCGGGAACAAAATTCCTCCAAACCTTCGACTCCCAAATCAATTCTTCAACTCCGTTGTGAACAAAACATACTCGGCGGGTGTACGGGAGGCGCTCACGTGTGAGCTTCTGATGCAGCTTTACGAGAACAATTTCGAGGTAGGGCCAGAAAGATCAAATAAGCACATTCGAATATCGAGTCTCTCATGCCAACCCAATATCTCCCCTGAGCCGTCTATTCAGTACTTAAACGTTCGCATTCTAGATTTAAGAATCTCATTTACGACCGCTGGGAAGTGTTCGAACACAATTGAAAAGAAGAACAGGATAGACTGCTGCTGTCATCAAGGACAAGGTGTTGTGAACTTGTCTTAAATCTCACTTCAGACACGATACAGGTCCTGGTAAGCTGTATCTCTGATGGACGTGGATTTCAGGAAGGGGGATTCTGGAATGGTTTTCTTCCACCGTCATTCTCCTGTAAATCGTCTATCATTGGTCCTCGCCATCCGTCTTGTTTAGGCCAGACATGAGGAAATGCCCAAAAATTGTATGTCGTGCAAATATCGAGAACATAACTCATAACAAGAAAAATTAGCAACCCAGTATTCCACATGAGATAGTTTTTACTTTCTTTCTAAACGTTCCAAAATATGTTCAACCATCTTCCCCTGATCTTGTCCGTTATCAGCGGGATCGGACGACCGGTATCGATCAACCGAGGATGCGGGGAAACATGAAGCTACATTATTGGAGCTTTGGTGGAATACAACAAGAGCTTGGCCTTAAGCTCGGTGGTGAATTGGCTTCTATTCAGTGCCATCAGTCCGGTTGATCTATCCAGGGTGAACCTACAGGACTTTCTTTTGTCATTTCCTGGTCTCTTTTCTCAATAGCTCTCTGCCATCTGATTCCAGGCGTCCTTATGTGCAACCAAGGAGGCCTTTTCTTCATTATTTAGTCATACTTGGTCCTCATTGATAACAGACGGCGTCAAGCTTCAGTAAAGGCCAATTGGAGCATCTGTGAAGCCACAAAAGCATCAATTCGCTCACTAGAGCTCATCAACTCAATCAATTGTAAGCTAGCACATCTCTCATGATATCAGCAACCCGGGATCATTGACAAACACAGACATCAAATCCTCAAAATGTCTTCCCATCCTCAAGACGAAGTCCAACGCCACTCCCTCACGAACCCCGAGTCCTTCTGGGCAGAACAAGCCTCACACCTCCACTGGCACAAGGAACCCACGTCCACACTCGCAAGAACGAAAAAATCTCTCAAGTCAGGCACAGCCCACGATCACTGGGAATGGTTTTCCGGGGGCGAGATCTCAACATGTTATAATTGTGTGGATAGACATGTGTTGGCGGGGAATGGAGATCAGACTGCTATTATCTGGGACAGTCCTGTCACGAATACAAAGGAGAAATACACTTACAAGAGGTTATTGAAGGAGGTGGAGACTTTTGCTGGAGTTTTGAGAGATGAAGGAGTTAGGAAGGGAGATGTGGTTTTGATTTATAGTAAGTTGTATTGATCATCCTCCAGACCAATATTAATGCATCCAGTGCCAATGATTCCCGCTGCTCTTATTGCTACTCTCGCCATTTCACGACTCGGAGCCATTCATGCAGTGGTTTTTGGTGGGTTTGCAGCAGCATCATTAGCTCAACGAATTGACGCTTCAAAACCTGTAGCCATTCTTACAGCTTCGTGTGGGATTGACGGTGCAAAACCTCCCATGCCATATAAGCCCTTTATCACAGAAGCAATTAACTTGTCTAAACATAAGCCTGAGAAAACGATCATCTGGCAACGTGACCAGCTGCGGTGGGATAACATTGATAGGTTGAATGGGCAGAGAAATTGGCAGACAATAGTCAAGAGCGCAGTTGGCAGAGGAGTCAAAGCGGACTGTGTCCCCGTAAAATCTAGCGATCCGGTCTACATTATCTACACTTCTGGAACGACAGGTCTGCCCAAGGGAGTCCTACGAGAAGCTGGTGGGCATGCTGTAGGACTTCACTTGTCAATCAGCTATCTCTTTGGCATCCATGGGCCTGGAGATGTAATGTTCTGTGCCTCCGATATTGGATGGGTGGTCGGACACTCCTTCATTCTATACGCACCACTTTTAACGGGTGCTGCTACGGTTCTATTCGAGGGGAAGCCAGTTGGTACACCAAACGCAGGCACATTTTGGCGAATCATCGAAGAATACAAAGTCAATACCTTGTTTACTGCTCCAACTGCATTACGAGCCATTCGGAGAGATGACCCGCAAAACCAAATGTTCAAAGAAATTGGCAATAGAGGAGGCATGGGGAGTTTGAAAGCTCTTTTCCTTGCGGGCGAGCGGTCGGAACCAAGCATTGTGACAATGTACCAAGAGCTGCTTAAAAATTACGCTGCTAAAGGGGCAAATGTTATCGATAATTGGTGGTCATCTGAGTCTGGATCTCCAATATCTGGGATTGCATTAACCCCGCACGCTGGAAAGGACCGTAAGACTGATATCAAGGATATTGAGCCTCTAGGGGTCAAGCCAGGAAGTGCTGGAAAAGCTATGCCTGGTTTTGATGTCCGAATTGTTGATGATTCTGGTAAAGAAGTTGAGAAAGGGACAATGGGCAATATCGTCATGGCTATCCCTCTAGCACCTACAGGCTTCAGAACGCTCTGGCAGGACGAGGAGAGATTCTATAAAGGATATCTGAGGAGGTTCGATGGTCAATGGGTGGATACAGGGGACGCAGGCATGATTGACAAAGATGGTTACATCCACGTTATGTCGAGATCAGATGATATCATAAACGTAGCAGCTCACAGATTCAGCACTGGTAAGCACTTCCCCATATGTCAAAAAACACACAAGCTAAACAAACCACCAGGCTCCATCGAACAAGCCATCTCGTCCCACCCCACAATCGCCGAATGCTGCGTCGTTGGCGTCCCCGACGCCCTGAAAGGCCACCTTCCCTTTGCATTCGTTACCCTCTCTACTCCTGACCACCCTACATCCGCGATCCCGTCCCCAGATCTTTACTCCGAAGTCCAAAAACTCGTCCGAACCCAAATCGGCGCCATCGCCTCCTTAGGGGGTATGATCCAAGGCAAAGGCATGATCCCCAAGACACGATCCGGGAAGACGTTACGTAGGGTATTGAGAGAGTTGGTGGAGAATGCGGTACATGGCGAATTTGGGAAGGAAGTACAGATCCCGGCTACGGTGGAGGATGCGAGTGTGGTGGAGGTGGCAAGGGGGAAGATCGAGGAATATTTCAAGGAGAAGGGGGGTGATTTGCATAAAGCTACTGAGGCGAGAGCGAAGCTGTGATGAGGGTCTTAAGATGAAGCAATATAGAGGATGATATATGACAACGCAAAATAATTCAAAAAGGCATTTGTATTCGTGGAAGGAGAGGGTTTTCATTGTCTGAATACCCTAATAAAGCTATCGCATTTACTCGACAGCTCATATTTTCCTCTAGGTATCTCAATAGTATCTAAAAAACCATATTCCAAATGCACAAGGCGCCCAGAAGTCCGAACGCAGCAACAGCCCTCGCCTACCTCCTCCCCTATTCACCCCTTTCCATCCTCCAAAAAAACCCCCAAAAAAAAAACCGAAAAAAAAGAATCCCATACGCACGCCCCCCAAAACCTCCAAAAAGGTAAAAATCCAAAAGGTTCAGCCCGAAGGCCTACATCCTTCCGTATACGGGGATTTACACATATCGCTTCGATGGGCGACGGATCGAAGCGATAGAGGTAACCCAATCGTAGGTGTCCAGTCGTTGATATCCATAGGGCCAACCCACCAGATCCAAACCTGGTGTTTGTTAAAAAAAATTTGCTTATTGAATTATATACGACTACCAACGCCGGGTTAATTTTAAGATCGCGACACGCGATTCTGATGGAGCCTTGTTTAGAATCCTTTAACAACTTGGAGTTATTCATCAGTCTAGACAGGCACCATGATTTCTCCTGGATATCAACATGCAGGCCCGTCCCAGCTTCCATTTATGACTAGGGATCAATCTTGATTCTAGGTATTGCAGCCCTCTTACCTAATACAGCAGGCTAAAGTGTCCACGTTACAATAAGTCAATTACATGTATAATAAGATGTCTAAGTTGGACATGATTGCTGCGTGATTTTGCTGGAACGTGTCACATATCCCTCCTTGCCCCCTTTAGCCATCTTCTATGACACTAATAACTACCTTACTGTTGTCAACTCAGGAGCAGCCTACCAGAGAGCTTTCATTTGATCCCAGACTCTTATAATGTACAAACAGAAGAGGGTCAGTAACCCCAAGCCACTTTCCGAAAATCTTAATATCCCACACTCGTCAACAACACTAGTAGAATCCTATATACAGCTAGAATCTAATTGAGAAGTCATTGGCAAAGACATATATGCACTCAAGTCTACGAGTTCTCACCTGGATCGGTTCTGAGCACGCAATAGCGAGGTTCAAAGAGCAGTTTCTTCTCATTGATTCAACACTTTGGCCTAATCCACATCCTACGTTCAGCAATCTCAATCTACCCTTGAGGACAGTAAAGAATTAAGTCTTATTACAATAACTTATTGAGTAAATCCAGGAAAGTCATATAACGACGGAATGAATATGAACAACAACACTTTCAAAATTACAGATCTCATGGGACAGCTGCATACTTCCTTTCAGAACCTCCAATCTTGATGAGGTGTATATGATAAATCGGATAAAATGAATCACTGAAATGATGATTCCCATGAAAGGAAACTGCCATTCGTCTCTCGGGCTTCGGGGATCACCTCATTTTCATACCCCTTTCTCACCTTCAATGATACTCGTATCTTACGCGCCTTCCATTCCTCATAGTTCTCGAAGGGCCTATTCGCTCAAATTTCGCGAGTAGGTAATCATATTGGGAAGAATTAAAGCTTGACTAAAAATCAACGACTCATCTATCTAAATTCTATATACTTCTTATACTTAATAACAACTTTTAGAACGATGATAAATAGATTGCTTCCCATCACCTCTGAATTGCCGCCAGTATCGGCGCTCAAGATCAGCCTATATTAACTCCCGCAAGCACCCAGCATGCCTCCAATCATACGCGTGCTCAAAGTTAGAAACAAAACTGCTCACAATGCAGTTCCAAACTCGGACCCTCCGGCTTGATGAGCCTCGCAACCGTCTGCCTAGTAACTCGCATCAAACTGTCAGGTCCACAAGCAGCTACTGTAAGCCTCTCATGTTTATCTGCTGTTGCGACCATCTCTGTAATGATACTTGCAATGTCTGGACGGCCGGACTTAATACTTAGACGGCGAGGTGAAGAAAAGGTGACGTTCTCTGGATGTTTCTCGAGGTCGAAGTTCGAAGAATCTTTCACACTTGTTGGGCGTGAAGATGCGGATGAGGATATTGGGGTCTTCTCGGTGCCTAAGAGAGGAAGAGCGGTGGACGAGGATTGAGAAAAAGACCCGTTGAGACACGATTGTGATGATGCCCGCGTGCAATAAATTCGTAGTGTCACAATCGGTGAAGACTGGAGCTCTTAAAGCTCCTTGCTGAACCATTGAACCATTTCTAGAAGAACAATTAGGTCTGATAAATGCTCAGGAAAAAATGCTAACCTGTCTCTCGTATGACCCAGGTGACTTCAATAGAAGTCTCACTCGAATCGCCAAGCTTTCTTACTAAGTCTGCTGCCACACCCAACGAGAAGCTAGCGCCACTACCTCCAGCAATGAAAAGAACCTTCGTGAATACTGTAAAGTCGGGTACCACTCCGTAAGGACCATCGATTGATGCTTTCAGAGGCTGGCCTGGACTCTTCAGAGCGTGTTTGTGTAAGTCACGGGTAAATCCATCGTAGGCAGCGACGACGAGCTCGAGTGGTTTTGTAGAAACGATAGTGAACGGGTGTGTTTCGGCTAATCGAATTCCTGGTATCCACTAGAGCAATGGAATTAATACTGCCTTTACAGAAGTGCCTCAGGATTCGTGATACACTCCAAAAGAAGAAAAGAAATTTCAATCTCTACTTACGAGAAAGTAATGTGTCCCAGCCACAGCCCGTCCGGAGGATCTCTTAAGGGCAATATGAGTTCCTCCATGCGGAAGAGGTGTAATTGTTGCAGTATTTCCAAAGCTAAACAACGAGATCTTCGCAAATCTGAAAGCTCTATCCGCAGCCCAAATCGACGCGGTGAATATGACAACAATGGCAGCCTTGGTCCCAAGATCTGGTCTATGCATCCCCACCAAAACCAAAATGAGCATGAACATGACGATATGAATGATATAGAAAACCTCATATCGTCGCCGTCGTAAAAACAGGGCCGTCGCGAGAATGACCAAGAAAGCAAAGCCGGCAGTAATTCCCATCACCTGAGTCTTCTCAAGAAGTTCTTCAAGATTGTCGGTTTTGACCCACGCAATGATATAGATGACGCCATGTAGTAATACCCAAAAGACCGTAGAGTAGCCAGCTACCTGGTGCAAGACATTCAGACGCTCGTATGAATAGGCTGTTAAGAATGCTAGAGGTGTGTTTTTCAGAGACAGAAATGTCACGAAGCATAGATTCGACACAGCAACCCTGCCAAACCAGATTGATCAGCCTATCCACAGCTTATATCATTTCTTTGGCGCTATGCATAAACAAGATCACGTACCACCCTAATCGCTTGGAAATTCCGACCATATTCAACCAGTCGATGTTGACGAATACAATCGATACACACGTGGCAATATATCCCACGTATAGGAGGGCATGACCACCGGATGTGAAGCCAGGTGCTTTCCGTAATAGGACACTCCTAGCTCTCCTTTCATGTTGGTGAGCGAGTTTCTAAGAGCAAAGGTAAGAATGAATACCTTGATAATGCCACAGGCACTTTGAAAACCCCTAAACTTTCTTTCTTCTTCAACTCGTAACGCTTAAAAACGAGTCGAGTCCAGTGGAAGATCATGAATAAAACGATCAACCCTGCCATGCCTGCAGCAAAGAATTTGGCTGTGTTCTCATTGTTTCTCTGTCGTATGACTTTTGCCAATGCAGTTTTGTCTTTTGCGGCAGCTGCGGCAGTTGTTGTAGCGTTTGGCATGGTAGAAATACTTTGTCGAGACAGGAAAATTGATGCCACTTCAAAGTGAAATGGAAAGAGATTTAAATGTACGAAGGTGACGATGAGGAATACAGAAGAAATGATGCAACAATGGTGTGCCGCCCAAGATTCATTGTATGAAGTGTACGAATTGTGCGAAGTCTACGAAGTGTACGAAGGACTCTTCGCACTGCCGGATGTTGAGGTTCACCATACTTGACTCTTGCCAAGTAATGACTATAGAAGAGAGTTCAAACTAGAAAATTCCAGACGTGTAAGGGATTGATCTTGGTAAGGTTTAAATCCCACAATGCCTGTATTCCGGCAACACTCAAGCAGCGGACCAAGAGATCGGCCCGTCAGAGCCTTCAGGGGACTTAGACATCCACTAGAGATCAGATTAGATTGATAAGAGTTGAATTTGCGGATCTGATTATGCACAAGATAACGCTACTTCCTTGGTCGATTCTTGGCAGAATACAAAAGTGGAGGTTTCCGAGACAGAACTCTTCTCTCACCTCCCGATGTCGCATACAATGACCAATCCCTATATGGCCTTTGCCCATACCTAAGTAAATTGGTAACAGAATTGATCATGACCTTCTGTACGCGGGTGAACTCGGGATCCAGACCCTCAAATTATACTTCACATGTAACTGCGAACACTCAATACATGCATCGCGATCGACGAAACTGAAATGCAACCGCGGAGTGTCATATGTGACTTTCATATCTCGACTATCCTCCCTAACTATTCATACAAAATCGTCTATAACGCAAGAGTGGTGTTGTACATTATTAAAACAGGCCGGAATCAGGCTTCCCTTCTAATTCTTTTTCCGTGGCACGTTCATCCGGAGATGCCTTGCTCGTTACACGATTCCTCCTAAAGAAGGAGTTGCAAAGGATACCCGTGGCAACGCTCACATTCAGACTGTCGATATTGAGGTTTCGCCCGCTTCCACGTATCGAAAGATTGACATCTGCTTTGCTTTTCAAATTCGTTCGTAGGCCCTCCCCTTCACTTCCCAACATCAAAATGCAGGGATCCTCAGAAAGTGGATCCGCTAGATCATCGGTTGATATCCTAGATGAAGAATTTGGATACTTTTCGCCCGAAGGCGCAACTGCCGCATAGATTTTCCAGCCAGCCAACTTAGAGCTGGCAATAAAGCCCGCAGGTTTGTTCACAGAGAATATGGTCACGTCCTCTGAAGCTCCCGCAGACGCCTTTAGAACAACTGGAGAAAATGGTGCACAGTTCTTGGAGATCGCTATGGCCGTGACTCCAAGAAATGAAGCTGTTCGAATGATGCCGCCCAGATTACCGGGGTCCAATATACTATCGAGAAATAAAACCAATGGCTTCCTCTGGGAAAATCTAGATAGCTTGACGAAGTTGGAACTGCCATTAATCGCAGCTTCTTCGCGTGATTGGTGATCCAAAACAACATCAAATCCAGGTTGATCATCTCGGTTGGTGATTTCTCCTAGACTTGTGACAGGTAGCTTTGGCAGAGGAGATGCTTCAAGAATATAGCCATTGTGTGGTCTACCAGCACTCATTTTGTCCAAAAGAGGTAACCAATCTCCAGTAACCCGCTTTACTTCAACTCCATTTCTTCTTGCCATTCGTTCTAGCTCAGCATCTCGTTCGACAGCATCCCGTTTCTCGCCAGTATAAATGTAAAGTTTGTAGTGCTTTCGTCGAGGATCCTTCTTAGACCTCAATGCTGCCTCAACCACCGAGGTCCCGTAAAGAAACTCTGATGCTGGCGTAGTGTAGGGTATGGAGATGGGCATGCGCTTGTCTATAGCTGGTGCAAACTGCGAGCGGGAGTCATTGTCACTCCTGACCGAAGATGGATATCGAGTGTCACGGTCAACTTCTTGTTCTCGTTTTCTGATGTCATCTTGCCTGGATGAACCTCGCACAAAAGACAGCTTGTCCGTATTGGAGTCTCCTGACTTTAGGGAATATGATGATCTCGGTGATAGTGAAGGGTATGTGGGCTTGGCACTCTCCATCCTTTCTCCAGATTTCTCGCTATATGATGTCGACTTTTCCCAGCGGCCTGAAGGACGACTTTCAGTCGCATGCGATGTGCTTCGATCGAAAGGACCAGAAGGTGCTCCACTACCACGCCGATTATATTTGCTAGGTTTAGAGAATGGCTTAGTATTACCTCTCGAAAATCTGCTTCCTCGAGTCAATGATTCTTCGGGTTCTTTTCCCGTGTCCGAATCTCGTCTGCCAGGTCTTCTATCGGGATCATCGGATCGACTCGTGTTACGTGAACGCTTGGGGTCGAGGCTTTCCTTGACTACTCTTTTCCCCATACGTATTCTCATGGAAGAGTTCTCCATTCTCCCAGATCTTAGAGATTCTCGCGCTGGCTTTCTGTCAGGTTCCCTTGGTGTGTAGGTTCTAGAGGGCGTAGAGGTTCCCCGAGCAGATTCTTTCCATCCTCTCCCAGTCACCTGCGAACGGGGATCAATGTTCAGCTTTGGGTCTGCCGTTCTTCGAACTGGACCTCCCCGACCTCCATCGCTCAAATCCTCATTTCGAGCCCTCTCCTTTCCTCTGAAACCGACGCCTTGAGAGCGACGAATGCCTCGACCAATTGCATTATTCAAAGAAGCTGCTCTGGATAATCTGAGTCCGGGGTATATCGGCTGCAATGCAAAAAGTCTTGTCCCTGAGAGTTGAGAAGATTTGGAGAGGACAAGGTTGCGCATTGCATTGTTGAATGAGCAGTTGAGCAGTAATATTTTTTTGGTTGCTCGTTCTAAACGAGATGCGGTTCTGCCACCGCCTGCGGATGCTCCCGTACTGCAGCTGAAACTGATGCAAGTACTTGGAAATCTTTGGTATTAGTATGTCGAATAGAAGACCACAGGGATTTTCATACTTAACATGATGACTTCACATAATTTAGAAATTTAGAAGTTTAGGCCAGTAAGGGAGCAATATATAAGATTCTAAAATAATAATAAGTGAGGAAGAAAATCGCACACACGAGGTACGCGAAAGGGGTGAGAGTATCAAATCAATTAACATCGCCTAACAACGCGTCTGACCCAAAATTCCGTGTTTATGAATGATGTACTTTTCTTTGGATACCTACGCATAACTTTGGTCTATCGCGGAATTCTCTGGAAGAGGACCTTGGTCTAGGAAGTCTGGCATTATTGCCCTGCAAATCAACGCGTGCATCTGATACTTTGTGCACTTGGCCAAGATCCAAAGTTTGGGAGGAATAATAATTCCTTTCCCACCATGATAACAACTGATAACTTGGATTGATTCTCTTCCCTAAGTTCGGGAACAAGTATGTTCTTGGCCTTTATAAAATGCTGGTGCTAATGCATCTCTCAGGACCGTTTTTTGGGACCACACAAGCCCAAGTATTTGGAGTCTAGATTGCCCCGCTGTAAATATCCAACATGGCTTCGACGGTTTACATCTCTGATTCCGAGGAGTCTGAGGTTGATATGCTCTATACCCCAAGTCGAAATCTCAATGCCAAGGAACCATCCCAGCCCAGCTCGGTTCTCTCCCATCGATTTCGAGAGTCGCCGGTGAAGACTTCCCAAAGCCGTCCCGAAGGCCGCGAGTCTGCCGGAAAGGAAGACAGGATTGCAGTGATGGTATCTGCGCCTGCTCGGCCTTGGGAATACCAGCCGTTTCGTGGGGAGACGACCGTGGATAGTGTATTAGACGAGTATGAGAATTCGGAAGGGGAGATCTGGTACAAAATCGAGTATGAGGATGGCAGAAAAGAGGATGTGAGTGATGCTGCTGGATGTTATTACTACTCTTTCAAGCAACATCTTTGTTTAGTATACTCGAGAATCTATTCCGGGAGACCTTAGTCGGTTAACGTGAGGACTCTGATAGTTCAGAGAACAGAGAGCTAGCTTTGTCTACTTCCAATTTCACGGGTGAAATATGGTCTTTATAAACGAACCTTGGAGTTCACATACATTGCACTTTCAGCCCGTTAGCTATTCACCGAACTTTACTTTTGGAAGAACCGTCTTTTACTTATCATCTACTTATCGTTCGACGTCGGCACGACAACTATAAATTTCATTGACAACTCCCTCCAACCACCTTTTCGCATTTTGACAGCCATTTTCTGAATATTTCACCTTGAGATACTACGATAGAATTCTTGTCCCATCAAAGACGCAGATCGATCTTGCGTCTGGACTTTTTGGCCTTTCAACTCTTTGCTGCATTAATTGCTCTCTCCTCACTGTCCTGCTCGTTGCCTCTTTATGAATTACCGCCACGATTCTCTCGATCTCCACATCAGCATTCTTACAACAGCGTTGACTCATAATCAGGTCTCCTTAGGCAGTCTCATCAATCTTCGGAACGGGAAGAACGCCCTGGACTTCTACAATAACGGAGAGGACGAGGATTCTTTCGACGAGCGCTCAAGTGCAGATCCTGGAATGTCTTCTTCCACCGGAAAGCGTACTCGAACGAAACAAGCCAGGGATGGTTTCGTTGGCTTTTCTGGGGTGCAACTAGGCTCGGATGACGACGAGCTTGCTGCAAATGAATCAATCGTCAAGAAACGACGTCTTGCCAAGGGTCGAATATCACTCATTACCAACAACAGCAGTCGCCAAGGTAGCAGAGTCAGCAGTAGAATTAGCACTCGACCACCTTCTCGCCTGATGATCGATGAAGACTCGTCTGATTCCGAGGAATCGCTTCTTTCAGCTCACGTTCCAAAGCATGGAAAACAGCCCACTCGATCTTCCACACGAAATACTCGAGGGCCCACTGCTAAACCTCTTATCCACTTGAAGCATAAGGCTGTGGAGAGCGATGACGAGTCTGATGAGCTCGCTGGGGATGGTGTTCGGTCCGAGAGCGATAATTCTGACATCGTTTATACTTTACCCTACGCGCAACGACCTACCAAGGATCGTAAGAGCAGATCTCAATCGAAAGGTAAACGTGGCCGACCTCGAAAGATTGTTGATGAGAGCTCAGCCGAAGATGAGCGTCCTCAGCCAACTCGTCGGTCTGGGCGTGAGCGGCAAATGAAGAGCATGAGGGAGCGCGATATGGATGAGGAGATATATGCCGACGAGGTCTCAATAAACAACGCGCCAAAAGTCATAAGTATCCGGGAAATTTATCAACCCATTCCAAAGCAATCACGCTTTGCTCAATTCCACAACAAAGATTGTGATGTATGTGATGGGACTGGAACTCAGTCTAACAAGGGAACGAGTCCACTCATATACTGCCAGGGATGTTCCAGTTCAATTCACAAAGTCTGCCTTGGCTATCGCAGTGGAAGAGATCACTTGGTTACAAAAGTAGGTCATGAGAACTTCGTCTTGCAGTGTCGACGTTGCATTGGTATTGCTGCCAAGAAAGACCCTTCAGCCCCACGACTGGAATTTTGCTCAGAGTGCCAAAATCCAGGATTAGCCTGTGCAGCCTTTGCGCCAAAACGAACTCCGAAGCAGGAGGAAAAATTGAGAGAAGAGAATGACGGTGATGATCCCATTACGGAGGTGTCGCCAGATCTTATCAACAATGCGGGCAATGTTCTGTTTCGATGCAGTGTGTGTCAGCGTGGGTGGCATTTTGATCATCTTCCTCCGTTATCTAAGTCAAACAAATCCAAGGATATGCAAGATCTTCATGACCAGAGGCTACGAGAGTATTCCGCGGAATGGAAGTGTAAAGATTGCAATGAAGTTCCAGCCAAGGTTCAAGGCTTGGTTGCATGGAGGCCCACAAATCGTGAATCTTATGTTGAGGGCAATACGGAAGACGAGTTCCGCGAGGACGAAAAGGAGTATTTGGTTAAATGGGAGGACACCTCATATTTCAGTTGCAGTTGGATGCCTGGTGCTTGGGTCTGGGGCGTCACCTCTGTCATAATGCGTAAAGCCTTTTATCGCCGAGAGGAAGGTATCAATTTGCTTCCTAAATGGACCGCAGAAGAAGCAATCCCAGAGGAATTCCTACGAATAGAGATTGTTTTCGATGTCCGCTACGACAACGAATACCAGGCCAAATCTGAAGCCTCCGATAAAGCTCATATTAGCAATGTTGATCAAGTTCTCGTCAAATTCCAGGGACTTGGCTACGATGAAGCTGTTTGGGAAGAGCCCCCTTCACCGGATGAGACTGACCGCTGGAGCGACTTCGTCGCTGCCTACAATGAATGGGTTGTGGGCAAATATTTCAAACTAGAAACGGCAGCAGTCATGAAGGAGCGCATTGACCAGTTCCGCAAATCAAATTTCGAGAAGAAAGTTGAACTAAAGCAACAACCTTCAGCTCTTATCGGAGGTCAGATCATGCCATATCAAATGGAAGGCCTGAATTGGTTACTTTACAATTTTCATCAAAAGAAAAATGTCATTTTGGCTGATGAGATGGGCCTGGGGAAGACGATTCAAATTATTTCCTTGATCGCTTCATTGGTAAAAGACAAGCCAAAGGTACGCGCTTGTCTCGCTCAATGTCCTCGATGCAACTGACAATTAGTAGTGTGGCCCCTTCCTGATTGTTACCCCGAATTCCACTTGCCCAAATTGGCGTCGTGAAATCAAGAAATGGGCCCCTAGTCTTCGCGTCGTTACATACTATGGTCCCAAGGCCGCTCGCGAAATGGCCAAAAAATATGAACTTTACCCAGATGGTTGCTCTGATATGAGGGCTCATGTGGTGGTAACTTCATACGAAGGGCCCGTTGAGGATCACAGCAAACAGTTCTTCAAACGTATCAAGTGGGCTGGCATGATTGTGGACGAAGGCCAACGCCTGAAGAATGACGAGAACCTGCTGTATGTAGCATTGAAGGCGATGAAAGTCCCTTTCCAGGTTCTGCTCACAGGTTGGTCAATCCCTTTTTGAAGATAAGAGAATACTTACGAACTGCTTTAAGGTACTCCCCTTCAAAACAATAAGCGGGAACTCTTCAACCTTCTTCAGTTCCTCGATTCTTCTATTAATGCTGCCAAACTGGATGAGAAATATGAGGAGTTGACTCGCGAAAATCTACCAGAACTTCATGACCTTATTCGCCCCTTCTTTTTGCGGTAAGTCTATCCGAAGATGAGCAAATAGTTGGACGCTAACGGTGTCTTAGGAGAACGAAACTGCAAGTCTTGAAGTTCTTGCCGCCCATGGCGCAAGTTATCCTTCCCGTCACCATGAGTCTTGTTCAGAAGAAGCTCTATAAATCTATTCTAGCTAGGAACCCCGAGCTGATTCGATCGATTTTTGGGCAGACCAAGAAAGTACTTCGTCCTACGGAGCGAGGAAACTTGAACAATATGCTGATGCAGTTACGAAAATGCCTTTGTCATCCCTTTTTATACAGTTCTGCTATTGAAGAGAGGACCGTCACTGAGGATGCCTTGCATCGTAACCTTATTGATGCTTCCTCCAAATTTCAGCTTCTCGAAATCATGCTCCCCAAGTTGCGGGAGCGTGGTCATAGGGTTCTGCTATTCAGTCAATTTTTGAACCAGCTTGATTTGGTTGAAGACTTTCTGACTGGGCTTGACCTCCCATATCAGCGCCTTGATGGGTCAATCGGTTCTTTGGAAAAACAGAAACGCATTGATGCCTTCAATGCACCCAACTCGCCTCTCTTTGCATTCCTTCTGTCTACTCGTGCTGGTGGTGTTGGCATAAACTTGGCTACAGCAGACACTGTCATTATCATGGTAAGTCGTCCGTATGTGCCAAGACAACAATTGGACTAATTAAAATATAGGATCCTGACTTTAATGTAATTAGCCTTTTCTCTAGCCTTCTCATTGCATCCACTAACGTGTGCTAGCCTCACCAAGATATTCAAGCTCTCTCCCGGGCTCATCGTATTGGACAGAAGAAGAAAGTTCTTGTCTTCCAGTTGATGACTAAGGATAGCGCGGAAGAGAAGATAGTCCAAATTGGTCGCAAGAAGATGGCGCTTGACCAAGCCCTCATCGAGAGCATGGATGCAGAAGATGATGCTGGTGTTGACCTAGAATCTATCCTCAAGCACGGTGCAGAAGCGCTGTTCAACGATGACGATCGTAACGATATTCATTACGACTCGGCTTCCGTCGACAAACTTCTAGATCGAACCCAGGTTGAGAATACCAACACTGATGAGGATAAGACGGCTGAGTCACAGTTTTCGTTCGCTCGTGTTTGGGCTAATGACAAGGGTGCTCTCACCGACGACGTCGGAAATGCAGACGCTGAGCCATCTGCTCCGAATTTCTCGGTTTGGGACAAGATTCTCAAGCAACGCGAAGCAGATGCGGCTGCCGAGGCTGCTAGGCATCAACAGACCTTTGGACGAGGAAAGCGGGCAAGACAGGTAAGTCGCCGTCCGTCAGAATTGGTTTAACTGCTGACCAATAAGAATGTTGATTATCATAAATCAAATATGGATGTCGACGACGATGTACCAGAGTCCTCCCCAGCTCGTCCTAATAGTAAACGACGCCCTCGAAATTCGGATGATGATACAGATTTCTCTGGTGAAGGCGAATCTGATGGTGAAGACTATTCTGAAGGGGAAGCGCCGGAGGCAGTTGATCCTCGTGAGTTACAAGAGAAGCCCGATCGCTTTAAAGGCATGCATAGCAGCCCTGTACAAGGTACGAGTTCGAAGACGCTTGTTCACTCCCGTCAAACTCCACAGAAGCTAGTTAGCTTGACCGCTGGACCAAAATCTTCTACCAAAAAGAACTCAACCACAGCTCAGAAGTTAGGTAAACTTATACAAGGGCAGCAAGGTTCTGTCAAAAAATCGTCCAATCTTGCAAAAAAGAAAGCTACTCCAAACAAATCACAACCTGTTTCCGCCAATAGCATGCCTGAATCTGTGGAGGGATGTGGTGGTTCTCCACAGCAACAGCGCACTTCTGCCAATACTAAATATAGCTCTGGCAGAAGATCGGTGACCAAGGTCACAGTAATCATATCAAAAAAGACGGCGAAGTCTGCCACAAAGCAAAACAAGACCAAGAATCCTAGACAGGCTAGTATTGCCACGTCGAGGGGTGCAAATAGCTCTACCCAGATACAAGCGATCTCTGGGGGGCAGTCTAAATCCTCTCGGGATGCTTCAGCCAAGACCTCCAATCGGCCTGTTTCCAGAGCCCATGATTTTGGACCAGGTCTTGTCAAACCCCTTCCTGTACTTCCTGGGCCTTCTGCCAATTGTCTTGCCGCAAATCTTGCTTTAGACCCGACTAATACAATCGCCGCTCAGCCCCCCTCCACGCCGCAAGCCCACCAAACCATAGAGTCCTCACCGAACGATCATATGACCAGAATTCTCTTAGCTCTAACGGGCGTCCCGCAACGACCGGAAAACACTCCGACTCAAGCTCAGTCAGGCCTCCGCGTCACTCCACCTCCTTCTCCCCACATCACAGCTCCGGTAACATTGGAAACCCTGGAGAACTCGACGGCGGACTCCTTCAACATGTTCCTATCTCTAAGGGAACCGGTTCCTCTTTCTACGAACCCGCAAACCAAAAATCAAGGAATAATCTTCAGCATGGCCCCCGAAACGCAAGCCCTATCCGACCAGCTTCCAAACCTGAGAAGACCACGAAAGTGGCCAAACAAAAGCTCTGCCACGCCTGTAAATCCACCCACATCCCCGGACAGTGCCCACTGAAGCAAATTGGCGCGGAACCTTGCAAGATATGTGGCCTTGCACATATCGGCACATCACGCACTTGTCCAAATTTCGCTTCAGAGGTTCAACTCCGTCTCATGCTTGATGCACTGGCGCAGAGTTCGGAATCTCAAGAGCAAATCAAAAGGGCAAGAGCAGTTCTTACCAAGGAGCTTTCTGCGAGAGCACGAAGAAAGAAGATCTGAGATTATGAGAACAACGAAGGCTTTCTTTGTCCTGTATTTTTATCGGTTTTATATCCACAGACTTGAATTTTCACTGCGGCGCAAAAGGTATCACGCTGGATATTGGTGGGCTTTATGCTCTGATTACTTGGCGTTTGCGGCGATATCAGAGACGACAAGGCATAGAAATACCCCAGAGCTAGCAGTAGCACCCGCGGATCAATCCAAATAGATCATCATGACATAAAATTTCCTTTTTCTTCATTCTTGCTAAGCGCCAGATAGTTATGATTTTATTAACATGTACCAAATTGTCTGCCCAATATTCACAAGCACGCTCAATGATGCAAACAAGGGAAGCAGGATATCGCCTCTCATTATCATAAAAGTACTGGCAACTTAACCTATCCTACCATCCCAACACAACTCAACATCCCACTTTCTCTCCCCTCTCAAGACTTTCCCCCCATCATTTAACCCCGCAACAGTCTCCCTCAAATCACCTCCCATAACCGCAGGTCCACTTGCAATAACCCTCGTTCGAAGCTCGGTATTGGCTCTTGTGTCCATGAAACTCGTAACAATATCTCGTAAATTCGGCTTTTGGGAATTCAGATATGTGATCTTGAAATTTTCGGTTCTTGGGCTTTTCTCGGAGGAGGTTGAGAAGCTGGATGGGGATAGTGGTGGGATGTCAAGTTTGACGCTAGTCTCCTTGCCCGTGAGTTGTGGTGCTAGACCTACGGAGTCGGTCCCTTTCTCTTGTGTGACGTAGATATGGATGCTCAAATCAATATCCTTGGTGGTCTTAGTGCGGCTTTTGAGCTCTTCCAATTCGGTAGAGATCCATTGCATGTTAGCAGCCCGTCGTATGATCCAGATGAAATCGATGGCTACTCCTTGGAAAGCAGTCGACGAAGTAGCTGCTAGTGCGAGGGGCAAAGTTAGAGACACGCCAGTGCCACCTGCTATAGAGAGGATGTTGGCTAATTCGGGACCATTATTTGCCGATGAGAGCAGTAAAGGAGCTCCGTACGGTCCACATAAAATCACGGGTGTTGTAGATATCTTGCTTCCGTTGACTTCTTTAGCTATTACATCTGACCCCTCGTTTAGTACGAATGTCTTTAATCGCCTAGTCTCTCCTTTTCGGCATCTCACGATGTACGTGTGACGTGGCGTGACAGGATGGAACGTTGGAACTGAAGCTACGGTTAATGGATGTGATTGCCAGATACTGAGAGCTGGGAAGCAGAGAAAGAAATGTTGGCCAACTGCCCATGAATCGTGGTTGTGGTCGAATTCAAGGCGGACGACGCCTCCCTCTTCGTCGTGGAAATATTGGGCTGATGATTGTGCGAGATGAAATCCAAAGCCTGCACATTTGATAAGCAGTTTAGTTATTGAAAGTAGGAGGTTTAGTAAGAGCATACCTCTTGATCTATCGAGGTATCCGATGTGAATGAGGCCTGTTCTCAAGAGCCTGGCCCCTCTGTCTATCCCAAATATACTAAGTGATGCGATCATCCAGCAGGCAAGTTTACTCTAATGAGCCCAGCAAGCGCCGATGTACAAACAAGCAACAGCGTAGTGAGATTTTCTGAAGAACTCATAGCCCGTCCACTTAATGACGCGCTGTAAGCTAAAGATGTACAGAAATGTGATGAAAAGCATAGCGATGCAGCCCCATACAATATAGGTCTCATTGATGAATTCTTTGTAGGTTTTGGGCTGAGGTTGGTAGAATCGACCTTCAATCAAGGTCCAGCCTAGAGTATGGAGGAATGATTGAACAAGAATAACGCGCCCCAACCAGCGGTGGAGAAAGTTGAAGGACGGGCAAGGGATGCCAGTTGCCCGAGTTAGGATAGATTCACGCGTGGAGAGCGCCACCGTAAGAGGAGTGAGGGCATATGCCAATGCTCCAACTCGGTCAGCGAATCCTCCGAGCCCGGTACGCGTGTTGTGAAGGGCTGTCTTCTTTATGGGAGTGATCCAAGTCTTATAGACAATTCCCACCAATCTAGAAAGAAGGTCAGCAGAGCTCTAAGCGCCGAATGCGTGATAGATTTCCACGCAATACAAGATTGTTTGTTCCACTTAACTCACGAAAATATTAGAAGATAGCCCAGTAAAATTCCCAATACAAGAAGCTGAAGCCGGCTTACATGGCCAAAAATCCCAACGAAGCTCTCAGGCAGTAACCACCTCCTGAAGAAAGCCTGCGTGCCCCTCCAGATCCGAGTGTACGAGCTTGCTGCATTTGGCTTCAATTGCACTTCTGAGTCCTGGGACCGGGGTTCTTGCCTGGAGATTGGCTTAAAAAAGCGGAGAGCAATGGCAATTAGGGATAGACCTCCAATGACAGCCCACATGATGAAGGTATAGAGCATCGAGATATCATGCATCCAATAGACGCCATCAAGATATTCACAAGAGCCCGCATCATTGGTACAGGGAAGAATTCGATTGGGATATCCCCAATGAGCTTGGAGAGTTGAAGTATTATCAGCTTCCTGTATATGTCGTACATCTAGAGAAGCCATCTTACTGAAGGAGCTCAAAGAACTGAGAATGCTTCGAGAACGAAAGTGCAAAATCTGTCAAATTCCATGCACCTTATCGGTACTTAAGGTCCATCCATCTCAAGACTTGGCTCATCTAGTGCGAGCATGTCTGCTATAGAGTAATGTTGACGACTCTGCAGAAGACCGGTGGAGAAGAGTTACATAATGCTTTGAAATTTTCAGCATCGTAAGGCCATATCAGAAAACCTACCAATGAAGACATGCTGAATATTGAGAGAGCCAAGAAAGCCAAGCAATTTGAAACCATTTTTCACAACAGTGGGGTAAAATAAACTGCCTCAAATACTCTCAACACGTTGATTTTAAGATCCTCCTTGCTAGAATTTTCAGACTGAAGAAAAGCGCATCATGTTCATGTCCTTTTGGCTGAAATCTCCCCGAGCCCAGATCAGAGAGGCCGAGCCTATCCCAAGCGCGAGTCTGCAGCTCTCACAATAAGAGACTGGATGAGATCAAAATTATTTGGGGCACCTTCGAGCAAATGAAAGAAGAAATCCTTTTTATCCGACTTCCTTTAGAATATCAGGAGGAGAGGGTGGGGGACGTTTGAGAAGCATTAGTAAGTGAAAGTGAACAGACTCGGCACGGTTTGCCTTCGGCTTGTTCACCTCATTGAGATGAAAGGCTCGTCTCTTGGAACATCACGAACTGTTAAGAATGTATTAGTGGCCTAGTTAGATCTCGACGAGAAGACGTGAGAAGGAGCTGAGGAAGTAAAAGAATCCCACGCTTAAGTCGCCCTGCGGCCCGGCCCAGAGCACGGACCCCGATTGCTGGGCTCTTGCAGGAACGACAATGGAATGGTATATGAAGTTCAACAACTACTTCCAGGGCAACCAGTTCTGCAATTTGGATCAGAGGTACATCAATGTTATCAGGCCGAAGTAAGGGCAGTACCCTGACTGTAGCTTGAGATACATCAAGTAACTGCATCGGCAATGCCTTCGTCCGTCTTCCAACTTCCTCTGTCATCTAAACATACACGGATCATGTTCGTACTTACCTTGCCAGCTTGTGTGGTAGCACGGGAAGGGAAATTGCGTGGAATATGGTTGTTTCTTCACTAAATATAACAGGGCTGCTCTCTTCAACTTCTAACCTGTCTCGAAAGCGTGCTATTAAGGTCGTGGCGGCAATGAAATGGACCTGAACGTATCTATCCCGTGTTCTTGACCATGGGTAATGGTTGAACGGGTGAACTCGATTGCAGTGCTCAATTCAAGTTCGACCTTGAAAGTGTTTTCGATATTCAGTCCGAAGGATTTTGGTGTGTCAAACCCCTATCATTTTCCAAGACTTTCACCAATTCATAATTCGTAAAAAGGGCAAGATGTCATTAGAGCCTTTGCAGCATCAGTAACTCCTCTACAGGATTGCTCGGACCGAGTCATCTGCCTGATTCTATGTCTGATAATCGCTCCTCTAACTAATCAACGAGTCTCGGCGACGCTTCTGCTACTGACCCAGGATCATTGCTACTTTGGCGGCTCCCCGTGAGGGGCGCCATTGAATTCCAAGAGATACTCAGGGTACCAGACCAAAATCCTACTGCCGCGATAGTACGGAGAAATACAGAGAGATATTATCAACAAACAACAAACTCCCGAGTGTCAAATCGCTTGAGTTCTCCTAGAACTCCTTCGAAAAACCCCACATACAAATTCACACGCACTTGCCATACTTTGGACAGACCGCACAATTTGGAATACTGTTAGGTATCTCTAACAGTAAGATTGCTCAGAGAGAAGGCGAGGTTCTTCGAGCCCCCAACGCCGGGCCCTCGTTGATTCGAGAAGACGGCTCCTACGTCGAACCGATTCGAGCCCAACTAGATCCCCCACGGTATTAGTATACTCGAAGGCATGGTTCATGTTATAAACTTATATAAACTGCTATATTACATTGGCAACGTTCTTGGATACTGCAGGAAAATCGTCAACGTGCCAAGCATCGATAAATTTTTCCTGCATGTGCCTAATTTTGTATCTTGTTGCCTAAAAGCTAATGGAACAAGCTGATTTTGTAGCTTTATAGTATTTGATATGGTTCTTCCACTCTTTCCAACTGCCTCTACCCTGTCTCGAAAAGTCTCTTGACGTTGGTCTGTTAGCGGATGAAGTTGTTGATTTCATTTGAAGTATACGGTATTTACCAGACTCCACAGTTGAATGGAAGCCGAGCCACATCATATTTAGCTGGGAGTACTTGAAAGTCAATTCTCAAAGTTAAACAGCGTTTTACTTCTAAAGTGAATACCTTCGGCTGGCTGACACTAAGTATTCTTTCTGTAGGTGAATGATTCGATGACCTTCTTGACTGGGTAGCTTGCAGTATATCGTACGATAGCTGTTATCACACTCGAAGCGAGCTTTCTATGAATCTTTTGTCTTATATATCAGAGTAAATGAGTGATGAGAAGCGCTACCCGATAACGATATCAAAATATAAACCGATACTCGTCTTCCCTCTCCGAAGCTTTTTATTTCGCACATCTACAACTCGCACAACAAATTTTCGAGCCTTTGTATGTATAATCATATAAAAACGGACGCAAGACAAATACGTAGCATTCAGGGTCAGTCAACCCCCTTCCATTCCTTCGATCCTGTATCGCTATTCCTTTTGTTTTCAACTCGCTATATTAAGTACTCATCACCTGGCAACTGCTTCGATCTCGCATTCTTCGACCATCTTCATATCGACTGAGGCTTTGTACCCGCTATCATCTCCTTCGAATGCTTTTGATTTATCCTTGCGACGCTCGCTGCAGAGCCGTTCTTCGGTCCCTGGATTCGGCGTGCGCAAGCATGTGCATCTCAGTTGCTGATGCTCTCCCAGTAGTTGAAGATTTCTTTGCAAACTCATTTCACACTCCCGTAAGTACACTGCGCTGGCTTTGCATCCCCTCCGCATATTTCAGGTGCCAATAATGATCACGTGCATAGATCCGGATCAAACGCTGCAGACTCCCGCACCCAGGCAACCTTATTTGCTACCAGCAAACGGCTGATATCAAGCAGAAAGACAAGTACATAATCGGCGAAGGTTCTTGAGAAAGCTGGACTTTCAAAGGTATCCAGTATTTTCTTCTGTTCCCCGTAGCCCTTGCTAACTGGTATTTTTTCTTCCATAGAGCTTCTTCCTCAGTCTCTTAATAGACTATAGAAACTACTGTTCGTACAATCTCCATTACACCTCCTAGAATCTATCTACAGATCACTCAACATGGCATCTAAAGATGGCACGCTCGCTTCGCCAGGATTCCCTTATATGTCTCAGGAAGCCTCGAAGAATCTTGATATTGAGATGACAGCTCCACTAACTTCATTGGGTGAGAGCAGCAATACATCTTCACCTTTCGTTTCCGCCCCATTGGAAGATATGAACTCATTTCAGTCTGCCAAGGATCGTAATGATCGACTCAACGGCGTTCGCGCTCAGTTCCCTCCATTGACCACGCCAACCAGCCCCTGGCGACGCGAGAACCAGTCCGCCTCGTCCACAACCACTAGTCCTTCTCAGCGCTCTCAGAGCACTTCCTCTCGTCAGCGTAGCCACTCAATTATGTCCGCCCTCGAAGAACCTTTGCCTTTGTCTAAGGTCATTCCTGGACCGGTTTGGCCAACTGAGGATCAGCTGAAAGTTGCCTATACCTACGGTATTCGACGAGATGACGGTACCTATACCATGCTTATTCGTGCTGATCAACTCAGCGAGTACGACTTTCAGAGAGTTCCTACCACTCAAGGCCCCCAAGGAATGATCGTTCTCCCGCCTCCCTATCAGTTGCGCCCCGAGCAGCGTGAAGGACAAGATGAGATGGTTCCCACTGAGGTATTTGTGCCAGTCTTAGAGAAGAAAATAAATGTACTGATCAGTTGCAGATTCTCCGCACTCTTCCGTCCAACCGACCACGTCGACCAACCCGCACTCAACATCAGGATATCAACGATGAGACTCAGGTACGGATGACAATTCCCTTCCCCCCCTTCCTCAAACTTGCCATAATCTGTTCCAAAATCGATGTTCTTACTAACCTTATTTAGATGCAAATCGACAACATCGTAGCTGCTTCCAAGAACTCTCCGACCCCTACCCGCCGCCGCGAGAAGATCTATTGCGACAAGTGGATTCACGAGGGAGTTTGTGCATTCACCCAACTTGGTTGCAAATACAAGCATGAAATGCCAACCGACAAGGCTACTCAGTTGTCCTTGGGTCTCAACCACGGCATTCCGAACTGGTACAAGCGCGCTCAAGCGGCTCAACTTCTTCAGTCGTCCCCACCAGGTCAACCACAACTTGGTCGTTCCACTGAACCCTGGCGCCGTACACCTGGACCCGTTGGCTCTCTCTCTAGCAGTCCTCTTGGTGAGTTACCCGTCATAATCTCAAAACGTTACTAATTTCAAAGGTTCCTCTTCTCGCAGCTCATACGGCCCTTCGAACTTCGGACCCATCGGCTCTTCTCGGCCCTTCTCCAGCCTCTCATCTACCGATCAAATGAGTGAGGACGCTGGTTCCGATGAAGGCGAGATCGTTTATCATGGACGCCGTCATTGAGTTTGTTGGGTGAAGATCGAGATGAATACACGTTTGGGATTTGATGAACTTTATGATTTCTTTTATGATCGGCCAACAGCCTTGCTGGCAGGGCTTTGTCTCCCATTCGGTGGAAACAATAGCTGCTGGCGTCTGGTTTATGGCTGGCTTATGACATTATGGATCGGTTCTTTTCTTTTACTTCTGGTTTATGAGGGTTTTTATTGTGTGTGCAAGAGTGGATAAATACATTACGGAAGGGGCGTCGTTCATTCTGCATTGCTTGGAGTTTGCATAGCCCTGGTGGCCTGGAGTTCCATAGAATGACGGTCGCATAACTGATAGAGAGACACAAAGATAGCGCTGACTAGAATAATTTCATTTCCTTCTTGCTTCCATTCTATGCTTCATGTGTTTTGACCTCTTGTAAACGGAACCACCTCGACTCCTTTCCCAGTAAATGATTGACGTACTATGTCGGTGCTTTTTATGAGCACCATTTGCTCTTCGCTGCTTGTTACCTACCTATGAAGCTGTAGAATTTCCGGCTATGACATTTAAAGTATAGGCAACTTTGGAGGGGTTTTTTTTTTCTGAATAGGGTTTAGTGCGAGCGGTGGCTCGGGTTCGCCTCAAGCACGCTGTCGAGGCTGTGGGTGGCACACATTTTGAAAAGTTACAGTATTGCACGTTCAAGAAAATTAATTAAAACCCCATATTCACATTTTTACCAACATGAGGCTCAAAGACATCCAACGTTTAGAAATGCCTCCATCGGCAGACATGCATGTTCATTTAAGACAGGCTGAGATGATGGAATTGGTGGTTCCTTATATTCGCACAGGTGGAGTTGATACCGTGTTTGTTATGGTATGTCGAACTCTTATCATCTTGCTCTGTAGCTGACCTGATTGACAGCCCAATCTACAACCACCTATTACAAGCGTTGCCCAAGCCGTTCAATATCGATCTCGACTAGAAGCTATTGAACCCAGAGTTCAATATCTTATGTCTCTCTTTGTACGTTCTTCAAACATATCTATGAATTATAACGCCATCTAATGTTACTAGCTTCATACTTCTATCGTCCCTGAAGTGATTGCAGAAGCTGCAGCTGCAGGCATTAGCGGAATAAAAATGTATCCTCAAGGCAAGACCTGAGTACCCTCACCTGATATACCTGCAATATTAATGTATTTCAGGTGCCACGACAAACTCCGAGTCCGGTGTTATTGAGCTCGAGGACTTTTTCCCCACATTCGCAGCAATGGAGAAGCATGACCTTGTGTTGAATCTGCATGGGGAAGTGCCAGGCTGTTCCATGTCAAGCGACAATTTGTCGCATGAAGAGGCATTCTTACCTATATTAAAGAACGTTCACGAACGCTTCCCTAAACTTCGGATTATACTCGAGCATTGTTCTACCTCAGCAGCTCTAGATGCCGTGCGTGCGTGCGGTCCATCCGTTGCCGGTTCGTCTTCCTGCAAATCTTCCCGCATCTTTGATCTTGAATGATTAACGCCAATTCTTAACAATAGCTACTAATAGAAATGAGTACTAGCAACAATAACAGCACACCACCTTTACTTGACGGGAGAAATGAGCCAGGAGGATCCTTTGGCATTTTGTAAGCCTATACCAAAGAAAGCATCAGATCGAGATGCTTTAGTCAAAGCCGTATGCAGTGGTGACACCAAATTCTTTTTGTAAGTTGTGCTAAATGCTCTTCAGTGGATATCGTATTGACCTTACTCCTCCAGCGGCAGTGATAGTGCGCCACACCCCTTGTCGTCTAAGGCTCATCAACCAGTACCAGCGGGTGTCTTCACTCAAGCTTTCGCTACACAGCTCGTTATTGTAGCACTGGAAGAGGCAATCGAGAGAGGGGTAATTGAGGAACATGAAGTCACGCAAGAGCGACTTGAGCAGTTCTTGAGCCGATCTGGAAGACGCTTCTATAAGTTGCCGGATCCCGCCGAAGGAAAAAGGATCGTACTTGAAAGAAAAGGCGAAAAGATTCCCAAGAGCATTAGGAGCGCCGATGAAACGCTTGAGGTGGGATTGTCAAGAGCTACGACTCCCGTCTTTAGTTTGCGCTGGATTCCTTGATCACGTAACACGAATCTCATTGCTGTAGCTTATTAAATATATGTTTGATCAACGCGGATGTTATATTAACGGCGTAGTGATCTTTCAGCCCTTTTTTTGCAATGACACGTGTATTTTGACAACGGCGCTCTTCTCGACTCTATTTAGTCTATATATCTGTAAGTGTAATAATTTACTGGGCAGTATTTTGATAGTCTCAGCCTCAAGGTCGAGAGGGTTTTCTAACTCAAGATCTAGTCGGGACTGAACTTTAATTTGTTCTTGCTTCCCCCCAGTGCGAGATTTAACTGGAACGAGCTTTTGGATAGATTCATACTCAAGATTGAGAGCATCTTCTGGATTTGGGCCTGCTTGGGACTGAACAAGTATTTTCTGGGTCAGGATCTGCTTTAGAATGTACTTCTTCATCGTTGAATGGGGTAATTCGCCGCCTGCGTGTCCTGCCATTACTGTTCTTCTTCGTGGTGTTAGTAGATCCTTATGCTCTATGTTGTGCTGCTTAATTTGACTGAAGAGCTGCAAAGACAATACGATGTAGATACCATCCTGGCGAGAGATGTCGAGATTAACTGGTTTGTTGGGGGTTTTATATCACATGAATGTAGATACCACGTCGGTGATTGAT
>Ga0182030_10002079_pt1 | contig 42263 bp, 44 predicted proteins | sample 812S3MmetaG_FD_121299 | JGI IMG/M metagenome (GOLD analysis project Ga0182030, IMG submission 121299) | Permafrost microbial communities from Stordalen Mire, Sweden - 812S3M metaG (Illumina Assembly) | ecosystem: Environmental > Terrestrial > Soil > Wetlands > Permafrost | place: Sweden... | reverse complement strand
TGCGGCGGGCTGGCTGGATGGCTCTGGCTTAGAATCCGGTCGAAGCTGTTCCTGGGTCAAACCCCTCAACAAATCCGGTCTGAACGTATGGCCCGGCTGGAATTATGATCTGTGCCGACCCGTTCATCCAAAGCCGGACCAGGCTGGGACGTCGGGCGACCGCCCGTGACCGCGCGCCAATCGCATACGCGATGCTGGCGGATTGCCGGTTCTGCGCCCACGACTGCGGCGTCAACCGGCTGGCCGGTGAAACCGGCCTGTGCCATGCCGGCGCCGAGGCGCGCTTTTTCTGCGCGCAGACCGAGGTTTCGGACGAACTGGAATTGATTCCCACCTTTGCCGTGGCCCTGAGCGGATGCGACATGCGCTGCGATTTTTGCATCACCGGCGCATCGAGCTGGAATGCCCGGACGGGCGCAGGTTTCGACGCGCAGGCAATGGCGGCAAAAGCCAAAGCCGCTTTGCTGCATGGTGCGCGGACCATCATGGTTTTGGGCGGCGAGCCAACCATTCATCTGCCCGCAGTGCTCGAATTCGTGTCGTTGGTGCCGGAGACGGCGAGACTGATTTGGAAAACCAACGCGCACGGGACGGCGCAAGCCCGGGAACTGCTCGACGGGATGTTTGACGTCTGGCTGGCGGATTTTAAATTCGGCAACGACATCTGCGCCCAGCGGCTGGCGAAAACGCCGGATTATGTCCGGGTGGTTGAGGAAAACCTGCTGTGGGCCAATAAACACAGCGAGTTGATCGTCCGGCATCTGCTCATGCCCGGGCACGTGGACTGTTGCTGGCGGCCCGTGGCGGAATGGCTGGCCGGAAATTTGCCCGGGGTCAAAGTGAATTTGCGTTCCGGTTTCTGGCCGACGTGGCAAACTGCGCGACATCCCGAATTGCGGCGGCCGGTTTCAACCGCCGAAAACAGCCGGGCAGCGGCATGGACACGGGAATTCGGTTTGAATTTAATTCCATGAAGACGCGGCCAAACAAAACACACCACAAGTCGGCTGGTGAAAGCCAGGTCAGCGAACTTTTGATTTTGCCGGACGGCCGGATTCTTGTGCATAATTTGACACCGGCATTTGCCGGGCTGTTGACCGGCTTAAACCCCGATTGCGAACAGATCGCCTCACGCCTCACGTCTCAGGCCTCAAAAAATCATGAACTTCCAGACTGAACTCGAAACCCTCATTCGCGCGCGTTACCCGATCCTTTACGTCATTTCGAACGAGGAAATGCGCGTGCAAAACGTGGTCGTCGAGATCGCCCAGAAGCGTCAGAAAAAAGTGTACGAGTGGACCTTCAGCAACGGCATCGTTCCCGCCGGCGCGTCCATCCAGTCGCAAAAAAACCGCAACGCCTCCACCAAGGACCCGCTCGCGGCGCTGGACCAAGTCATCGAGCAGGTCGAGCCGGCCATTTTTATCTTCAAGGATTTCCATCCGTTCCTGACCAAAAACAACTTCGCCATCATTCGGAAACTCAAGGACATCGCATTGCACCTGAAAAACAGCTTCAAAACGATCGTATTGGTTTCGCCGGTGATGGAAATCCCGGCGGAACTGGACAAGGAAATTACCGTCATCAATTTTCCGCAGCCGACCAAGGAGGAACTCGGCGAAATGCTGGACAAAATCGTCGCCGAGGTCAGCGACCGGAAAAAAATCCGGGTGGACCTCGACGGCGAAGGCCGCGGACGACTGCTGCAGGCGGCGATGGGACTGACGCTGGGCGAGGCGGAAAATGTTTTCGCCAAAATCATCGTCCAGGGCGAGCGGTTGACCGGCGAGGACGTGAACGAGGTTTTCGCTGAAAAACAACAAATCATCCGCAAAAGCGGGCTGCTGGAATATTACGCGGCCAATGAGGATTTTTCCAACGTTGGCGGGCTGGCCGTGCTCAAGGACTGGCTGAACAAACGCGCGGTGGCGTTCACCGACGAGGCCCGCGCATTTGGCCTGCCGGCGCCGAAGGGCATTTTGCTGCTCGGTGTGCAGGGCTGCGGCAAGAGCTTGTGCGCCAAGGCCGTTTCACGACTTTGGCAATTGCCGTTGCTGCGCTTCGACATGGGCCGAATGTTTGGCAGTCTCGTGGGATCGTCTGAGGAAAACGTGCGCCAGGCCATCGCCGTGGCCGAATCGGTCGCCCCGGCGGTGTTGTGGGTGGATGAAATTGACAAAGCCTTTGTCGGATCGCAAAGTTCCGGAGCAACTGACGGCGGCACGACCGCACGCGTCTTCGGGACGTTTCTCACCTGGCTTTCGGAAAAAAGCGCCCCGGTCTTCGTGGTGGCGACTGCCAACGACGTTTCCCAGCTTCCGCCGGAACTGCTGCGCAAGGGCCGGCTCGACGAAATTTTTTACGTGGATCTGCCAATTGAAGAGGAGCGCGAGGAAATTTTCCGGATCCATCTGGCCAAGCGTGGCCGGGATCCAAAAAATTTCGACATCACCAAGTTGATGGAAGCGAGCAAGGATTTCAGCGGCGCAGAAATCGAGGAGTCCATCATCAGCGCGCTCTATGACGCCTTTTATGCCAAACAGGAACTGGCTACGGTGCATGTGCTGACCGCGCTGGGTCAAAGCGTGCCGATGGCCAAGACCATGATCGAAAAAGTCAGCGCCCAGCGCGCGTGGGCCGCCGGCCGGGCCCGCAACGCCAGCACCGCCCAGCCCGTCAAAATCGAGCAGGAAACGCGGCGAATGGAATTATGATGCTTGTGGAAACGCAAGACAGGCCACACACATTTTTAGATGAGTTCAGTCTCGAACATTCTGTATGACAATTTCAAGGACCGGCGCTATGGAGTTCTTTTCCTGCTCTCTCTCGCCGCCCTGGTGTTGTCGCCGGTTTTGCTGCCGGTGCTGGGACTGTATGCCTTGTCGCGGGGTTGGTCGGCCTTTCGCGTGGCCCGGGCCAGCCGGCGGAATAAGTTGCGGTATTCTCCCTTGTCGCGTGACGAATTGCGCGTGGCGCGGTCAAAACTCCTGAACAATCGCGATCGGGGAAATTTATGAGTTGTGTGTGCATTTTGACGCCTATGGTGATCGCCGCCTGGCCGGCTTTCAGCGCCGCTGTGACGGCCGCGGCGGCCTCCCTCGGCTACACCATCATCCAAGAGGGCATCCAGCAAACTCAAACCGGCAACACCAACGAAACCGGCGAGCGCAAGGTCCACCTCGAAATCGAACAAAGCGAAATCGTCACCAACCAGCTGGGCCGCGATCAGCGCATCAAGGTCATGCGCGGCGAAGTGACGGTGACATTCTCGCGTGACGCACGCGGGCGGGCTTCGGTTTGTGTGACCGGGCCAGGCCATTCGGACGAGGAGCTGCGAGCCATCGGCGAGGAGTTGAGCCAGCGCGTGGTGCAAAAATATGTCCATGGGCGCCTCATGGATGAGATTCGCACACGAGGATTCAACGTGGTGGAAGAGGCTGTGGACGAAAACAACGCCATCCGGCTGAAAGTCCGGCACTGGGACGGATGAACAGAAAGGCGGAATGATGAAGGAAGAATGCAGAATTCATTGCGCGCGCCATGTGGCGCAAGCGGTTTCTTCATTCGACAATCTGCATTCTGCAAAACAACAATATGCCGCAACGCGAATTTGAAATAACGATCGCGCCCGACGGCAGCGTCGAGGTGCATGTCAAAGGCTACAAAGGCAAAAGCTGCCTGGAAGCGATGAAAATCTTCGAGCAGGTGGTTGGAGAAATGAAATCGCGGCGCGAAACCAGCGAATTTTACGAGCCCGACGAAAACGTGCAGCTTAACATTGAGCAACGGCATTAGTTCCAAACTTTGGAATCAAAACCAGGCCGGACGCGTGGCCAGACCAAACATACAGGAAGTCGCTTTGTCCTACTACCCACCGCGAGCGCGATGGTACAGCCCGGTTTTTTATCTGGGCGGAACCATTAAGCGGTGGCTCGTCTTGGATCGCATCCAGGCGTGCCTGCCCCGGGAAATGAGTTTTGGCGGCCTGCTGGCCGCATTCCTGGTGCCCGGATTGGGATTTCAGATGCAAGGCACAAAAATCTGGAGGAAAGCCGCGTTGCTTGGTTGCGGCCTGATGCTCCTCGTGTTTATTGCAGGATTTGGTTATCCGATCGGGAACTTTGCCTTTGGCCTGCTGATTGCAATTCATGTCACCGGATTCGTCTATTATTGCAGTCCGTTCTTTCGGCAAGAGAACCTTGAGTTCCGTCTCATTTTTACTCTGCTGGCTGTAATCGGGATCGGCCTGCTCATTTATCTGCCGGCCCGGAACCTCGTACTGCAACATTGGCTGCTGCCGCTTAGCATCAACGGGCAGGTCTTTGTCGTGCAGCGGCAATTCCCCGTCGCCGCCATTCAACGCGGTGACTGGATCGCTTATAGACTAGGTGACGACAACAGCAGCTGGGGAAGCGGCTGGGCGCACGGAACCGTTTACGTGCGGTCCGGCCTGGGATTGGGGCCGGTGCTGGCGGCGGCTGGTGACCGGGTGGGATTTTCCACCAACAAGTTTACCATAAATGGCATTGCGCACGCATTGATGCCGCACATGCCCCGATCCGGTGAAGTTATCTTGCGGGAAAAGCAATGGTTTGTCTGGCCGGAACTTGGTATAAACGGCAACGGCAACACGCCCGAAGACACCGTATCAGCCATGATGCTGCAGTTGGCAGTGGTTTCCGAAAATAATTTCGTCGGCAAACCCTTCAAACAATGGCTTTGGCGCCGACAAATGACACCGTGAGCCGTTTCGTCAATCTTGAGTTCGGTGACGAGTCCGAAGACCAGTCGCAACCAAGCGAAAGGAAACCGGTCAAGGATGAGGCATATTATTTCGCCGAGGCCCGAACGGCGTTTGAAACCGCCAACTTCGAGCAGGGTTTGCGATATTTCTCAAAGGTCCTAGAGTTCGATCCGCAAAACGCCGCCGCGTGGACCGGGCAGGTGCGGATGTTGATCGAGCTGGACGAATTTCGCGAGGCCAAGCTGTGGGCGGACAAGGCACTGGAACGGTTTCCCAACGAGCCCGAATTGCTGGCCGCCAAGGCGGTCGCGCTCGGACGCAGCGGCGATTTGCAGGGCGCGCTCGCGTTCTCGGACGCTTCCATTGAGGAGCGCGGCGACACGCCTTACGTCTGGCTGGCGCGCGGCGATGTGATGCTCGCCCGTCAGGAACACCGGGCGGACTATTGCTTTGAAAAGGCGCTGCTGCTGGCACCGAAGGATTGGTTTGTCGCCTGGTTGGCCGCTCGGATCCGGTTTTATTACAAACAATTTGTCCTCGCGCTGAGGCTGCTGCAACTGGCCATTGAATGGAACGCGGGCCATTTTTTGTTGTGGCTGGATCTGGGGCAATGCCAGCTGGCGCTCGACCTGATGGGTCCCGCCAAAACCTCCTTTCTGCAGGCGCAACAACTGAACCCGAATTCCCGCGAGACCGAACTGGCCCTGGTCCAGCTTTCCAAGAAGGGACTCTGGGCGCATCTGCGCGGCTGGCGCCGGCAACTTTTTAAATCATGAGCATCGAAAACTTGAACCGTCTTTTGTCCGCGGCCAACGAATTTGACGCTTCGGACCTGCATCTGGTGGCCGGGGTGCCCCCCGCGTACCGCGTGAACGGCGAAATCATCATCGCCGATGAAGACGCGTTGTCCGAAGACGAAATCACCGCCATGGCGAACAACCTGCTGAATGAACAGCAGCAGAAAAAATTCGAGCAGGAGTGGGAACTTTGCATTTCCATTTTGCACAGCGTGGCGGGGCGCGTCCGCGCCACGTTTTACCGGCGCAACAACCATCCGGAAATGAGCTTCCGCTTTTGCGGCGACAAGGTGGCCACGCGTGAGGAGCTCGGCCTGCCGGAAAAAATTGATGATCTGGCGCGCAAACCAAACGGGCTGGTGTTGATCACCGGCCCGACGGGCGCGGGGAAGACGACAACCCTCAATTATCTGGTGGACCTGATCAACAGCGAGCGCCGCTGCAAAATTGTCACCATTGAAGATCCGATTGAATTCGTTCACGAGAACAAGCGTGCCATCGTCGTGCAGCAGGAGGTGCTGACGGACGTGCGCTCGTTCAACCGCGCCTTGATCCACGTGTTGCGGCAGGATCCGGACGTGATTGTTGTGGGCGAGATGCGGGATCACGAGGCGATATCCACGGCATTGACCGCGGCTGAAACCGGCCATCTCGTGCTGGCCACCATGCATTCACCAAATGTTTCGCACGCGCTTGAACGCATTGTCGGCGTTTTCGAAGGCAACGTGCAGCGGCAAATCATCCTGCAACTGGCCAACGCCCTGCAGGGGATTATTGCCCAGGACCTGCTGCCGGCGGCGGACCGCACCCGCCGCGTGCTGGCGTATGAATTGCTCGTGGCGAACGGGGCCATCCGAAATTTGATCCGCGAGAACCAGTTGCACCAGATGGAAAACACGATCCAGACCGGCCGCAAGGAAGGCATGGTGCTCATGGACAACTGCCTTTATGACTTGTACTGCAAGTGTGCCATCACCTACGACACTGCCGTCAGCCGGGCCCACCATCCCGAACATATGATGCGGGAAAAATCCAAGGCTGTTTGAGTTTTTAAGAATTGTCCGGCGTGGATACAGCCCAAGTGCACCTCTGCGCCCGGAACTGGCATCCTAAACACAAAAAACGCCGGACATGAAGTCCGGCGTTTATGAACAAAATAGGTTTAAAACACGGCTTACCGCGCCAGCTGGAGCGCGATTTCCTTTTCCAGCTCGTGCGCCAGATCAATGTCCTTGTCGGCCCATTTGGTGCGGGATTGGACAACGACGGAAGTGATGGTGGGATCCACCGCTTCAACGCGCACCCAGACCTTGCAATCATCCACCTCACCCTTTAACGAACGGACGACGTTGGTGGTGTCGTGCGGTATGAATTCCGTGATGACCACGCCGTTATGCTGGATGACCTGCACCGCGGCGGAGTAAACCTGATCCAATGTGCGCGGATAACGCCCTTCGACGCTGTCCTGGCCAAACGTCAGCGCCGGCGTATAGGTGTCACTCACGGTCTTGACACAACCGGCGCCCAGCAGGGCAATTCCGGCAAACGCTGCAAAAATTTTGCTCTTCATATGGTTACAATCCAATCGAAAACACCGCCCGCGTCAAGCACGAACGCATTTTGTGCGGCTCGACAAGCGCGTCAAAAAATGCGAGCTTGGGGGCGTGTCAGCCAACAAGCTTGAACAACTCCGCACCGTGCTGCGCGCCTACGGCTCCTGCCTGGTGGCGTATTCCGGAGGCGTGGACTCGGTTTTTCTCGCGCGCGTGGCACATGACGTCCTCGGGGACCGCGCGCTGGCGGTGATCGCCGATTCGCCGAGCCTGCCGCGGCGCGAATTGCAGGAGGCGCTGGACATCGCCGTCCGGTTTCAATTTCCCGTCCGGGTCGTGCAGACGGCGGAATTCGAAAATCCCGAGTATCTCTCCAACCCGGCCAATCGCTGTTACTTTTGCAAACATGAATTGTTCGAACATCTGACGCCGATTGCGCGCACCGAAAAATTCGCGGTGATTGCCTACGGCGAGAACGCGAGCGACAACGGAGATTTTCGGCCGGGCGCGCAGGCGGCGGCGGAATTTCAGGTGCGCGCGCCGCTCAGGGAAGCCGGGTTGACCAAGACGGAAATCCGCGAGCTCTCGGCACAACTTGGCCTGCCCACGGCGGACAAGCCGCAGATGGCCTGCCTCAGTTCGCGCATTCCCTACGGCGAAGCGGTCTCGCCCGAAAAACTGGCGATGATTGAAGCGGCGGAATATGTCCTGCGCGACCTGGGCTTTCACGACGTGCGAGTCCGCCATCACGAACTGTCCGCGCAAAAACTGGCGCGCATCGAAGTGGGGCCGGCTGAGCTGCCACGGTTTCTGGCGGACGGCCTGACGGTGAAAGTGGCCGAGGCGCTTAAAAAAATCGGCTATGCGCAGGTCACGCTCGATTTGCAGGGCTACCGGCGCGGCAGCGTCAACGAGGTGCTGGCAAAAAGCGCGTGAAACTTTTGGCCTCCAGCGGTTTTAAATAACAGGACTATGCCGCAGTTTTCCTACAGGGCTCGCCGCCGCAGTGGCGAATTGGTGGAGGGCGTTTTGGACGTGGCCGACCGCTCCACCGCGGTCGCGCAAATCGAACGTCTCGGGCTTTTTCCGATCGCAGTGGATACGGCCAAGGCGGGCGCGGTGCACAACGGCAAGAGCGCGGCAAAGAATTTCGATTTGATGGCTTTCCTGCCGCCCACGTTGCGCGCCCAGCTTTCGCAAAAACGCAAACCCAAGCTGCAGGAACTGGCAACCTTCACCCAGCAACTGGCCAACCTGATCCAATCCGGCATGCCGCTGACGGTGGCGTTGAACAGCATGACTCATCTGGAGTCGAAAGGCATTGATGCCTCGGTGAGCCGCGAGTTGAAGAACGAAGTGACCGAGGGCCGGAGCCTCTCCGATGCGATGGCGCGTCAGCCGCGGGTGTTTTCGGACCTGTACATCAACATGGTGCGCGCGGGCGAGCAGAGCGGTTCGTTGGTGGAGGTGTTGCGCCGCATGGCAAACCATTTCCAGCAATTTGCCGAGGTGCAGGCGAAATTCACCTCGGCGATGGTTTATCCCGCCATCGTCATCTGCATGGGCATGCTGCTGATTGCGTTCTTCATGTTCGTCATGATGCCCCAGTTCACGACCATTTTCAGCGGCTTCAACATCGAGCTGCCGCTGCCGACGCGCATCTTGATCGGGTTCAGCCAATTTCTCCTGGGTTATTGGTGGCTGCTCGTGCTGGTCATCATTGTGGCCGTGATTCTGTTCATACGCTTCAAGGCCAGTGAAGCCGGCGGGCGGAGGCTGGACGAATGGAAAATGAAGGCGCCGGTGATCGGCAAGGTGATCAACTTGAACCTGTTCGGGCAGTTTGCGCGGACCCTCGGCACGTTGCTGCAAAACGGCGTTCCCGTTTTGATGGCGCTGAAAATCACGGAACAGGTCCTGCCCAACCGGCTCGTCAAGGAGGCGGTGGCCAAAACGCGCGAGGCGGTCACGGACGGCAAGACGCTCGCGCAGCCGCTGGCGCAGAGCAAGCTGTTCCCCCAACTGATGGTGGACCTGGTGCGCATCGGCGAAGAAACAGGCAACGTGCCCGGAGCGTTGAACAATCTCGCGGACACCTATGAAGGCGAACTGACCATCGCACTGCGCTTGATGACCCAGCTCCTTGAGCCCGTGTTGATCCTGGTCATGGGGGGCGTGGTGGCCTTTCTGTTGTTGAGCATATTCCTGCCACTGTTCCGGTTGATTTCGGCCATCCATTAGACCCAGCCATGAAAACGGCGGCCGCCAGACAACCATTTCCCCGGCGCGCGTTCACGTTGATCGAAATCATGATCGTCGTGGCCATCATCGGCCTCATTGCGGCGATGGGCGTCCCCTCCATTCTCCAACTCCTGCGGCAGGACGGCATGCGCAAAGCGGTCAGCGATGTCCGGGACGCGTGCAGCGACGCGCGGGCGCGGGCAATTTTTTGGGGGCGGACCACCGAGGTGGTGTTTCATCCGGCGGAAAAACGGCTGGAAATAACCGACGCGCCAACGGATCAATCGCCGATGCCGCTTGCGGGAGCGTCTGGGAACAATCCCGGACCCCAGGCACCGTCACCACCACCGCCGCCAAAGTCAAAAGGCCCGGCCGTGCTGCCGGACGGAGTGGACATCGCGATGCTTGACATCAACCTGCTCGATTACGGCGCGTCGGACGTGGCGCGCGTGCGCTTTTTCCCGAACGGCACCTGCGATGAACTGACGCTGATCCTGCACTGCGGCGACGAGTGGCAGAAAATCACGCTGGAATTTTCCACCGGCCTGTCTTCGGTCGCACCCGTAACCAGATGAAAACGAAATTGAAAACCGGGCCGGGTTGCGGACGCAGGCGATCGGCGTTTACGTTGCTGGAAGTGATGATCGCCATCGGTATTTTTTTCATGGCCGTCTTTTCAATTCTCGGGCTGGTGTCTGGCTCGCTTGAAAACGCGCGCCGGCTGCAACGTCCGATGGTGGATGCCGGCGTGGTGGCGGGCGTGTTGTCGCAGACCAACATACTGGTGGAAGGCTCGTCATCGGGCGACCTGAGCGACTTCCTCGGCAAAACCTATCGGGGTTACACCTGGACGTATGCCATTCAAGAGGTGGGATCGAACAAACTGTTTCAAGTGGATTTTGTCGTGCAAAGCGATGCGCCCGGCCGGCCGGTCGTGTCGAAGTTGAGCGCCCTTTATTACCGGCCCCAGTCGCCGGCGGGCAGCCTGGATGGAGCCACCACAAGACGATGAAGCCGCCCAGAAAACATCCGGCGCGTGCCTTCACGTTGATCGAAATCATGGTGGCCATAATGATTCTGGGCATGATCATTTCCGCCATCTACTCGACGTGGGTGCTGATCCTGAGGTCCACGCGCGTCGGGCAGGAAGCCGCCGCGCAGGTTCAGCGTGAACGCATCACGGTGCGAATGATTGAAGACTCGCTCACGTGCGTCCAGTCGTTTCAGGCGTCCATGAAATACTACAGTTTTGTCGTCCAAAACGGCGAGCAGCCGATGCTGAGTTTCGCGGCGCGGCTGCCGGAAATTTATCCGCGCAACGGCCGGTTCGGCGATTTTAATCTGCGGCGGCTGACGTTCACCGTCGAACCCGGACCGGATTCGGAAAAGGATCTGGTGCTGCGGCAGAATCCCATCCTCATGGATGTGGATTCGGACGAGCAAGCCAATCCGCTCGTGCTGGCGCGCAACGTGCAGAATTTCGTCGTCGAGTGCTGGGACACCAACACGGTGAAATGGGTGGACGAATGGGATGACACCAATTCGATTCCCACGATGGTGCGCGTCAATCTCGTGCTCGGCGGCAATGCCAATTCGCAAAGCACCGGCCCGACCTTGTCCCTCACGCGCCTGATCGCCCTGCCATCCAGCACGCTGCCGACGGTTGCCCAAACCGGCTCGCTCGGGGTCGGTGGTGCTGGCGGGGACGTCAATCTTAATCCCCCCGGCAACAGCGGAAGCCCACAATGAAGCCACGCCTTCACCACAAATCCGACGGCATTGCGCTGATCATCGTGATGTGTGCGATTGTCATCTTGTCCATGCTGGCGGCGGCTTTCGCGTATTCGATGAAGGTGGAAACCAAGCTGGCGCAAAACTCGGATTCCGAGCAGCAACTGCTCTGGCTGGGACGTTCCGGCGTGGAACTGGCGAGTTACGTGTTGTCGCAGGAAATGACCATCCGTAGCGAACCCTATGATTCACTAAATCAAATCTGGGCCGGCGGCCCGGGCGGTCCGGGCGAAACCAACAGTGTGCTGAGCGGTTTGTCACTGGATAATTATCCGGTCGGCGACGGAACGGTTTCGGTCAAAATTGTTGATCTGGAACGCAAGGCCAACATCAACACCGCCAACACCACGGTGATTCAACAGGCGCTCACGCTCATGGGCGTGAACGCCAACGACATGTCCGTGGTTTCCGATTCGATTCTGGACTGGATTGGCCCGCCGGGCCCGGCGCGCGTGGCCGGGGCGGAGGACGAGTATTATCAGGCGCTCGCCGTGCCTTATCACGTCAAAAACGCGCCCATGGACAACTTGTCCGAACTGATGCTGGTCCGCGGTGTCACGCCGGAACTGTATTGGGGCAGCAACGCGACCAACCATACGCCCTCGGTTTTTCAACACAAACTCGGGGTTGGCACCGCGCCCGGCGAGGAACCGGATTATCCGTTCGGGCTGGCGGAGATTTTCACGCCGATTTCGTCCGGTAAAATCAATGTCAACACCGCGGACATCAATGTTCTGCAAATGATCCCCGGCGTGGATGCTGCCGCAGCAGCAGCGATCATCCAGCACCGCGCCGGCCCCGACGGCGTGGACGGCACGGAAGACGACATCCCGTTCCGGGATGTGAACCAGCTCTCCGCCATCACCGGTCTCAACTCGCCACAATCCGGCAACCTCTGCACCACGCGCAGCCTCACGTTTGAAGTCCACGTCACCGCGCAAATCGGCGACTACAAGCGCGAATACGTCGCCATTCTCTTCCGCAATTCGGCACGCAGCATCCAGGTCGTAAGCTTCTACTGGAAATGACGGTTTAAATCGTTGTTGAATTTGCGACGCTGCGCGCTATCGTTTCCCCATGCGCCGGTTTTTTGTGGGTTTGCTTTTGCTCGGCTCGCTTGCGGCAACGTTCGCGTCCGACGGCATCACCACCGGACGGGTCATCAAGGTTCTCCCGCTGTTCCTCGACCTCAAGGGCCGCGACGCGCTTTCGCCGAGCCTCTTCGACCGCGACGCCTACCAGTTTCAACTGCGCCAGCGAACCAACGAAATCTCCGCCATCCGCTTCGATGTTTTGTGGAAGGCGGCCAACACGGAAGCCGCAAACTTGAAGCTGCGCATCGAACTCCGCGGGGTTGACGCGCAGGGATTGCCGCACCAAACCACGCTCGAACGATCTGTCACCCGCGGATATTTCAGCCGCTGGGATGCTTTGACCCTGGGCGGCCATGAGTATAAAAATTTTGGAGAACTGATTGCGTGGCGCACCACCTTGTGGGCGGGTGACCAATTGATCGGCGAGCAAAAATCGTTTTTATGGTGAACACCGCAGCTCATCAAATCCGGATGTTTGATCGCATTCCTCCGAATGCCGCAGCGGCAACGTACCCGTTATTTTCATGGTAGCCGTCAAAATACTTTGCGGTTGCGGCCAGAAGTACGCCTTTGACGTGGACCCATTGGATGGCCGGATGCCGTCGCCCGTCCAGTGTCCCGTCTGCCGCATGGACGGAACCGCCGCCGCCAATGAAATGATCGCTCAAATGCTCGGCATTGATGCGCTTCAACCCGTGCCCGCCTATTATTTTCCACCAGCCAGCAACCTCACCCGGGTTCCGGACGACAAAGTATCCAAACCGAAATGGTGGCGCCGTCTTCTGACCGCATGGTCCGGTCCCCGGCTGCCGGCTCCAACGGGAAATGACCAAACGGATTCGGACGGCCTCTGGCGGCAACGGGCGTTGGATGCGGAACGGCGCGCGGAACAGGCGCAGGCCGAAGCCCGGGCCAGCCTGACGCCGCATCTGACCCAGGTGATCAAGGATGCGCTGGTCCAGGAACTGGCCGTCCAGCGCAAGGAGTTGATCCAGGCCCAGCAAATCGCCGCGGCAGACCTCGCCCAGTTGACGAACCAGTTGGATGAATTGCATGCGCCGCTGCAGGAGCGGTTGCGGGCTTACGAGCAGCGGATTCAAGATCTGGAAAAAGAACTCGCCGCCAAAACCGAGGAAAACCGCCAGTTGTTAAAATTCAAAATCGAATTGATGCGCCACCAGCTTGAAATCGAGATCCCCCACAACCGGATGACATTCAACTGAAGCTACGCTGCGGTCTTTTCCTCCGGCGTTTTTTTCTCCTGCGTTCGCAGCGCCTGTTCGTAACAGCGCAACGCCTCGTCATAACGCGCCAGGCGGTTGAACAGACCTCCCTTGTGCAGATAGGCAATGGTCATTTCGCCGTTCGCTTCAATCGCGCGGTTGTAACAATCAATGGCCTCGTCGAGCCGGTCCAGTTTTTCCAGCGCCCCGCCCTTTTTGACGAGTGTATCGGCATTTTTCGGATCCAATCCCAGTGCCGCGTCAAAACTTTCCAGCGCCTTCTGCGATTCGTTGGCGGCGAGCAGCGACTCGCCTTCCGCGAGCAGGCTGGCGATGCGCTCATCGCGGTCGCTGGCGGGTTTGGCCGTTCCATTCGGCTCGTGTACGGTGGCTGAAGCGGTTTCGTTGAGCGGGGCACGCGTGGCCTGTTTCAGCGCGATGATGCGTTTCTCCAGATGGTCCACCATGCTGAACAACCGCTGGTTCGATTGCTCCACACTGGCGCCAGCCAGCAATGAAGACGGATTCCGACCCGCGCCCATGGTCAGTTCCGGCGCGCGCAACGAGGACAGCTCAACAAACCGCGAAACCGTGCGCCACTGCAGGAACGCCATCAATAATACGATCAGCAGCCCGATGGTCCCAAAGATGCCCGCCAGCATCAGTGTGAATTGCTGCGTCTTCTGGGTGGCCTCAACTTCGCTCGCGCGCTGGGTGGCGACAATTTGCTGCAACGCCTCGATGCGGGCGGCCATGTCATCGGCGTTGCGTTTGGCGACGGCTTCGGCCTGCTGGCGGTTGTGTTCAATGGCCAGCTGGGTGTTGCGAAGCTCCTCCTGAATTTGCAGATAGGCGCTCACAGAACTTTGCGTCGTCGAGTTCGTTCCGACGGGAGGAGTGGCATTCGTTTCAGCGGCAAGATTCCGCGCGCCCAAAACCAGACAGGCGCAAACCGCCAGAAAATTCAAACGGAGCATCGCGTTCATACCTACTGCCCGCAGCCTGAGCGGTTGACCCGCCGATGTCAAGCGCGTCGCGAGGCTGACGCAGGCTTCGGGCGGACCTTTCGCTACGGTTTTTTCAGGTCAAAATCCAGCCGGGTGCGCGATCCGGTCTGGTCGTTGTAGATTTCCATTTCCTGAAGTTCCCATTGGCCGTTGACCTTCTGGAACGACTTGGGCGCAAATTCCTTGAGCAGCTTGTTTTTGAAATCATAAGCCTCAGCCTGCACGATGCCGCCGCTCTCGCTGTCAATCCATGACACGACGCGCGCATAGCCGTTCGTGGACGGGTCGGGATTTGTGCTTTCCAAAACCGTGCAGCCCCGGCTGCGTTTTATTTCCCTTTTCAAAACCTTCTGCTGCGGCCAGTGGAAAAATTCCAAGCCGAGGTCGGCAATCCAGAAATCTGAACTGGCAAAGGGAACCATTGTTTGACCTCCCCTCAAAAGGCTCGCGTCGAAAACGCTGCTTTCGATCCAGTCCTTGTGATGTTGACTGGAATAATATATCGCTGGATGTCCTGCGCTCTTGATAACTTTCAGCCATTCGATTTGTTGACCATTGGAATTTGTTCTCGCTTCATAATTCACCAGATAATCGTCGGTGTTTACCGTTGTTGTAACGGTCAGGTACAATTTGGTGTTTTTGCCATTTCCATTTCGGATTTGCAGGACGCCAGTGTTGGTGAAATTCTCCGCCGGTCGCTCGTCCAGAAGTTTTTGGGCAAGCTGGCGCCCTTGAACTTCCGCATCGGACAAAGTGTTTGTCGTTTGCGCCACCGCACGAACGGCGAAAAACAAAATAACCGCAGCCAGAAACGACAAAACAAATTTGGTGGATTTCATTTCGTCTCCAGCGCGAGCCGGAGCACATCGGCAATCTGCTGGACGAAATGGACCTTGAGCTTGGCGCGGACTTCCGCCGGCACGTCCAGCCAGTCGGACTTGTTTTGTTCCGGCAAGATGAGTTCCCGGATGCCAAAACGCGACGCCGCCAGCACCTTTTCCTTGATGCCACCGACGCGCAACACCCGGCCGCGCAGGCTGATTTCGCCGGTCATCGCCAGCCGGAAACGCACGCGCTTCTTGGTCAACAGCGACGCCAGGGCCGCGACAATCGCCACGCCGGCACTCGGGCCGTCCTTCGGAGTCGCGCCGGCGGGCACGTGGATGTGAATGTCAAACTGGTTGTAATTGCTCAAATCCAGGCCGAGCAACTGGGGCTGGCTGCGCAGATAACTCATCGCCGTCTGCGCGCTTTCCTTCATTACTTCGCCCAGTGAACCGGTCAGCAGCAAATTGCCCCGCCCGCGCATCCGCGTCGCTTCAATGAACAGCACGTCGCCGCCGAACGGCGTCCACGCCAGCCCGGTGGCGATGCCGTAACCGGTGATTTTCTCGGCGGTTTCAGCAATGTACGGCGCGTGGCCCAGAAAATCCTTCAGATTATCTGCGTCGAGCTTGACCGTCGTGGCGTTGCCATTTTGCGCGATGATTTTGCGCGTGGCCTTGCGTGAAAGCGCGGCGATTTCGCGTTCCAACTGCCGCACTCCGGCTTCGCGGGTGTATTCCCGGATCAGCCTGCGCAGCGCAGAATCGGCGAACTTCACGTCCTGCCGCGTGAGCCCATGCTCCTCGATCTGGCGCGGAACCAGATAACGTTTGGCGATTTGCAATTTCTCGGACTCGGTGTAGCTGGGGAGCTCGATGACTTCGAGCCGGTCGCGCAGGGCGGGATGAATCGGCTCCAGCCAGTTCGCCGTGGTGATGAACAGCACGCGCGACAGGTCGAAGGGCAGGTCGAGATAATGGTCGGTGAAGGTGTGATTTTGAGCCGGGTCGAGCACTTCCAGCAGCGCGGCCGCGGGATCGCCGCGAAAATCCGCGCCGACCTTGTCCAGTTCGTCGAGCAGAATCACCGGATTGTTGCTTTCAACCCGGCGCAACGTCTGGATGATCCGTCCGGGCATCGCGCCGACGTAGGTGCGCCGATGGCCGCGGATCTCGGCTTCATCGCGCATGCCGCCCAGTGCGATGCGCGCGAACTTGCGTCCCAGCGCGTCCGCCACGCTTTTGCCAAGGGAGGTTTTGCCGACCCCGGGCGGACCGACGAGACACAGGATCGGCCCCTTGATCTGCTTGCGGCGCTTGATGACGGCGATGAATTCGAGCAACCGGTCCTTGACCTTGGCGAGACCGAAATGCTGCTCGTTCAGAATCTGCTCGGCCGTCTTCAAATCCAGCTTGTCGTCGGTGGATTTTTCCCAAGGCAGGCTCAAAATCCAATCGAGATAATTCCGGCCAACGGCATATTCGGCGGCGGCGGGCGGTGTCTGCTGCAGGCGTTCGAGCTCCTGCTCGGCGGCTTTGCGGGCCTCGTCGGGCATGGGCGTCTGGTCAATTTTTTCGCGCAGCGTCTTGGTTTCACCGGTGCCGGACTCGCCCTCGCCCAGTTCCTTTTGAATGGCGCGCATCTGTTCGCGCAGGAAAAAATCACGCTGCGTCTTGGCAATGGAAGACGCGACGTCACTTTGAATTTTCGAGCTGAGCGTCAGGACTTCCTGCTCGCGGTTGAGCATGGGCAGAAGCTTTTGGAGCCGCTCGCGGACCGAGATGGTTTCGAGCAGTTTCTGGCGGTCGTCGAGGCTGAGATTCAGGTTCGCGGCGATGAGGTCGGCAAAATGACCGGGATGCTCGGTGTTCAGCGCGGCGACCTTGACCTGGTCCGAAAGCGCGGTGGACATCCGGGCGATTTCCTCGAACTGCCGGTGCGCGTTGCGCAACATGGCCTGCAACTCGACGGAATCCTCCGTTTCATCCCGCAGCAATTCGTAGCTCGCGCGCAAATACGGCATGGGCGCCGCGTATTGTTTGATGCGGATGCGCCAGAGGCCTTCGACGAGCACGCGCGCCGTGCCGTCGGGAAACTTCACCATTTTTGCCAGACGCGAAACGCAGCCGACTTCATACAAATCTTCGGGCACCGGTTCGACCGCGTCGGGCTTGCGCTGCAGCACCGCGCCGAGCAGTCGGTCGCCCGCCACAATGTCGTCAATCAATTTCAGGCTCGGTCCGGTCTCCACCAGCAGCGGCACGACCGCGCCGGGGAAAATCACAATGTCCGACAGGCCGAGAATGGGCAGCTGCTCCGGCAGCGAACGCGCGGAAATGCGGGACGGGGCGTCCGATTTTTCGGCGCCGCCCAGAATGCTGATAAATTCAGTTTCCGGCGAAGTCATCGTCGTTTCCATCTATGCCATTAGATGCCGGCGCACGGGAAAAGATTCATGCGCAGTTAATTTCCTTCGGCAATGGGAACCTTGGTGCTTTTGGCCTGCGTGGGACGCGCCATCGGCACGTCAATCCGCAGAAAACCGTTCATGTAAACCGCCTTGGCCTGACTGAGGTCATAATCGGAGGGCAGCTCGAGCACGCTTTCAAACGGCCCGTAGCTGATTTCCATGACCAGGAAACTGCACTTTTGCGCGCGGCAGACATCCGGCCGGCTGCCGCTGATGCGCAGGCAATGACCTTCAACAGTGATTTCGAGGTTTTCGCTTTTCATCCCGGCGAGTTCCACCTTGATGACCAGGCCGGTATCGGTGGTGTAAACGTCCGTGTTGGGAATCCAACGTCCGCTGGCCGCGCCCCCGCGACCGCCCACCGCCGAGCTGCGAGGGATGAAATGCAATGTGGAGCTAACTTTGGTTACAGCCATGATAAAAGATAATATCCTATAAGGCGCGCATTAGCAAGTTCGCGAAACTCATTTCATTTTGACGAGGACCTCGGGCCGCTCGCCCTTGCGCGCGTGAAACACGATGGAGCTTTTGGTCTCTGATTTGCCGCGAGCGGAACACCCGCAATGAGTGTCGCGCTCAAAACTGAACTTGCGGCGGCGAAACTGCGCCCGCAAAAACAATGCAACCACCAAAGCTACAATCGCCAGCGAAACTGCCCGTTGCCAATCCATGCTGGCAACATACCCGCAAATACGGTTCGCGCAACCGATTTTCGGCGTTGAACTTCCGGCGCGCGCGATTACGCTGCTCCCGTGTCAAGCCTGTATCGCCACCCGCACCGCGTCACCTATGCCGAATGCACCGTCGGCAATCATGTTTACCATTCGCGCTACCTCGACTGGCTCGAGGCCGCCCGCGGCGAATTCATCCGCTCGCTCGGTTCCACGGTTTTGCAATGGCAGGAACGCGACGTCATTTTCCCCGTCATCGAAGCCCGGCTGCGGTACAAATCCCCCGCCCGTTACGATGACCTGCTGGCCATTGAAGTCTGGCCGACGGTCATCGATCGCGTGCGCCTGAATTTTGGCCACCGCATCACCAATCAGGACGGCAAACTCCTGCTGGAAGCCGAAACCCATCACGTCTGCACCGGCGTGAACGAAAAACCCAAGCGCCTGCCGGAGGAACTGGCCGGCCAGCTCGTGCCTTTTTTGAACCCGGCGATATTCGATATTGTTTGATTAAATCATCGGAACGTTTTCCGTTCCGGCTTGCGCCTGCGGTTAACGTCTGCGAGAATGCGGCGGCGAGCGCGAGCAAGAAGAGATGCAAAACTACCCCAAACATTATTGCGGCGTATTCGGTATTTTCGGACATCCGAATGCCGCTGAACTGGCCTACTACGGTCTGTACGCACTCCAGCATCGGGGTCAGGAAAGCGCCGGTCTGGTCACCTGTCACGACGGGAAATTTTTCAAACACCACGGCATGGGCCTCGTGTCCCAGGTTTTCAATCCCAAGATCCTGCACGACCTAGTCGGCAACATGGTCATCGGCCACACGCGCTATTCCACCACCGGCACCTCGAATCTCCGGAATGCGCAACCGCTCACCGTGGACTGCATGCGCGGGCAGATCGCCGTCGCCCACAACGGCAACCTGACCAACGCTGCCAAACTCCGCGACGAACTCGAAAGCCGCGGCCTTGTTTTCCAAACCACCGTGGACAGCGAAATCATCATCATGATGCTGGCGCAACCGTCGCTCGGCGGCGTCGAGAACTCCATCGTGCAGACGTTGCGGCGCATTGAAGGTGCGTATTCGCTGGTCATCATGACGGAAAAGGAATTGATCGGCGCCCGCGATCCCTACGGCTTTCGCCCGCTTTCGATCGGCCGCGTGGATGGCGCGTGGGTATTGTCGAGCGAAACCGTGGCGTTTGACCAGATTCACGCCGAATTTGTCCGCGATGTCGAACCGGGCGAAATCGTCGTCATCAATGAAAATGGCCTGATCAGCATCCCGGCGTTTCCCGAACACACGCGGCGGGCGCTCTGCATTTTTGAATATGTTTATTTCGCGCGGCCGGACAGCGTGATTGACGGACACAGCGTTTATGAAGTCCGCAAGGAAATGGGCCGGCAACTGGCCCGCGAACATCCCGTGAAGGCGGACCTCATCATTCCCGTGCCCGACAGCGGCGTGTGTGCGGCGATGGGTTATTCCGAGGAATCCGGCATCCCGTTCGAGATGGCGTTCATCCGCAACCATTACGTCGGGCGCAGCTTTTTGCAGCCAACCCAGCTCATCCGCGACTTTGATGTGCGCGTAAAATTGAATCTCATCGCGTCGCTCGTGAAGGACAAAAGCGTCGTCATCGTGGACGATTCGATTGTGCGCGGCACGACCTGCAAAATGCGGGTCAAGACGCTCAAGGAGGCCGGCGCCAGGGAGGTTCACGTCGTCGTCAGCTGCCCGCCGCATCAACATCCGTGCGTCTATGGCATTGATTTTCCCGACCGCAGCAAGCTCATGGCGGCGAACCACAGCGTGGACGAAATCCGCAAATATTTGAACGCCGATTCGCTGCATTATCTTTCGCAGGCGGGCATGGTCAAGGCCACCGGCAAACCCGCGGAGTCATTTTGCATGGCGTGCTACGACGGCAATTATCCCGTGCCGTACGATCCTGTGCTCGACAAGCACATCATTGAGCGCCGCCGCCGCCAGACGCAAACGCTCGGGGAAGCCGTCGCGAAGGAAAACGAGCAAATCAAATTGCTGCAAGTTTAGCCGGCGTGTTGCATAATCATTCCGGTTATGGACCAGCCCGCACTCTCACCCGCCCAACTGGCGGTTTACATTGATCACACCCTGCTGAAGGCGGACGCCACCGCCAGGGACATCGAGAAACTTTGCACCGAGGCACGTGAAAACCATTTTTATAGCGTCTGCGTCAACGGCTCCTGGGTCGGGCAGGCGCGGCATTTTTTGGAAGGCACGGACGTCAAGGTGGCCTGCGTGGTGGGTTTTCCGCTGGGAGCCATGTCGGGTGATGCAAAACGTTTTGAGACCGAGGCGGCGATTGACGATGGCGCGCAGGAAATTGACGTGGTCATCAACATTGGACGGCTGAAGGCCGGCGACGACAAATTCGTCCTGCGTGAGTTGTGCGACGTGGTGGAAGCGGCCGATGAATGGCCGGTCAAAGTCATCCTCGAAACCTGTTTGCTCACCCGCGAGGAAAAAATTCGCGCCTGCCAGATCGTGGTCGAAAGCGGCGCGCGCTTCGTCAAAACCTCCACCGGCTTCAGCACCAGCGGGGCCACCGTGGAAGACGTCCGGCTTATGCGCGAAACCGTCGGCCCGAAGTTTGGCGTCAAGGCCTCCGGCGGCATTCGTGACACCAAGACCGCCCTGGCAATGATTGAAGCCGGTGCAACGCGGCTGGGCACATCCAGCGGCATAGCGATTGTCAAAGGCCTGGCCGGCAGCGGAACTTACTGACCCGACTTGGTTTCTAATTTCCTGCCACTTCCTGCGGGCCTTTGCCGCCATTGACCAGGAATAAAACGGCCATGCGCACCGCGAGGCCGTTCGTCACCTGTTCCAAAATCAACGAACGCGGGGAATCGGCAATTTCACTGTCAATTTCCACGCCGCGGTTGACCGGACCGGGGTGCATGATGAGCGCATCCGGTTTGGTTTTGGCGAGGCGGGCCTTGTTGAGGCCGAAAAGCTGCGCGTATTCGTTGATGCTCGGAAACATCGTCTTGCGCTGACGTTCGTGCTGGATGCGCAACAGGTTGATGATGTCGGCATCGCGAATCGCCTCCTCCAGATCGTGGGTCACGCGGCAACCCATCTGTTCAAATGTCCTGGGCACCAGCGTGGACGGTCCGCACAAGGTAACCCGCGCGCCGAGCTTGGTCAGCGCCCAGATGTCCGACCGCGCCACCCGGCTGTAAAGAATGTCGCCCAGGATCGTGACGTTCAGTCCGGCAATTTCCCCCTTGTGCTCGCGAATCGTAAAGGCGTCGAGCAACGCCTGGGTGGGATGCTCGTGCGCCCCGTCGCCGGCATTGACGACATGGGCATTGAGCACGCGCGACAGAAAATGCGCCGCACCGGAGGCGCTGTGGCGCATGACGATGAAATCGGCGTTGAGCGCCTCGAGGTTGCGCGCGGTGTCCTTGAGCGTCTCGCCCTTTTTCAGCGACGAGGCCTCGGCGGTAAAATTGATGATGTCCGCCGACAGCCGTTGTTCGGCCAACTCAAAGCTGATGCGCGTGCGCGTGGACGGTTCGATGAACAGGTTGACAACCGTCTTCCCGCGCAAGGCGGGAACTTTCTTGATGGCGCGTTCGCCGACCGCCTTGAACGCCCGCGCCGTGTCGAGCACGGTCAGAATTTCATCCGCCGTGAGCGATTCGATGTCGAGCAGGTGTTTGCGGTTCCAGCTCATTGTTTTTTTAAAATCACCTCGTCCCGGGACGAACCCTCCTCGACAAGCAGGAGACAAATCTTTTCCTCCAGGGCCGTCGGCACATTTTTGCCTACGAAATCCGCCTTGATGGGCAAATCGCGATGGCCGCGATCCACCAGCACAGCCAGTTGAATTTTTCTGGGCCGGCCAAAATCGTTCAGGGCGTCCATCGCCGCACGGGTGGTACGGCCGCTGAACAGCACGTCGTCCACCAGCACAACGGTTTTGCCGGTGACATCGAAGGGGATGACCGTCGGGTGAACCTTGGGGGCAACCCGCTGATCCAGATCATCGCGATGCATGCTCACATCGAGAATGCCGACCGGGACGGTTTGTTTCCAGATTTCCGAAAGAATCCGGCTCAGCCGCCGGGCCAGATGATCGCCGCCCACCGGAATGCCGACCAGCACGACCTCCGCCCCGACCTCGTTGCGCTCGGCAATTTCATGGGCGATCCGCGTGAGCACGCGCTGGATGGCCACCGCATCCAGGATGACGGTGGATTCAGGCATAAAAAAACCGCGAACCCCTCCGCCAGGCGGAGCCGAGTCGCGTTGCGCGTTTGGCGTTCATGGTTTCCTTTGCCACCTCGCCGGGCAGCGTTAAAGGAACATTGTAATTTTCAGTTCAGTTCGCGGCAGCGGTGTGGCGGGTTTTGCGCCAGCTTGAACGGTGCTTGATGATCCATTCCGTCAGCGCCCGCTCGAAGCCGATGTCATGCCCGGCTTTTTCCGACTCAATCCACTTGTGCCGCAAAATCTCCTCCCGCTCGGCCTGAAACTCGCGGTAAAGGGAGGAATTCTTTAACAAATCATTCGCTGTTGATGCGTCTTTCATAGCGTTCAACATCATAGATAGGATGCAACTTTCGTGTCGTAAACTTAAATCCGTCCGAACTTTATAGCAATGGAAATCGTGATTTGTAACTTATTTGAAATAAACAGGTTACAATTTGTTCAAGCCAGTTGTTTCCTCAGGGCTTCGGCAACTTGAAGAAATGCCCGGCCAGCCGGCTTGCCAGGTGCGGACACCACCACCGGCACGCCGCGATCGCCACCCTCGCGAATTTCGGTGAAAAGCGGCACTTCGCCAAGAAATGGGACATCCTGCCGGGCAGCTTCGGCCTGGCCGCCACCGTGCCCGAAAATTTCCACGCGCTCGCCGTTGGGCGTGGTGAAATAGCTCATGTTTTCAACGATGCCGAGGATCGGCACGTTCACCTTCCTGAACATCGCGATGCCTTTGCGCACAACACCGAGCGATGCCTCCTGCGGCGTGGTCACAATCACCCCGCCGTCCAGCGGCACGGCCTGGCACAGCGAGAGCTGCGCGTCGCCCGTGCCCGGCGGTAGATCCACCAGCAGGTAATCCAGCTCGCCCCATTCCACCGCGAACAAAAATTGCTGGATGGTCTTCGAAATCATCGGTCCGCGCCAGATCACCGGCTGGTCCGTGTCGAGCAACAACCCGATGCTCATGACTTTCACGCTGTGGTTGATCGGCGGAAGCAGCCGCTCGTTTGTACTCACCGTCGGACGCTGGTAAACGCCCATCATCAGCGGAATGCTCGGCCCGTAGATGTCGCAATCCAGCAGGCCCACCCGCGCGCCCAGTTGCGCCAGCCCGCAGGCCAGATTCACCGAACAGGTGGACTTGCCGACCCCGCCCTTGCCGCTGGCAACGGCGACAATGCGCTTCACACCCGGTATGCTGTTCTTGGCCGCCAGCGCACCTCCCGTAGGGGATTGCCCGGCAGCGGGCTGCTTGACCTCAACGTGAACGAGCTTCACCTCGGGCAGCGTCTTCAAGACCCGTTCGCTGTCCTCTTTGATTTGACGCGCGGCCTCGGGATTCGAGGTCGTCAATTGCATCACGACGCTGACCGCGCCATTCGCGGCGGAAATTTCCTTGATCAATCCGAACGAAACAATGTCGCGCGAGAAGCCGGGATACTTGACGGCCTTTAGCGCGCTTTGGATGTCTTCTTGTGTCGGCACAGGAAGAGGTTAGCACACTTAAGGTTGTACGCCAGCGTTTGGAGTCGTCATCGCAATCCTAATCAGCTTCAGATAACGAATAAGTTAGGGCGCTGCCGCGTGCCAACACCTTCGGAATCCACGCTCCAGACTTGCGCCGGGGCCGATTGCATGGGAACTTGATGATCTAATTTTTGAGATTGGACAATTAAATCATGACGCAATCGTTGCAAAAACCGGACCTTGGGCCACTGCTCGAAAAGTTCAACCATATTGAACCGGCGCTGCAGCCTTCCTGGCTGCTGCCGCTGCGCAAGGCGGGTTTCGCGCGGTTCAACAAGCTTGGCTTCCCGACATTGCAGGATGAAGACTGGCGTTTTACCAACGTGGCGCCGCTGGTGCGCCTGCCGCTCCAGCCGGCATTGGAATCAACCAACGACCAGGCCGCCAAAGCAGCCCTCGAAAAACACGTTTTTGCCCGGCTGCCCGGCGCGCGGCTCGTTTTTGTAAACGGACATTTCTCGGCAGCGTTGTCTTCCGTGCGCGGACTGCCCGCCGGGGTGAAAGTTTCAAATCTGGCGGCCGCCCTGGTGGCGGACTCGGTGTTCGTCGAAAAACAGTTCGGCCAATGCGCCTTGACCGATCACAACACCTTTGCGGCGTTGAATCAGGCATTCTTCCTCGACGGCGGGTTTGTTCACGTCCCGGCCGGGGTTTCGGTTGAGGAACCCATTCAGTTCATTTTCATCACCACCGCCAAACAAAGCGGTGAAACGATCCAGCCACGCAACCTGATTGTGGCCGGAGCCAACAGCCAGGCGACGGTCATTGAAAGTTACCTTTCGACTGACAACACGGCGTATTTCACCAACGCCGTTACGGAAATCGTTGCGGGCGAAAACGCCGTGCTGGAACACGTCAAGTTTCAGGACGAAGCGGCTGATGCGTTTCATCTGGCAACGATTGCCGGCCATCTGGGCCGCGCCAGCAAGGTAAACGTCCATTCGTTTGCACTGGGCGCGAAGTTGTCCCGGAACAGCATCCGGGCCAAGCTTGCGGGTGAAGGTCTGGAATGCATCCTCAACGGCCTGTATCTCACGCGTAACGAACAGCTGGCTGACCATCACATGATCGTCGAGCACGCCCAGCCGCATTGCGCCAGCCACGAGTATTTCAACGGCATCCTCGACGACAAGTCCCGGGGCGTTTTCCACGGACGGATCCTGGTCCAGGAAATCGCGCAGAAAACCGACGCCAAACAGACCAACAAAAACCTGCTGCTCTCCGACGACGCAACGGCGGACACCAAGCCGCAACTGGAAATTTACGCCGACGACGTGAAATGCACGCACGGCGCTACCATCGGGCAATTGAATGCCGAATCCATTTTTTACCTGCGCTCACGCGGCATTAGCACGGACAACGCGCGGCGGATGCTGATTCACGCCTTTGCCGGAGAAATCATTGCGCGCGTCCGGCACGAGGCCGTGCGCGAGGGGCTGGACAAACTGGTTTGGGACCGGTTGGAGGCAAATCATCATCTGGCGAAATCGAAATCATGTTCGACGAACTGAACGACCTTTATCAGCAGGTCATTCTCGACCACTGCAAGAAACCGCGAAACTTCCATGAATTGCCCGCGGCCACCTGTTCTGCGCAGGGCCGCAACCCGATCTGTGGCGACCAGTTGAAGCTCTTTCTCGCGATGGACGGCGACACGATCAAGGACATCAGCTTTACCGGCTCCGGCTGCTGCATTTCCAAGGCATCGGCTTCGCTGCTCACGGAATTTGCCAAGGGCAAAACGAAGGCGGAGGTGGAAAACATGTTTGCGCAGGTCCACGACATGGTCACCACCGGCCACGTCCAGGGCGACCTCGGCAAGCTGGCGGTGTTCGCCGGCGTTTACAAGTTTCCGGCGCGCGTCAAATGTGCGATCCTGTCCTGGCACGCCGTCATGGCGGCGCTGAAGGGCGACGCCCAGCCGGTCAGCACGGAAAACGAACAGACCTGATTGATTTTGGCCGCATTTGCGGCGAAGCTTTGGGGCAGTCAATTTTTGAGGCAATTATGAATTCCAACGAAGCGAAAATTTTGACCCGCGATGTGGAGGCCGCCATCGTGCCCGTCGGGACGAAGGTCACGCTCAAGCAGGGCGAGTCGGCATTGATCACCCAGTCGCTCGGCGGCAGCCACACCGTGGTCGTCAACGGCAACATGTTCCGCATTGACGGCAAGGACGCGGATGCGCTCGGGTTTGCCGCGCCGCCCAAGCCGACCGTGGGCACCAGCGGCCCGGCGACCAAGGACGAACTGGAAAAGCACGTCTGGGAGGCGCTCAAGACCTGTTACGACCCGGAGATTCCCGTCAACATCGTGGATCTCGGGCTGATTTATGACTGTCATCTCACGCCCGCCGGCGAGAACAGCTTCAAGGCCGACGTGAAAATGACCCTGACCGCACCGGGCTGCGGCATGGGGCCGGCGCTCGCGCAGGACGTGCAAAACAAGCTGATGAACATGGAGCCGATCGAAGAGGCGAACGTCGAACTGGTCTGGGACCCGCCGTGGAATCAGAGCATGATGACCGAGGCCGCCAAGCTGCAGCTTGGGCTGATGTAGCCACAGATTGTCGCCGATTAAACACAGATTTTTATATCTGCGTTTAATCTGTGTTTCATCTGTGGCTAAAAACTTACAATGAATACAACTGTTGATTGGGCGAAGCTGCGGAAGGATTTCCCCATCCTCGACCAGCAGGTACACGGCAAGCCCCTGATCTATTTCGACAACGCCGCCACGTCGCAGAAACCGCGCGCGGTGATTGACGCGCTCGTGCATTACTACGAGCACGACAATGCCAACGTCCATCGCGGCATCCACGAGTTGAGCAACCGCGCCACGAACGCCTTCGAAGCCGCCCGCACCCGCGCCGCGAAATTCATCAACGCCAAAAGCGCGGACGAAATCGTCTTCGTGCGCGGGACGACCGAAGGCATCAATCTCGTCGCGAGTTCGTGGGGAACAAAAAATCTCAAACCCGGCGACGTGATTCTGCTCACCGAGATGGAACACCACAGCAACCTCGTGCCGTGGCAATTGCTCGCGCAAAAAACCGGCGCGAAAATTTCCTATCTTCCCGTCACCGGCGACGAAGGCCTGCTCAACCTGGACAAACTCGACTCATTGCTTACGAAACAGGTCAAGTTGTTCGCGATGGTTCACATCTCGAACTCCATGGGCACGGTCAATCCGGTCGCCGACCTGTGCGCCCGTGCGCGTAAGCTTGGCATCACGACGCTCGTGGACGCCGCGCAAAGCGCCGGGCATTGTCCCGTGGACGTGCAGGCCATCGGTTGCGATTTTCTGGCGTTCTCCGGCCACAAGATTTGCGGACCAACCGGTATTGGTGTTTTGTGGGGCCGGCAGGAAATTCTCGACGCCATGCCGCCGTACCAGGGCGGCGGCGAAATGATCTTGTCGGTGGAGTACCACAAGACGGAATTCAAGCACGCGCCGCACCGGTTTGAAGCCGGTACGCCGGACATCTCCGGCCCGATTGGTTTGCACGCGGCCATGGATTATCTCGACGCCATCGGGCGGGACACCATCTGGAAGCACGACCAGGAACTGGCCAGCTACGCTTATGAAAAGCTGGCCGCGCTAAAGAATATCCGGCTGTTCGGTCCGAAAACCGGCCGCGCCGGCCTGGTGAGTTTTCTGCTCAAGGACGTTCACGCACACGACGTGGTGACGCTGGCCGACCAGGCTGGCGTGGCGTTACGCGGCGGCCATCATTGTACGCAGCCGCTCATGCACAAGCTGGGCGTGGAATCCACCGCCCGCGCCAGTTTCTATTTTTACAACACCAAAGCCGAGGTCGACCGGTTTATTGAAGTTGTGCAGGAGATTCAGAAATTTTTTACATCGTAATCTCGGTTGGTGAGTGACTTATTCGCGCCCTGCCGCGGCGATGAACGGTTTCAATTCCCGCATCAGCTTCGCGAACATGTCGAACGACACCTGCTGCGCGCCGTCGCTCCAGGCTTCCGCCGGGTTGGGATGTACCTCGATCAACAATGCGTCCGCGCCCATGGCCACCGCACCCTTGCACATGGCCGCCACCAGGTCCGCGCGCCCGGCGCCCTGGCTCGGGTCAATCACGACCGGACAATGAGTTTCGCGCTTGATGATGGGGATGGTGGAGAGGTCCAGCGTGTTGCGCGTGTAAGTCTCGAACGTGCGGATGCCGCGTTCGCAGAACAGCAGGTTCGGATTCTCGTTGGCGAGGATGTATTCGCCCGCGAGCAGCCATTCCTCGATTTTCATCGCCAGCCCGCGTTTGAGCAGGACCGGTTTGCCGGTCTTGGCGGCGGCGATGAGGAGCTGGAAGTTCTGCGCATTGCGCGCGCCGATCTGGATGATGTCCGCGTACTCGGCCACCATTTCGGCGTGGTTCTCGGAAAGCAGCTCCGTGATGACCGCCAGACCGGTTTCCTTGCGCGCCTTCGCCAGCAGTTTCAAACCCTTCTCGCCGAGTCCCTGGAATTCGTAAGGTGAAGTGCGCGGCTTGAAGGCGCCGCCGCGCAGGAAGGTCGCTCCGGCGGCCTTCACCGCCTTGGCGGTGGCCAGCAGTTGCTTTTCGCTTTCCACCGAGCACGGCCCGGCCATGACGTGGAGTTTTTTGCCGCCAAGGACGTGTTCGCGGACGCGGATGGTGGAATTCGCCGGATGCGCCTCGCGGCTGACGAGCTTGTAACGCTTCTGGATGGGCAGGACGCTTTCCACCGCGTGCGGGAATTGCGTGGCCAGCGTCTCGAGGTCGGCATGGGTGAGTTCGTCACCGATGGCGCCGATGACGGTGCGGGCGACGCCGCGCATGACGTGGGGGGTGTAGCCGAGCTTTCGGATTTCCTTGAGGACGGCCCGTTCCTCTTCCCTCGAAATCCGGGGTTTTAACACGATGATCATGGTTTTTATGGGTTGGCCGAAGTGCGCAAAACAAAAACGCCGCAGGCGTTTTGGCGACCTGCGGCGATTGGTTTGTTTGAAATTCTATCGCAGCCGCAAGCACGCGCCGACCGGGCTAAACCAATAAAAGAAATATCGGCTGCGGGCTGCGTGGTTCACTTGCTGGCTGTTCACAGGGCAAAGATAGCAAAACCGCCATGGCCGTCAAGCCTGTGCGGGGTGAGTCGGAACTGCTCGGTGGAATCAGACGTTAAACTTGAACAGCAGGACGTCGCCGTCTTTCACGACGTATTCCTTGCCTTCCATCCGGTAGAGGCCCTTTTCACGCGCGGCGGCAACGGAACCTAATTTCACCAAATCGTCGTAGGCGACGGTTTCCGCCTTGATGAAACCGCGCTCGAAATCGGAATGGATGACGCCGGCAGCCTTCGGCGCGGTGTCGCCGGCATGAATCGTCCAGGCGCGAACCTCTTTTTCACCCGCCGTGAAATACGTGCGCAAGCCGAGGAGATGATACGTGGCCCGGATGAGCGCGCCGACGCCGGATTCCGCAACGCCCAGTTCCTTCAGGAATTCCTTCGCCTCGTCGGCCGACAGATCAATCAGGTCGCTTTCAATCTGCGCGCTGATGACGACGGCTTCGCACGCAAAATGATGCTGGGCGTACTCGCTCACCTTCTGGACGAAGGGATTCTTGTCGGCGGCGGCCAGGTCGGATTCCTTCACGTTGCAGGCAAAAATCGTGGGCTTGTCGGTCATCAGCCAGAACAGGCGCGAAACCGCCTTTTCCTCCGGCGCAAGCTGCAGCGTGAGCGCCGGTTTGCCGGCGTTGAGGTGCAGCTCGAGTTTTTTAAGCACGGCTTCCTGCGCCAGCGCCTCCTTGTCGCCGCGTTTGGCGTCCTTGGCCACGCTGGCGAGCCGTTTCTGGACCGCCTCCATATCGGCCAGCACCAGTTCCGTCGTGACCGTTTCGATGTCGCGCACCGGGTCAACATTGCCTGCGACATGATGGATGTCCGGGTCCTCGAAACAGCGCACCACCTGCACGATGGCGTCCACCTCGCGGATGTGGCTTAAAAATTTGTTGCCCAGGCCTTCGCCCTGCGACGCGCCCTTGACGAGGCCGGCGATGTCCACAAATTCAATCGCCGCCGGGATGAGGACCTGGGTTTTGGCGATTTTGGCGAGCGGTTCGAGCCGCGCGTCCGGCACGGTGACGACGCCGACGTTCGGGTCAATGGTGCAGAAGGGATAATTCGCCGCCTCGGCCTTGCGCGTGCGCGTGACGGCGTTGAACAGGGTGGATTTTCCGACGTTGGGCAGACCGACGATTCCAGCTTTTAACATGATTAATTATGGGGAAGATTGTGAGGGAAATGGGGAGCGTGCCGCACCAACTGCAAGACAATGTGCATGCCGCCGTAAAACCCGAGTCCGAGCAGACAAACGCCGGAAAAACGCTCCATGCGCAACAGGGTTTGTTCGCTGAACCGCTTCTGGCGGCGCGCCACGCCATAGCTCAGCGTGCAAAACCACACATTCGCGCCCACGGCCACGCCGTTGATGAACGCCCCCTTGGCGGCGATGGTGTCCTCCACCCACTCGTAGCTGGTGAAATAGGCCTCGTGCGACATGAAGTAGGCGGCCGCCACGATCCAAAACAGCAGCACGCCCATGTTGCCCAGCACCAGCACAAAACCGGTCATGAATCCCGAGTGCGGATGCCATTTTTCGCCGATGCGTTCTTCGATCCGGCTGGCCGTCTTGCCCAGTTGCGTGGGCGCGATCACCGTTTTGGCCGAAAGAAATTTCGCGCCCAGGAACAGCATGAACACGAAGCTGAACACCTCCATCGAGGCCTTCACAATGCGAATGTCGAAGAAGGACGAGAATCCCGTGAACGCAATCGTGCAGTAGATCACATCCATGGCCGAGGCGCCGAGGCCGATGAGCGCCGCCCACTTGAAACCGCGCCGCGCCCCCTCGTTGATGATCGTCAGATTCACGGGGCCAATGGGCATCGAGAGCAGCATGCCGGCGAAAAATCCCGTCACAGCGGAAAGCAAAATGGGCGACAATTCCGGCATGGTTCAATGCGCCGCGTCCGGCTCGTCGTCATCATCTTCGAACTCCCGGCGCCAGGCGCGCGAGATGCGCGGCCGCACAAACCCATAAACCAGATACGCCGTGAAAAAAATGGGCAGGATGAACACCAGGATTTTTTCCCGCAAAACCACCACGCAGCCGACAAACATGATCGCCACCAGCGTCTTGGTGAAGGTCCGCGTCGCCCGCAGGTTCAGCGACTTGAAGCTCGGATAACGCACCTGGCTGACCATCATCCACGACAGAAACAACATCAGCACCGGCAGGAGGAACCGCCACCGGCCCTTGGGAAAGTCCTTTTCCTCCACCCACATGATGAAGAGCGTCAGCGACGCCACCAACGCCGCCGCCGACGGAATCGGGAACCCGACAAAATCCTTGCCGCTGTCGGAGGCGTAAGTGGAGAGCACATTGAACCGGGCCAGCCGGAAGGCGCCGCAGATCAGGTAAATGGAGGCGATGAACCAGCCCAGTTCCGGATGCTCCGGAAACACGTCGCGCAGCACAATCCGGTGCACCAGAAACGCCGGGGCCACACCGAATGAAATCAAATCCGCCAGCGAATCGAATTCACGACCGAACGGGCTTTCCGCGCCGCCCCAGCGCGCCACGCGCCCGTCGAACAAATCACAGAAACACGCGAGCAATATGAATATGAGCGCGAGGTAAATCTGGCTGACATAATTGTCGCCCGCCGGATCGGCCTCGACAATTTTGGTCAGCGCCACAAAGCCGCAGAAAAGATTTCCCGCCGTCAGCAGGTTCGGCAGAAAATAAATTTTCAGCCGGCTTTCATCCGAATCGTCGGGCAGGGGTGGTTGGAGGTCGGGAGCAGCCATAAATCAATCAAACGCGGCAATCACGGTTTCACCGCCAATCACCCGGTCGCCGAGCTGCACCTTGATTTTGACGCGGCGCGGCAGGTAAACGTCCACCCGCGAACCGAATTGAATCAGGCTGATGCGTTCGCCGCGCTGAACGGAGTCGTCGTGGCTGACGAAGGGCACGATGCGGCGCGCAATCAGGCCGGCGATGAGGCGCACCCCGACCTTTTCGCCGCGCGGCTCGGCGGCGGCAAGGCCGACGAGCACGTTTTCGTTGAACTTCGCGGAGTCGGCCTTCATCGCGTTGAGATACTGGCCGGGCGTGTGTTTGAAAAAGGCGACACGGCCCGTCAGCGGCGCGCACTGGACATGCACGTCAATCACCGAAAGAAAAATGGAGACCCGCTGGCATTCGCCGCCCATGAAGTCCGGCTCGGCAATCGTGTCAATCGCGTCCACCTTGCCGTGACCGGGGGCAATGACCAGGTTTGGCCCGGTGGGCACCATCGGGTCGGGATCGCGGAAAAAATAAAAAGTGAAGCCGGTGAACACCACCCAAAGCCCGACCAGCGCCCAAGTCAGGTAATCCAGCACGAACGACCCGATGTACTTGGCCAGCAATGCACCCGCCAGCACCGCCAGCACCACGGCACCGGAAAATCCGATGAGGCGCAACGCGGCGAGGGCGGCTTTTCCCGAGTGTTTCACGCGACCATGATAAAAATTTTGCGCCCCACTTGCAATTCAGCATTTTCAGGGCAATTTGAACCAGTGTTGCTTCGGCAACGCAATGAAACCAAAACCAACCGAAAAAATTATGTCATCACATACTCCTGATCTGACCCAACAACCCCCGCGCAGCCCGCGCGTGCGGCTGGGCGGCTATGTTATTTTGCCGCGCTGCCTCGACAAGGGCCGCGCCACCCTGGCCGGCAAGCAGGGCGAATATCACTACGCCTGCCCCCTCGACCAGCAGTTCCTGGAATTCGCCGGCATTGACCCCGAAGCCTTGAAAAAGGAACTGACGAAGAGCGACACCGAAGTCCTCGAATGGATCAAGGCCCACGCGAAACACAAGCGCACCGCGCCTGAAATCGCCGCGTGGTCGGCGTGGCAGGAACAGCGGGCGCCGGACAACCCGGATTCCCGCGACTTTTTCAACGGCCTGCACAAGTCCGGTGCGCCCAAGCGCACGGACATCGTGACCTGGTTCGACGTGCTGGATCTGGACGATCACGTCAGCTTCGGCGGCAAGGGCTGAAGTTCTTGAATATAAAACGCAAAGGCGCGAAGAAAAATCTTCGCGCCTTTGTGATTTCTAAATTTCTATTGAGTCGAAACGGCGGCCGCAGTTTCGCTGGCCGTCACCGGGGCCGGCTTGAAGGCCTCGATGTGTTCGATGCGGTGACGGTGCTTGGCGCCCTGAAAATCAAATTCCACCTCGTCGCCAACCTTGTTGTTGAGCAACGACTGCGCCACGGGCGAGAGATAGCTGATAACGCCCTTGTCCGGATCGGAGTCCCATGCGCCGAGGATGGTGAATCTTTCCGGCTGGTTGGCGACCAGATTGACCGCCTGCACAATCGTGCCGATGCTCACGATGTCGGTGCGCACATTGGAAAAATCCGTGCCGCGGGCGCGGGTGAGCTGCGTTTCCAGTTCGTCTTTGCGGCGCATGAGGATTTTCTGCATTTCCTTCGCGGCCTTGTATTCGTGATTTTCGCTGAGATCGCCGTAACTGCGGGCGATGGCGATTTCCTTGGAGTTGGCGGGAATTTTTTTCTGCACCAGATCCTGGTACTCGGCCTTGCGGCGTTCGAGGCTTTCCCACGAAACCAGCATGGTGCTGTCCTGTTTCGACTGTTCGCCGCTGATGAGCGACTGGACGGCGGGATGGCTCTTGACCAGCCGCGCGAGCAGCGAACGCTTGTCCATGTCGTCAAACACCGGCGAGAGTTGCAGCGCGCGGGTGAGGTCCTTGACGACCTCGATGTCGGCGGAGGCGGTCAGCTCGGCGATCAGTTCATGGTCGTCCAGGATAAATTCGCGGAGACGGTTGGAGCGTTTTTCGTTGAACTGGTCCCGTTCCATACCGGTGAGCATCGCGCGAAAAACTTCCGGCCCGAGAATGTCGGCGAAGGCGTCGCTGCGTTCGCGGCCGAGCCAGAGCAGCAACTCGGTGCTGGCGGTATGCTGGTTGACCAGCCGCGCGAGGGTTTCCTTGAGCAGATCAATTTTGCCTTCCTGGATCAGCAGGTTGGCGAACTCGCGGCAGAGTTTCGCGGAAACGAAATTCAACGAATTGCGCAACACTTCCTGCCAGCGTTCGGGATTCGCCGCCTTGAACGACGCCAGCGCGTAGTGATGCTTCGCGGCGGGAATCTGTTCCAGCACCGGCCCAAACTTCATGTCCTGCGACCAGAGCTGGGTGGCGGTGACTTCACCGTCAGCCGGCGGCACGCCGGCGATCTCGCGCAATTCGTCGCGCGCAAAAACGGCTTCCAGCGCAACCGACGGCTGCGTGCGCTGGTACGAGGCAATGTCCGTGTTCAACACGGCGATGATTTCAGTGGCGGCGGCCTGCTTGTCGGCCAGGTCCGGCGCGTTTTTCGACACTTCACTGACGATCACCACCCGCGCCTTCAAGCCTTTCGCCGCGCGGAAATTCGTCATCAACCGGTCCTGCAACGAAACTTCCTTGGCCTGATAAACGACCGGCTCGGTTTTTTTCAGGGGCACGATGAAATGTCCGTCCTTTTTCATTTCGCGCCGAGCGGTTTCCCACCATTTCTTCCAGTCGTCCTTGATGACATCCGGCACCAGCGCCTGCTGGATCTGGTCCGCCGTGGCGCGCCCGCCATAGCTGTTGAGCACGAGCTTGATCAAATCGAGATGATGCGCGGCCAGCTTGCGCACGCCGTCCAGATCGTTGGCCTTGCGCGCGAGGATATGGTCCTTGGGGATCGGCTTGAGGCTTTCGACGGCAAAGCCCAAATCCATCGTGTGGCCCGGCTTGCCCGGAAAATCAATCGTGAACCGAGCGAACACCGTGTCCACTGTTTTGATGCGTCCGAAGCCCCAACTGCGATGCATGCAGCAGCCGCTTTCCGCCAGCAGAGTCAGGGGCTCCACGTGGCGTCCTTCGATTTTTCCCGCCGCCGCCAGTTTTTCGAATTCTTCTTTCATAAATAAAAAATCGTATTCTTCTCGTCACGGATTCACAATGGCTCCATTAAACGCGGTGAACGAACAAAAACCAAGAGAAATTGCGGCGCGAGTTTTGCAGCAACAGCACAGCAGCGGCAGATTCATTGAAGATTTGCTCGAAAATGCGCTGGCGGGCGCATCCCTTTCAACCGCCGACCGCGCCCTCTGCCAGGAAATCACGTATGGCGTGGTGCGCTGGCAGGCGGCGCTCGACTGGCTCATCGCCCGGAAAACGAACGGACGGGAACAAAAATCAGCGTTGCAAAATTTGCTGCGGCTCGGCCTTTACCAGATTTTTTGGCTCGACCGGATTCCCGACCACGCCGCCGTCCACGAAACCGTCGAGCTGGCCAAGCGCAACGGACTCGGCGCCCAGGCCGGATTCGTCAACGCCGTCCTGCGCGGCTACCTGCGCGAAGCCGGCGCGACCGAAAAATTGCTCGCCGAACTGAAGATCGCGCAGCCTGCGACCGGCTGGTCGCATCCCGAATGGCTCGTCGCGCGCTGGCGACAGCGCTGGGACCGGGAACGGACCGCGCAACTGCTCGAATGGAACAACCTGCCGCCGAAAACGTACGCCCGCGTCAACACGTTGAAAACCGACGCGGGCAGGCTGCTCGAAAAATGGCGCGACGAAAATGTCGAGTACGATTTCATCCGGTGCGATTTTCTCAGTAGGACCGACCTGCCGGTCGGCCAGTACACGCAGCAACGTGCCCCTGCCGATTTCGAAAACCTGGTCTTTGAACTGAAAGCGCATCCGCCGTTAAATTCGCTGGCCAGTTTTCGCGACGGCTGGTTTTACATTCAAGACCCCAGCACATTGCTCGCGGTCGTTAAACTCGACCCCCAGCCCGGCGAAACAATCCTGGATTTTTGCGCCGCGCCCGGCGGCAAAACGACATTCATCGCGCAATTAATGAACAACCAGGGCCGCCTCGTCGCGCAGGATGTTTCGGAGGAACGGCTGAAATTGATCCGCGAAAACTGCGAGCGGCTCGGCGTAACGTGCGTGGAATTTTGTAGGAGCCGAGGTGACGAGGCTCTAACTTCTAAATCCGAAATCAGTCAGAGACTCCTCACGTCGTCTCCTGCCGATTTAAAGTTCGACCGCGTTCTGGTTGACGCTCCCTGCTCGAACACCGGCGTGATGCGACGCCGCGTGGATTTGCGCTGGCGGATTCAGCCGGCGGAAATCGAACGGCTCCGCATCGCGCAACTGGATTTGCTCAACCAGGCCGCATCGCAGGTGAAACCCGGCGGCGTCCTGGTTTACAGCACTTGCAGCCTGGAACCGGAGGAAAACGGCGAGGTCATGAAACTGTTTTTGAACGACCACACCGGTTTCCAACTGGAATCCGAGCGCGAATTGCTGCCGTTTGCGGACAAAGTGGACGGAGCTTACGTGGCCAGGCTGGTCCACACCCAAATCACATCCCCATGATCTGGTAGCCGCAGTCCACGTAGATCACCTGGCCGGTGATCGCCGCCGCGCCGTCGCTGGCGAAAAACACGCCGGTCGCACCCAGTTCATCGGGCAGCACATTGCGCTTCAGCGGCGACCGGGCCTCGTAAATTTTGATCATTTCCCCAAAACCGCTGATGCCGCGCGCGGCCAGCGTGTTGACCGGACCGGCGCTGATGCAGTTCACCCGGATTTTTTTTGGGCCGAGGTCGTAGGCCAGGTAACGGGTGCAGGCTTCGAGCGACGCCTTGGCCACGCCCATGACGTTGTAATGGGGCACGACCTTTTCCGCGCCGTAATAGCTCATGCCGATGATGCTCCCGCCGTCGGTCATGAACGGCGCCGCGGCGCGGGCCAGCGCGACGAGGGAATAGGCGCTCACATCGTGAGCGATGCGGAACGCCTCGCGGCTGGTGTTGACGAATTCGCCTTCGAGCGCGTCCTTCGGCGCATAGGCCACCGAATGCAGCAGCAGGTGCAGTTTGCCGAATTTTTCACCCACGGTCTTGAAGACACTGGCGATTTCATCATCCTTCGTCACGTCGCACGGTAAAATCAAAGTGTCCGCGCCGAACGTGCCGGCAAGTTCCTCGACGTTTTCCTTGACGCGAGCGCCCTGGTAGGTGAAGGCCAGTTTCGCGCCTTCGCGCGCCCAGGCCTGCGCGATGGCCCAGGCAATGGAGCGTTTGTTGGCGACGCCGAAGACGATTCCGAGTTTTCCCTCAAGCAATGGCATAATCTAAGATTGTTAAGTCATTAAATAATCGGAATGTTAAAACTTTGTCACGGTCTTGCGCAAAACAAATCGCCGGGATTAACGGCATTCCCTAAAGCAGGCAAAGAGGTCCGCGTACGGTGCGTTCTCGACGAACGGTTGCGAGGGCGGTAAGTTGGTGGCGATGGACGCAAACACAAGCAATGTCATTGTTGAAGGGCTGATTTCGTATCTGGGGTTGATCATCCTGCTGACGTTTCATGAATTCGGCCACGCCTGGGTGGCCTTGAAATGCGGCGATGACACGGCGAGGCTACAAGGCCGCGTTTCGCTGAATCCGATCGTTCACATTGATCCGATTGGCACGATCCTGCTCCCCTTAATGATGATTTTTCTCTCGCCAAGCATCAGCCGGTTCATGATCGGCTGGGCGAAACCGGTGCCGGTGAACCCCTATAATTTTAGGAACCCAAACCGGGATGACATCCTCGTAACGATGGCCGGCCCGGCGATGAATCTGGTTCTGGCCGTCGGACTGGTGGCGCTGGCACGCGTCGGGTTGCTGGCTCATCTGGTGCCCATGGCGGACATTTGCTGGCGTTACGCGTCGCTCAGCCTGTTGTTGTGCTTTTTTAATCTCATTCCCATCCCGCCGCTGGATGGTTCCCGCGTGATGCGGGTCCTGATCGGCATGAGTTATGAAACGTACTGGCAGTTATCGCGATTTGGTTTCATCGGGGTGATAGTAGTGCTGCAAATTCCACAAATCCGCGAAGCCCTGGGTTTCGTGGTCGGCGGAACGCTCACCTTGCTGGGAATGCTTTTCGGCGTTTAGCGAAGCCGCCTATTTCTTGAAGTAAAGCTCCTCGGCGTTCCACGTCACGCGGAATCCATTCAGCGGCGTCGGGCGCAAGTTGCCGATGTCCGTGCGCGCGGCGGCGAAATAAACTGGCACGACGGTGAAAACCAGCGGCTGCTGCTCGGCAATGATCATCTGCACCTCGTCGAAATCTTTTTTTCGTTCGGCAAAATCCAGCGTCTTGAGTTCCGCGTCCATCAGATAATCAACGCGTGCTTCCCAGTCGGTCGCGGGCGTTTTCTGGCGCGGAAACCATTCGTGCGAAAAGCCGCTGGATTTGAGGACGTTCATGTTGAATGCGGGATCGGTGCTGTCGCCGCCCATGACCATGAGCACGGAGTCGTAGTTGTACGTGTTGTCCATCCGGTCAATCAGCGTGTTGAAGTCAATCGGCTGGAAAATGACGTGGAAGCCAAGCTTCTCCAAATCGGAGACGATGAGCAGGGCGGTTTTTTCGCGCGGTCCGTTGCCGGTGTTTGTGTTCAGAACGAATTCAATTTTATTTCCATCGGCGTCCGTTGCGAAGTCGTCGCCGTTGCGCTTTTCAATCCCGATTCCCTTCAGCAGCGCGAGCGCCTTGTCCACGTCGTGCGGATATTTCGAAATATCCGGATTGAACCATTTTTTATTTCCAACCGTCACGAAGCCGTAATTCGGCGCGGAACGCCCCGAATAAATGGCCTTGATGATGGCATCACGATCTATTGCAAAAGCGCAGGCCTGACGGAATTTCGTGTTGCGAAACCATTTCAGTTTTTTCGGGTCAACCAGGGGCTGGCCGGTTTTGGAATCCAAGTTTGTGTTTTCGTTGAGGACAAAATAGGCGACTTCCAGGCCGATGCCCGGTTCGAGCAGTTTGATTTTTCCGTCCGCTTCCGCCGTCTTGAACGTGTCGTATTCGTCCGGCTTCACAAAATCGTCCACGTCGCTCTCGCCGTGCAGCATCCGCAGCGACATCGCGTTCCAGTCCGGCACGACGCTGTAAATGATGTTGTCGAGATACGGCAGCCGCTGGCCGTTGCTGTCCACCTCAAAGAAATATGGGTTGCGCTCCAACAAGGTGTATTGCGCCGGCTTGTATTCCTTGATGATGAACGGCCCGCTGCCCACGAGTTGCTCGGGTTTCCAATTCGCACCATAGGCCGAGGTGAAAGTTCCGTCCGTGACTGATTTTTCCAGAACATGCTTCGGCATGATCGGCACGCTGGCCCCAAAACCTTCCAAAAACGGCGCGTAAATTTCCGGAGTCACTACTTGAATGGTCAGGTCGTCAATCTTCGTCACCGTGAAAGGTTTTCCGCCAACCATCAACATGTCGCGCGTGACGTTGTCAATCTTCGGATTGTAAATCACGTCGTTCATCGTGAATACCACGTCGTCCGCCGTGAGCGGCTGGCCGTCGCTCCAACGCAGGTTTTTCCGCAGCTTGAACGTCCATGTCTTTCCGTCCGGCGCGTTCGTCCACGACTCGGCCAGGCCCGGCTCGATTTCCTGCTTGATCGGGTCAAAACCGAGCAGCGAGGCGAACAGAAAACGATAGACCTCCTGCGACGAATTTTCATTGGCCGTGATGGGATTGAACGTCTTCGGCTCGCCGAACGTGGAGACGACCAGTCGTCCACCGGGAATGCCCGGACGGCAATCCGCCAGCAGCGGCGGATCGGGCAATGGATAACTGGCGGCGGATTGTCCCGGCGCAGCCGGCTTCTTTCCGCAACCGGAAAAACAAACAAATCCAGCCATGAAAACTGCAAAAGCTCGAGCTAATTTTTTCATGCGCCCAATTTAGCCACAGATGGACACAGATGAAACACAGATTTTTGTCCGCAGATTGCGCCGATTTTCGCAGATTGAGCTTGGTCAAATTTAATCTGCGTCCGTCTGCGAAATCTGCGGATGTTTTTATCTGTTTTCAATCTGTGGCTTGAAATTTCTCGCGCGAACGGAAATTTTTTGCCACGTTTCCAAGGTATTTGCGATGGGGCAATTCATTTTCAAACGGCTGCTGCACATGATTCCGCTGTTGATCGGCGTCTCGCTGCTCACGTTTCTACTCATGTCGCTTGCGCCCGGCAATTTTTACACCGCACTCCAGCAAAACCCGCAAATCTCGCCTGAGACAATCGCAAAACTCAAAGCGCAATTTCATCTCGACCGTCCGTGGTATGTCCAATACTTCTACTGGCTCGACAATATTCTGCACGGCGACTTTGGCTACTCGATGGCCTACAAGATTCCCGCCACGTCGCTCATCTTCGCGCGGCTGTGGAACACATTTGTGCTTTCGTTTTTCGCGATGATCTTTGCGTGGGGCGTCGCCATCCCGCTGGGAATCTGGGCGGCGGTGAAAAAAGATACATGGGTTGACCGCGCCTGCTCGTTGATTTCGTTCGTCGGATTGTCCATCTCGGACATTTTGCTGTCGTTGCTCGCGCTGTGGTTCGCGGCGTCAACCGGCTGGTTTCCAATTGGCGGCGCGCAAAGTCCGGACCACGATCTGCTGTCGCCGTTGCAGCAATTCTGGGATTTCGCGCACCACCTGATTTTGCCCGCGCTCGTTCTCGCTGCGTCGGATCTGGCTGGCATCATGCGCCAGATGCGTTCCAATCTGCTCGACACGCTGCGCGCCGAATACGTCACCGCCGCCCGCGCGCGCGGTCTTGGCGAAGGCTGGGTGATTTACAAGCACGCGCTCCGCAACGCCATCAATCCGCTGCTCACGATTTTCGGCTACTCGCTCGCCGCGCTGTTGAGCGGCGCGTTCATCGTCGAAAACATCATGGCGTGGCCCGGCCTCGGTCGGCTCACAATGGAGGCGTTTTTCGCGAAAGATTCCTATCTCGTCGTGGACTGCGTCGTCATGGCGACGGCGCTGTTGGTCATCGGAAATTTCATCGCTGACATTCTGCTCGCGTGGAGCGACCCGCGTATTCGCCTGAAATAAAAAATGGAAACTGCCCCACTAATTCCAAACGCCGAAGCGCAAATCGCGCTTTCGCCGTGGCAGATTTTCTGGCGACGGCTCAAGCGGCGCAAAATCGCGATGATCGGCGGCGCGATTTTGATTTTCCTTTATCTTGTCGCATTGTTCGCCGGTTTCGTCGCGCCCTACCATTATGAACACATGGATCGCGACCGTTATTTTCATCCGCCGATTTGGCCGAAGCTTTCGGGCTTCCGGCTCGTCGTGCCGCGCTACGAACAATTGTCCGGCGATTTCGTTTATCGCGAAGTCCCAAACGACACGCAGCCAATCCACCTTTTTGTTCGCGGCGACAAATACCAATTGTTCGGCTTCATTCCCGCCACAATCCATCTGTTCGGCAGCGATGATAATCATCCGGTTTATCTTTTTGGCACCGACCAGTTCGGGCGCGACATTTTTTCGCGGCTGCTTTATGGCTCGCAAATTTCACTTTCCATCGGCGTCGTGGGAATTTTTCTTTCGTTCACCTTCGGCCTCATCATCGGCGGCATTTCGGGTTACTTTGCCGGCGCGACCGACACCGTCATCATGCGGTTTTGCGAACTCATCATGTCCATTCCCGCGCTCTACCTCATCATCTCACTGCGCGCGACGTTTCCGCCGGACATGAGTTCATCGCAGGTTTATGCGATGATCATCATCATCTTGAGCTGCATCGGCTGGGCGGGCATGGCGCGCGTGATTCGTGGAATGACGCTCTCGCTGCGTGAACAACAATTCGTCCTCGCCGCTCGCTCGCTCGGCCAGTCGAATTTCAAGATCATCGTGCGCCACATTTTGCCGAACACGCTGTCGTATGTCATCGTCGCGGCGACGTTGAGCGTGCCGTATTATATTCTCGGCGAAGTCGTGTTGAGCTTTCTCGGCGTCGGCATCCAGGAACCGCAGGCGAGCTGGGGCAATATGCTGACCGCCGCCGAAGACGTGGAGTATCTGCGGAATTATCCGTGGCTGCTCGCGCCGAGCGCGGCGATTTTCATCAC